>JAEEGL011549497.1_pt1 | contig 27803 bp, 14 predicted proteins | sample 9134231 | NCBI WGS metagenome assembly JAEEGL01 (sample SAMN16246548, study PRJNA631951) | gut metagenome | biome: gut microbiome; feature: rumen; material: fiber-attached | host: Bos | place: Iran: Karaj | collected 2018-10
AAGATGGCGCTGCTCAAGGCGTCGAGTTCGCGCTGGTTGTCACCGTGAGCATAGTTGGCAAGAAAGCGGTCGATGGCGGTGTCGACATCAGGAGTCTCTGCCACCTGCTCCTGCGGATAGAAGCTGGCAAACGATGCTGGAGTGCTGCCAGTGACAATGGCGAGGTCGCGGCGGTCGGGACTCATGATTGAGAGTCGCTGCAACGCCTGGTCATCACCGTTTTTCACCTTGAGCAACAGCGGCAAGGTAAAATAGGGATAACGCTCCGCAGTTTCATCAAGCTTGGCCTTATCACCATTGAATATTTCGCCCAGTTTCGTCATTTAATCTCAATAAATACTTACCAAGAGAAGCTTTTTTTTGCTTTATTATTATGCATTTGCATTCTGAATTATGCATTGATTAACTACCAATTTCCCAGTGTTTGGTTGAAAATCAAGTCGACGAGTTCGGCACTGATCTCTTCGCACAGCTGGTCCTGCACGTCGATGAGCAACTGGTTACTGTCGAAGTCGCGGTAGGCCGACACGTTAACGTCGTTACTAAGTGCCGAATTCACATTGTCAATATACTTCACCCTCACGCCTATGGTCAGACGTGTGCGAGTGGCATAAGCATTGTCGCCCACTGCCTGCGGCGAGAGGTTGTAGGTTGTTATCTCGCCCTCAAAGCGCAGGTCGGAGTTCGGGTTGTCGATTTGCTGCAGACGAGTCTGCTGTGATACCACATCCTGCAGTTTATTCTGGAACACTTGCTGCAACGGCGGATAAACCAATGCCGCACGGATGGGGAAGTTGGCAAACGACACAGTCTTGTAGCGATTATAGTCGAGCGCCGCTCCGTTGAACTTGTAGCTGATGCACGCCTGCGCCAACAACATTACAACCAATGATATAAACAATTTTCGTGCCATAATCTACTACTTGCGGTTATTGCGGTACTCCAAGCCATATTCCTTTATCTTGCGATAGAGGGTACGCTCGCTGATGCCCAGTTCCTGGGCAGTGAGCTTGCGCTTGCCATGATTGCGCTCAATGGCACTGATAATGACTTCGCGCTCAGTGTCCTGCAGAGTCTTGACACGGTCTTCTTCAACATCGATTGCCGTAGCCTTGATGTCGTTGATGGCATTGCGCGACTGACTCTCGCGATTGCTGCCAGTGCCGCTGATGTCGTAGTGCTCAGGCGCATGCTGCCACTCAACCGTTTCAGGATCGAGAGGCATAGCATCGTCGGCCGGTGCAATTGCGGTGCTCGGACGCTGCAACTCGCTGATGCTAGAGCTCAAGTGAATCTTGTTGCTTGACCCAGCGGCGGCATGTCCGCCCCTCACAGCTTCCTTGAGTTCCTTAATCTCCTTCTGCATCTGGAAGATGAACTGGAAGATGAGTTCGCGCTCGCGGGTATAGTCATGGTTGGCATTGTCGAAGACCACGGGCAGACTGCCGCTGTGGTTCTTCTGGCTAAGATAGCGCTTTACCACCTCGCCGGTAACCATACCACTCTCGAACGACGACATCTCACGGATAAGGCTCTGGAGCTCACGCACGTTACCACGCCAGCGGAATGACATGAGCTGACGATAGGCACTCTCGTCGAACATCAGTGGCGGACGGTTGTGCTGTTCGCCATAGTCGATACTGAATTTAGTGGCAAGCAGCTTGATATCCTCGCCACGGTCACGCAGAGGCGGCACCTCGATTCTAACCGATGCGATGCGGTAATAAAGGTCTTCGCGGAATTCGCCCGACTGCATCATCTTGTAAAGATCTTTGTTGGTGGCAGCCACCACGCGCACGTCGGTATGGCGCACCGTCGACGATCCCACACGCATGTATTCTCCCGACTCGAGCACACGCAGCAACCGTGATTGCGCGTCGAGCGAAAGCTCTGCCACCTCATCGAGGAAGATGGTACCCTTGTCGGCAACTTCAAAGTATCCAGCGTGTTCCTTGTCGGCCCCGGTAAACGAACCCTTCTCATGTCCGAAAAGCTCGCTTGTAATGGTTCCCGAAGGAATAGCACCGCAGTTCACGGCAATGTACTTGTTGTGCTTGCGGGCACTGTTGTCATGAATGATGCGCGGAAAGAACTCCTTACCTGTACCGTTCTCACCGTTTATAAGCACCGAGATGTCGATGTTGGCAATCATCAAGGCTCGCTTGACGGCACTGATGAGAGCCGGAGCGTTACCAATGATGTTGTAGCGCTGCATCACGGCTTTTATTTTGGAATCTATCTGTCGTTCCATTTCTTTAAATTATAGGTTTGTTGTTTCAAAAATGCACCAAGCTCCTCAGGCGTGCTGTAGCGTGCCTGCTCCTCGGGGCTGATAATGTTGCCCACGCTCACCCTGAATGTGGTGTTCTGCTTGTTGAAGACTTCTCCAGGAAGACGCAGAGTGCGCAAGCGCCAGTCAATCATGCCCAAGGCGACAAATTTCCAACTGTTGTGGCCATGGAAATAAATAGGAATTACCGGCACCTTGAGCTTCTGGATGATACGAATCACCGAAGGTTGCCATGCTCGGTCCTGTATGCGCATGCCCCACGTGAGCTTAGACACTGCTCCTGCCGGAAAAAATCCAAGCGGGTGGCCTTGCTTGACATGTCGCAACGCGTCGGTGATACCTTTAACCGAGACGGCTCGCTTGGCTGGGTCATCGCTTGCCAGGGCATCGACGGCGATGAAACTGGACCGGAGTGCTCCAATGTTGTTCAAAATCATGTTCACCATCACCTTAAAGTCAGGTCTATGGCTTCCCACAATATCTATCAGCGCAACGCCATCAATCGCTCCAAATGGGTGGTTTGACACGGTTATAAATGGTCCATCGGGCAGGTTCTCAAGCACTTGTTCGTTGCGGATATCAACCTTTGCGCTCAGCTCCTCATAAATCAGATTATGGGAAAACTCTGGTCCCGAACAGTTGATGTTGCGGCTATGGAAATCGTTAGCCCGGTCAACTTTGAGCCAGTGCAGCAGTGTGTTCACCAACTTTTCCTTTCCTTGAAAAAAAGGTGCTAACTTGCTAATGTCATCATAGTCGAGAACCGTACGCTTGAATGGCAACGTCTTGTTATCTTCGCTCATTGTAATGTAATTGTCTTGTTATTAGCGTGTTTAGTTGCACAAAAAGGAATATATTTCCCACTTGGTGCTCACTATTGGACTGCAAAGATAAGGCAAAAAACTGAAAAAATGTCAGTTTTTCGCCTTTTTTTTGATTTAATCAGAGCAACTAGGAGTTGCCAGGATTATCATTATGCATTGAGCATTAAAACAGCTTTCTGATGCCCGTCACTTCGGCCAGTTGACTACTGTCTTGAGTTTTTGCACATAATATGGCTTGATGTCGTTCCAGCGGTAATAAGGGAAGATCTCGGTCTTAAACGGCAGTTTTGCCTCATGCTCGTTGAACAACACCTTCACAAGAATGTCATCGCTAGCTGCACTGCGATAGAATACCATCTGGATATTGCAGCCCATGGGGAAAATTTCATAGTTGCGCCAATGCTCATGCAACTCGTCGAGATTGTCGCAGCTGTAATTCACATTGTCGAGTTCGAGCATGCACGCCAACGGCAAAACACAGGTCTCGTGACCGAAGCGCAGTGCAGCGCCATGCCATCCGGCAGGCAGCGCTATAACCGAATCGGCAGTTTCCACCATGTTACGCAGCAAAGCACGCTCGATGAATGGCATTCGGTTGCCGCCTTGGGGCGAATTTGCCCACTGCAAATACCAATAAATGTTTTTAACTTTCCATAGCTCATAGATTTCCTCGTCGGTAAAATAATGGAAGAGGGTCATGCCATCGAAAGCATGATGGTTTTGCAGACTGCCGGCCACATCAAAGACGGCTTCCATCAACTTGGCGCACTTGGCGTGATTACGAGAGATATAGTCCTTGTCTTTAATGATTTGTGCAACGAAACGGTCACCATTTATGCGTGCATTGAAAATGCTGTCGCTGATGTAGCGAATAGCTTTGCGTTGCGGGTTGGCAAGCGTGTCTTCACCATAGCCCCAGCCAGTATAGTACATGTCGTGGTAGCTGGCATCAGTAAAGACCTTAATGTTAGGATTGTAGGCCTTAAAAATCTGAGTTTCGTTTGCCATCGACAGGATGCAACGAATCCATATTGTTGAGCGTGCGTCGATTACAGCATCACCGCTGAACACCTGCGGGAAATTCTCGCACATGCGCTTGGCTATGCCTTGGTGTTGCTCAGCCCCCACGTCGCTAAGGTCGCCCTCACGGCCCTTTGCTTCAATAGCCACCTTCTGCAAGACATCGAGCATGGCCTCACCCTGCTTGGTAAGTATGCCGTCTCGCTTGAACTGCTCAAGTTGCTCAACTGGGTTGTCATAGGACGACTGCTTGGTGAGCCAACGGCTGCCGTGGCGTCCATAGTGATTGATGAAGAACGGCTCAAAGCCTGCCGGTGCCGGAGTGAGTTTGGGTAACTGCTGTGCTGGAAAGGGATAGGCATAATGATTGCTGCCACTGCGGTTGTGGTTGGCTGCCAGCTGTCGCTCGGCGAGGTCGGGCTGTGCCATTGCCACCACGGTGGCACACAAAACTAGAAATAATAATAATCGACGCATGATTTCAGAAGTGAAAAGAGTTAAAAGAAGAGATGGGAATTAAACAAATTAAAAGAATGAAAACATCACACTTATCACTGTTTCTTGCCTGTGATGATACTCTTAATATCATTGAGCTTATTTAGAGCCTCCATAGGCGTGAGGTTATTGATGTCGGTGTTGAGAATCTCGTCACGCACCTGACTAAGTACCGGGTCATCGAGCTGGAAAAACGACAGCTGCATGCCGCTGCGGTTGTTTGCAACATCGTCAAGATCTTTGCTCAACGAGTCGTTGTTGCTGTTCTGCTCGAGCCGTTTGAGCACCTCATCGGCACGATGCACAATTGCCTTGGGCATACCCGCTAGTTTTGCTACATGAATACCAAAGCTGTGCTCACTGCCACCGCGCACCAACTTGCGCAAGAAAACCACTTTGCCATCAAGTTCGCGCACGCTCACGTTATAGTTCTTCACGCGCTTGAATGTCTTCTCCATCTCGTTTAGCTCATGATAATGGGTAGCAAAAAGTGTCTTGGGATGCGCTTTTGTCTCGTGGATGTACTCCACTATCGACCAAGCGATTGAAATGCCGTCATAGGTACTTGTTCCGCGTCCAAGTTCATCGAAGAGAATCAGGCTTCGCTCACTCATGTTGTTCAGAATTGACGATGCCTCGGTCATCTCGACCATAAATGTGGATTCGCCCAGTGATATATTGTCGCTTGCACCCACACGGGTGAAAATCTTGTCAACGATGCCGATACGTGCTGATTGAGCCGGAACGAAACACCCAATTTGCGCCATAAGTACTATAAGGGCAGTCTGTCGCAACAGAGCCGACTTACCAGCCATGTTGGGACCGGTGATAATCATTACTTGCTGGTCATCGTTGCTGAGCTGAACATCGTTAGGAATATACACCTCTCCTACAGGCAATTGTCTCTCAATTACAGGGTGACGGCCTTCAACGATGTCGATGTCGAGCGAATCGTCTACCACGGGACGATTATAACGGTTTTCAATAGCTACACGGGTGAACGAGAGCAGGCAGTCAAGCTGGGCAAGCAAACCGGCATCGTTCTGGATGGCGGGGATGTAGTCGCTCACAGCAGTCACCAGCTCATTGAAAAGCTGATTTTCAATGGTTAAGATGCGTTCCTCGGCACCCAGAATTTTCTCTTCCAGTTCCTTGAGTTCAGGAGTAATGTATCGCTCAGCATTGACGAGAGTCTGTTTTCTGATCCACTCCTCAGGAACCTTGTCCTTGTGGGTGTTGCGAACCTCGATATAGTAGCCGAACACGTTATTATAAGCAATCTTAAGGCTTGGGATGCCAGTGCGCTCGCTCTCACTCTGCTGTAGCCGCATAAGGTAATCCTTGCTGCTTGACGACAGGTTGCGCAACTCGTCGAGTTCATCGCTGACACCATTCCTTATCACATTGCCGCGATTGAGCTGACTCGGGGCGTCGGGGTTGATTTCGCGCTCTATGCGGTCACGAATCAGGTGGCACGGATTAAGCTGCTCTCCAAAACTGTATAGCACCTCGCTATCGCTCTGCTCACACATTGCCTTAATGGGCACGATTGCATGAAGCGCACACTTGAGCTGCACCAGTTCGCGGGGCGAGATGCGCCCTACCGCCACTTTTGATACCAGTCGCTCAATGTCGCCAATCAGTTCAAGTTGCTCCTTGAGCAGTTCCCTACCCTGGGTGTCCTTGAAGAAATATTCCACCACGTCGAGACGGCGGTCTATAGCCTTCACATCCTTCAGCGGGAACATTATCCAACGGTGCAACAGACGCGCTCCCATGGGCGACAGCGTCTTGTCGATGACACTGAGCAGACTCTTTCCATCGTCGGCCATTGGAGCCACCAGCTCCAAGTTGCGTACGGTAAACTTGTCAAGGCGCACATAGCGCTCAGCCTCAATGCGAGCAAGCGAGGTGATGTGCTTGATTTGTGTGTGTTGCGTTAGGTCAAGATAGTGCAGGATTGCTCCCGATGCCACTATGGCACAAGTCATGTTCTCAACTCCAAAACCTTTTAGGTTTTTTGTCTCGAAATGCTTGAGCAGCCGGTCACGGGCAGAGTCCTCGGTAAATACCCAGTCCTCCATTTCAAAAGTGAGATACTTACCTGTGAATGACTGCTGAAAGCGGGTGCGGTTGCTGCGCTCAATGAGCACCTCCTTGGGTGAAAAATTGACGAGGAGTTTGTCAACATAATCAACCGATCCCTCGGCTGCGAGAAACTCGCCAGTGCTGATGTCAAGGAAAGCCACGCCAGTAGCCCTCTTACCATAATGCACCGCCGCAAGGAAGTTATTCTCCTTGCGGTCGAGCATGGTGTTGCCAATCACCACACCCGGGGTAACCAGCTCGGTAATGCCACGTTTCACCAGTTTCTTGGTGAGTTTTGGGTCCTCGAGCTGGTCGCAGATGGCAACACGCTTGCCGGCGCGTACCAGCTTGGGCAGATAGGTATCTAGAGCATGGTGTGGGAAGCCTGCCATCTCCAAATTCTTTCCTCCCGTGCCATTTGAGCGTCGGGTGAGAGTGATGCCCAGAATCTCGCTTGCAACGATGGCATCGCTGCCGTAGGTCTCATAGAAGTCACCCACACGATAAAGCAGCAACGCGTCGGGATGCTTTGCCTTCATCTCGTAGAACTGCTTCATCATCGGTGTCTGACCCACTTCTTTTGCCATAATGATTCTAAATGTTGATTATCCTGCTAAACCTTGAATTACAACTCTTATTAATAATGTAATTAGTAAACCAATGAAACGTTGTCAACCCAGAAGGTCATGCCTGGAGTACCGGTGTAAGGAGTGCCGCAACCCGAGGAAATCATCACTACAATGTGGGTGGGAGTAGCGTTAGCCTCGTCCCATTGCTCCTCAATTACAGGAACCATCTTGCCCTTGCTGTTCTTGGCATAGTAAGATTTATCCTTTGGAATAAGGCCCATGAAAGACTGATATCCTGCATGACCAGTGATGTTGCCATACCAGATGGGAATGCGGTGCCTCGACCAGTTTGCTACCGAGCGGCCAAATCTCTCACGTCCGGTACCCACACGAGCAGCATGGATGTTGCCCTTTGCATCTTCCCAACGGCGTTGCAAGAGAACGAACACCTCGGCATAGTCCTGTCCAGGAAGATTCTTTTTGCTGCCAAAGCCACTTGAATAGATGCGCTGCGCTCCACTAGGAACAGTAAGCTTATATTCAAACTGCAAGGCACTGGGACGCTTGGTGAATGGCATACCCATGTTCATTTTGCTATAAGGGTTCTTTGTGCTGCTTACAGGCTCTAACATTTGTCCAAGGAATATAGTACCCGAAGCAAGAACATCCATATTAATGATTCCCAAAGCCTTAACATGCTCGTATTGAGTAGTGAGCTTTGCGCAATAACCGCTACCGTGACGGTCGGGGTAAACCTGGTTACTGGTTTTCACCACGCCAGCCACCTTGGCGAGCACGTTACTGGTTGCCCAAGGTGAGCCACCCATATTAGTATAAGGTTTAGAACCTGTAATGGCTCTCGTTGGAGCGATCTCAAACACTTTCTTTTCTTGTCCGCCAATCACTGCCGACTCTTTGATGTGACGAGTAACCCACTGGTCAAAATTTCCATAACTCAAGGGAACAACAGTCTCGGCTTTTGTGTTTGCCATGCACACGCATGTCAACGCAAATAATAACAATGTCTTTCTCATAATCGATAAAAATATATTTAAATGTTTTGTTTATTGGTTTTCTTCTCGGTGAGCGGCCTCGCTCAACAGGCGATGACCAATCTTGCAATAGATGCACTTGCGTGCATCACAGTAGTTACGCTTCAGTTCTATCAGAGCCTGTGATGTGAGGGCGCTGTCGCATTCAATTCCAGCCTGAACAAAACCGTCCACAATGGAGTTTTTCTCGGGTCGCAGACTCTCAAGCAAACTCAAAGCCTTGTCGGCAAGAGCATTATCACCTGTAATCTCTCCGTAGGCATAGTATAGCGGTGCAACGGTGTTGATAAGCACTATGTCAATCGAATTGTTACTCAGTGCCAGCTGTGGCTTCTCAGTGGGTTTGCCAAAGCTGAAATGGTCAGCCCAATAGCCCGTCAGCTCCACTTGAAACAGCTTGCGCAACTCTTTCTCGTCATCGGCTTCAAGAATGTCTCGCATGAGTCTGAAACCACCCTCAATGTAATGTGCCAGCATCGCTATGCGGCGATATGGAAAGTTCTGCGGCCTGATACGGAACAACTTCCAGGATTCACGCTCCATAGGGTGAAGCGAGAATTTGTTGGCAAGAAAAGCATATTCAGTACACAAATGCTGAAGGTAGCTGTCACCAACAGCAGCCTGCGCGTCAAGCATTCCAGCTTGCCCAAAGAGCAGTGCCTCTACCTGCAACAGCGAATCGCTGTGCTTGTGAAGCAACCGCAACGGAGTGCGACGGGCAAGACGCTCAAAAGCCTCATTGTTGATACCGAAACCCAAATTACGCGACAGCGTCACGTAGCACACGTCCTCCCAGCTACCATTATAAAGTTCCAGCAGGTCACGCACACGCTGTACTTTGCCATGCAATCGCTCAAAGGCAAGACGTTCAACCCACTCGGTAACGGTGAGGCTGGGAACCTGCCTGATGATGCTTGAGCAAGGCAGCTCCTGACGGCTGTTCACCAACTGTTCATAGCTCATGTGAAACAGAGGCGACACCTGCAGCACCAGTTGAGGAATGCGCTCTCCATTGCTGCGATAGACAGGAGCATCATCCTTGTCCACCACATGCAAGATTACACTGTCATAGGCATGGTCTTGGTCATGTCCATGTCGCTTCCAGTCGCTGGCACGAACGTGAATCTCCACATTGCCAACCCATAACTGACCGTCAATTTCAATCTTAGCGTTGAAAAAGTCAGGACCCGCATCGCTGTTGAGCAGACCTTGGTCAAGAACCCGTACGCGACGGCCATCGTTGGTCACCATGTCCTCACTTCGCCACAGGCGGTGTTTCCAGATGTACTGCATCAACTGTTCCATAATTCAATATCTCTCATGCCCGGCAAAAATCCAAATGCTTATCAAGCACGAAAGAATTTGCTAAGTTACGGTTTTTTTCCTAAACAGCCGGACTTTTGCGCCTATTTTTCGCCTTTTATTCCCTTTTTGAACATTTTTCCCCTCTCTTTTTAAAAAAGTTCAAAAAAAGTTTGGTCATCTCAAAAAAATGGTCTAACTTTGCAGTCGCTAAAGAAAAAAGCATGGTGCCTTAGCTCAGGTGGTAGAGCAATGGACTGAAAATCCATGTGTCCCCGGTTCGAATCCTGGAGGTACCACATTAAGCGTCGATCAGTAATGACCGGCGCTTGTTTTTTCATATATAACACCATGCATTGGGGATCATTACTTATAGCGGCAAGTATCCAAAAAAAAGCCTGAAGTCCAGTGGACCTCAGGCTTTTATGTGTTGAAATAAGTTATCTTTACTTATTCGACTTTTTCTCACCACGCTTTGCAATAGCATAAGCTACTGGCGAAGCGATGAACAGTGACGAGCAAGTTCCGATAATCACACCAAGAATCATCGCGAAGATGAAGCTGCGGATAGACTCACCACCCAGGAAGAAGATAACGAACAGTACCAGCAATGTGGTAACTGAAGTCATGGTCGTACGGGCGAGAGTTGAGCACAACGCGTTGTTAAACGTGCTGTAGAGATCCTGCTTTGGATAGAGCTTGCGGTACTCACGCACACGGTCAAATACAACCACGGTATCGTTCACCTGATAACCGATAACGGTCAGGATAGCGGCGATGAAGGTCTGGTCAATCTCCATAGAGAATGGGAAGATTCCGTGCAAGGTGTAGAAGCCGATAACCACAAAGGCAGTAAAGGCAACTGCTGCAAGAGCACCAACCGAGAACGCTACATTGCGGAAGCGGATCAGGATGTAGAGTGCCATTGCGAGCAATGCAAAGAATACAGCCCAGCTGGCGTCACGAGTCATGTCGCTTGCGATTGTTGGACCCACCTGCTCACTCTGCTGGATACCGATGTCGGTGTTGGTTACGTCAAACTGCTCACGAGTGGGTTGCTGCTTGAACGAACCCTTCAGGCTCTCGAACAGAGCGTCTTCAATTTCCTTATCAACAGCCTTGCTGTCAACATCCTTAATCTTGTAGTTGGTTGACACGCGCACCTTGGTGTTGTTGTCAATAGTGATAACTGATGTGTTGGCACCAGGCAGCTTAGCTGCTACAGCCGAACGCAGAGCCTCAGTCTTCACTGGCTGGTCAAATTGCACGATATAGTTGCGACCACCCGAGAAGTCGATACCCAAGCTCAGTCCACGACCTGGGATGAAGAACATGCCGATGATTGCAGCAACAACAATTATTACAACAACGAGACTGCCTTTGCGCTTGCCCATGAAGTCAAACTTCACGTTTTCAAGCAAGTGACGAGTCCAAGGAGTGCTCAGGGTCATGTTGGCATACCAACCCTTGTTGATGAACCACTCAAGCAATACACGAGTCAGATATACTGCAGTGAAGAACGAGCAGCAGATACCGATGATGGTAGTAACAGCAAAACCCTTGATTGGGCCAGTACCCAAGATGGCAAGGATAATACCGGTAATGATTGATGTCAAGTTTGAGTCGAAGATTGCCGAGAAGGCGTTGCCATAACCATCGGCAACTGCGGCCTTCAGACCCTTACCTGCACGCAACTCTTCCTTGATGCGCTCGAAGATAAGCACGTTGGCGTCAACTGCCATACCGAGTGCAAGCACGATACCGGCGATACCTGGCAGTGTGAGCACACTCTGGAACGAAGCAAGGATACCGGCTGTGAAGAACAGGTTCAGCAACAGACCCAGGTTGGCAATCATACCAGCCTTGATACCGTAAACGCAAACCATGAAGATCATCAGCAGTACCAGAGCCACGAGGAACGAAACGAGACCCTTCTGAATTGACTCCTTACCGAGTGATGGACCAATCACACTCTGGCTAACGATGTTAACCTTGGCATCCATCTTACCACTCTCGAGCACGTTAGCAAGGTCACTTGCCTCCTCAGGAGTGAAGCGACCGGTAATCTGGCTACGGCCACCGTCAATCTGGCTGTTTACGTTAGGATAAGAGTAAACCTGATCGTCAAGCACGATTGCGATTGCGCGATGCAGGTTCTGTGCTGTGATTGATGACCAACGGCGAGCACCCTCATCGTTCATGGTCATTGATACCACATTACCCTGAAGGTTATCGAACTCACTTGATGCGCTTGTTACAACGTCACCGGTGAGAACTGCCTCTTCTGGCTGATGGCACTTGAGGGCTACAAGGGCAAATGCCTCGGGACCACCATTCTGACCGCCAGCCTCGGGTTTCACACTCCAGCAGAGCTTAAGGTCGCTCTTGAGAGTCTTCTTGGCCAGATCACTGTAGATAATCTTGTTAACGGCAGCGGTATCGCTCTCGGCAACATAACCTACAACAGGAGTCTCACCATTAGAACCGCCAAGCAGTTGCATCAGCGTCATGTTGGCATTGCTCTTTGGAGCAGCAGCTTTCTGAGCCTCGGCCTTGGTAGTGTCGGCAGCTTTCTCGGGAGCAGCCTGAGCAGTCTTGGCAGTATCAGCAGCTACAGTATCGGCAACTGCTGCGCCACCACTCTTAGCATAGTTGTTGCTCAGTGTCTGCAAATCAGAAACGATTTCACTGTATTTATAAGTCTCAAAGAACTGCAGGTTGGCAGTGCTCTGAAGCAGCGAAGTCACACGTTCGGGCTCTTTAATACCTGGTAACTCGAGCAGGATGCGGCCAGTGCTCTGAAGCTTCTGGATGTTTGGAGCAACCACACCAAAGCGGTCGATACGGGTGCGGAGCACCTTGTAAGAGTTGTCGACCATCTTGTCAACTTCTTCCTTGAGGTAGCTCTCTACCTGAGCATCGTTGGCATTGGGGTTGTCTTTAATCTTCTGGACGCGGTTGCGGAAAATCTGAACGAGACTGCCTTCAGGAGCCAACTGCTTGTAATTCTTGCAGAAGTCGCCCACAAAGTTCTCACTGCTAGGATTAACCTTTGCAATAGCGTCGTTAAACTTCTTGTCCTGGTTGTTGCCTGAGAGAACCTTAAGGATGTCGGGAACCGAGATTTGGAGGGTTACGTTCATACCACCCTTCAAGTCAAGACCCAAACCAAGCTGTTTCTCTCGCACTTCCTGATAGGTGTATCCCAGATACACTTTCTTTTTCTCGATGCCACTGATGTACTCGTTGTAAGTCTTACGATACTTATCGTTCGACATATCAGGCGATTTGATCTGTGCTGCCTTGAGGGCTGTGGCCTCAGCAATGCTCTCGTAATGGTTTGTCACAAACGAGAATGACAGGTAAAAGATGCAAATCAGCACTAACGCAGTAGCAATAGTTACGATAAAACCTTTAGTTTGCATTTTTTAATGTTATTAATTTATTTTTACTTATTTTTAGTCAAAAACTGGTTTAAGCCTGCAAATATACAACAAATTATTAACGTGGAAAAATATTTTTCCCACTATTTGCTTTGAAGTTCGGCCAGTTAGGTTTTCCAAAGTCCGTTCAGGCTCTGCCGGAAACCGGCTTCTTAGCTATACCAGACAAACTATTTAACGACACCATTTTTGACGTCGCGGTACTTGTCGCCACTGTAGCTGCTGTTATTCATGAAGCCGTTGCTGTTGAACTCATCGTCCTCTTCCTCCTCTTCTCCATTGCCTTTCTTCTTATCTTCCTTCTTCTTGAGGATAGAGCTACGTTCCTCAGGCTTGTTGCGCTTGATAGCATCAGGCTTCTGGCGGTCGACAGGAGTCTCATATATGTTCCACGACAATGTTATGTCGCTGTATTTCTTCAGTTTGATTGACGATGGGTAATAGAACACGTCTTCGGGCTGCCGGTGTTCACTGTAGTTACCTGTATCCCACTTGCCGTTACCGTTAGCATCAAGGACGAGCATCACATAGTAACTTTCGGGCTGCACATCATAGAAATCGGCATAGTTTCCTATTACATCAACAATGCGGAGCACTTTCCCTTGCTTGTCAAGCAAACGAGCAAACGCCTTGCCTTCTAAATCAAGACAATGCACATGTAGGTTGGCGTACTCATCCTCCCCTTTCACTTTAAAAGTTGCGCGAATACTGTCGCAGGCAAGGCCATAGATTGATTTCACTGCCTGTTGGTCGATACTCAACCGGTAATCAGTTCCTTGAGCCAGCTCCATTGGTGCTACCCAACGATACACATCCCATTGGTTGGCGGGCACTAGACTCGGCAAATCAACAACCGACCATGTGCTGTCGGTGTTCATCTTCTCAAGATGTATGCCGTTCATGTCAACATATCCAATCGGCACATCGGCCTTCAGCCAGAGCGAGTCGGTAATCTCTACGCTTCCTTTACTTGTTGTCAGGTTCAGAAATACGGGTTTCACCTTGAGCATGTCTTGCAGGTCTTTTATCTCTACAGCCACATCGGTAGTGTCCTTTCCAGTCTGACGCAGCTTGATAAGTTTCTCTTCAAGCTTAGAAAGCTCCTTCTCTTGTTTCTCTCGTTCCTTAAGAGCTTTTTCCTGTTGCTTGCGGGCGCTGGCATTTTGCCGGTTAGCAAACGTCAGTGTGTCGGTTTTGAGTTCCAGAGAGTCATTGTCGGCAGTGCGCCAGTATGTCATCTCTAACTGAATTGTGTCGCTCTTTATCATTGCCGAGTCGAGCATCCAGTATACCAGCGAGTCACCTTTCTCACGAGTCTCAAGTTTATACCATTCGTCAAGATAGGTAGTGGGTCGCAACAAGCGCACCTGGGGCAATTCGGGCTGTGTGTCTGAAAACAGCACCATTAGCTTATTGTCGACACTGCGTTCATGTTTCTTGAAATAGAGCGACTTGAAATCCTCATTGAAAAGGCTCAAAAACAGGTCATTGGGCAAGTATTCGATGTGTGCTGCCTGATAAACGGTATCGATGCGGTGGTCGAAGGTGAAAACGGTGTCTTGCGATATAAAATCTCTAGTCGAAGGAACTATAACCCGATCAAGGAAAGCAATGTCCTCGGTGCGCGCCATTTTGTAATCTCCATCAGCATCACGCAGGGCAAAGATGTGATACTCACCGGGAGCAACATTGCGCAGAGTGAATTCGCCACGACTGTTGGTACGGCTCACGCGGTCGAAAGGAAACTTGATAAATGCCGAATCACTCAGGTTACTGTGAAGTCCCACAAGTACATTTTTCATTGGCTCCAAATCATAGGCCTGGAGCACCATACCCGACACCTGTAACGAATCGACATGGTCGCCAGTGGAGAAGGCAAACGAGAAACCGTCGAGCACGTTGCCCTCGTTGTTGTCCTCGATGGCATCGGTGAAATCAATCACATAAGTTGTGTTCTCCTCAAGTTCATCCTGGAACTCGACAGTAATCTTCTTGCCCTGTGCACGGATGATTGGCTGTTCTTTCGGCGCCGGCGACACTACAACGCGGGTAGTCTGATCTTTCAGGTTCACAATCTCGTCAAACACGAGTTCCACTTTTTTCCCCTTGAAGTTCACCGAACCTGCCAGCGGATTGCTGCGTAGCATCATTGGTGGGGTGTAGTCGCGAGGGCCGCCTTCTGGACTGCCTATATTGGCACACCCAACCATTGCTAGCACCATCAGTGCCAGCATCATTATCGTGAATATGTGCCAGTGTCGTCTCATCGTTTTCAACCTGCAAAGATAAACCTTTTTTTTCATGTGCACAACACCAGCAAAAAGGTTCGGACCACAACAACACGAAAGAGGGTGCCACATCCATGATGCAGCACTCTCCTGATAAATTGAATTCAAAGATAAATCAAATGTTTAGCGCACAATCTTAGATGTCGAACGAGTACCGTCGCTGTAAGTTGTAACGGCAATGTTCACTCCCTTGAATGGGCTGTCGCTCTCCATACCGGCAAGGTTCACATACTTCACGCCAGTCGCAGTCTTGGTTGTGTTAATATTATCAACACCCGAAACGATGTCGGTCACGAACTTGTCCATGCAGAAGTAGGCTGCAGTGTTCATTCCATAGGCGCCGTTGTCGGTAGAGTTCAAAGTGAAATAAACCGATTCCACTGTTCCCAGACTTGACAAATCAAAGTAAGTCCAGTCATTAAGTGCGTGAAGTTCGTCGCCGACGCATTCAATCAGCTTAATGCTGGTGCTCTTCTCATTTCCATCGGCATCAACACCCACAGCAACGAGTTCGAAGTAATCACCATCTTCAAAAGCCGTAGCAGACCCATAGCCATGGAGGCAATCATAATATGGCCAAGGATGATTGCAAACATATACACCCAGAGGCTTGAAAGATGTTTTGCCATCTTTGTCAACAAACTTCACTTGATTGCTAGGACCTTCATAAGCCCAAGAGCTATAATAAGCTACTAAATAGGGCTTAGAAGGATCGGCACTAACCGAGCCATCTCCGTTGATGACACAGCCGCCACCTGCCATACAACCCTGGAAGTTTTCGGTCCATGGACCAGCTGAACCATCTAAACCGTAGTCAGTCTTATCTCCACCAATAGCTGGGCAGAAACCATCCCAGTAATAACCATTCCATGATGCTCCCTCACCGTCAATGAGGTGTGAAAGAAGGAATTCACCGTTCTCGTCTCCAAACTCCAACCAAGTGTAGGTTACTTCGGTGTAGCATTCTGTCCATAGGCCTTTGGAGTCAAACTCAAGTGAGGTTGGGTTCAATGGCTTGTTCAAGTCAAGTGTAACAAAATCGGCCCAAGCAGTCGAAGACATCAGGGCAACTACTGCAAAAAGAGTAAAAAATTTCTTCATAAAAATTGGTTTTAAAATTAATAAATTATGATAATTAACTATTTAGGAATAACTATATTTATGCATTGTGAATTATCTTTCATTTCCCAGTATAATTTTATAGACAGCGGTAACGTCGGCGGCATTGACTGAACCATCTTCATTCACATCACTGGTGGAAATAAACGTATCATCACCATTAAGGATGAACCGGTACAGAGCAGTCACATCGGCGGCATTCACCGAGTTATCATTGTTAACATCGCCAACTTCGGGCATCGGATCGGGTTCTGGCTCTGCATCGGGATGCAAGTCAAAAGCGCCACACACTTCAGTTGAGGTCTCACCTAGCCTGCCACAGTCCTGAAGGATACCGTTATAAACTTTTACAAAATCAATTTGCCTCAAGTGAACATGATTGCCTTCATCATCTACTGCCCAATCTATCTTAAAGCCCAAGTTCATATAGTCTCTAAAAGTCTTTTTCTTATAACCATAGAACCAGTCAGGGCGGTTGTCAACATAACCCCAATCATAAAAATGCTGAATCCAATAAGATCCATCACCACTCTCGTCTACAGCGTTACATGGCAACTTATTGCCCTCAAAGGTAATCTCATCGCTGTCGATCCACCGTGGCCAGTAGCTCTGATTATGGAAACTGTTTTTACGCACATATCCTTCCTGAAGGCTATCGACACTGTTGCATGTCCAACGTATATATTCCATATCGACAATGACATGAAACGGGTCATTAGGGTCAGGAACCGGTATCTTATTCTCGTCAGGCCGATAGTAAGTGATTTTGAAACCTTTTTGTGTGCGTGGATTGTTATATTCACTACCTGCAAGCTCATACCATGGGTCGTCAGGGATGCCGTTGCCGTTTTCGTCACGACTCACCATAACAATGCCAGGTTCACTACTTCCGCCGGCCGATGTGGTTGCATCGCCTTGAATGGCATTGCCAATAATCTGTATGTCGAAAGAATCTCTGACATTCACCACAGGATGGTCGAAACCAAACACTACATAACCACCATAGCTACCCAAACTTATCAGACCTGGGTCAACTACAGCTTTTCCATTTGATTTCTCATAACCACAGAGCATTTCCTCGACAAGCCGTAATACTGAATCCTTAGAAATGGGTTCATCAACCATTGGAGCATCGTTGACAAACTGCCCTGGCGCGGGCATGAAGTCATATACCTTGGTGATATATGGCTTATTCTGGGCATTAATTGATGTAAATGCCATCAAGGTCAGAATTAGAAAAAGTGTGTTTCTTTTCATTGATATAGATGATTTTTCTATTGTTCGTTAATGTTATTACCCAAAAAGACAAAATGTGCCGGAATATTGCCTGCGCGCACTCGCCACTTCATCTTGCCCGACGGGTCAAAACAATACAAATAACCCAAGGCCACAAAATTAGTAGCGTCGGTCATGTATATATCCTTGGTTATAGGATGCACCGCTATTCCATAGGGCTTGCGAATATTCTTCTCGGTACCGTCGGTAATGAACTGGTCATTCACAACTTCTAGAGTGCGAGTGTTTATTATCTTGTAAGTGGGAGTGGCAAACTCACCGTCAATATAGTTCCATTCCGAACTGATTACATAGAGCGAGTCGCCTGCCATGTACATAGTGCTGACGGGAAAATCAAATTGCTTGACAAGACGTCGTTTCTGAGTGTCGTAAGCATAGATGCGGCTGGAGTTGCCATAATAGTCGCCGCGCGATGTTACCCACAAGATGCCACGCTTGTCGCACTGGCAACACTGCAAATTAATGGCGATGGGAATTCGCTCGATTTCACTGAATGTCTTAATGTCAATCACGCTCACCGTGTTCTCATAGCCGGCTTTGTTGCCCATTGAGTAACCGCCACTGTTAGCAACAAAGATTTTGCCATCGGCAATATCAAGTTCGTCGGGCTGACGGCCCACCACACAGGTGTCGACCACAGTGAGTGTAGTGGTGTCAACTTTGAACACTGCACCAAGCTGATAAACATCCTCGTCACTACCCTGACCATCCAGGATTACTGGTCCTACATAGCTTGAAATATAGGCATAGCCTTTATAAAATTTTATGTAACGGCAGTTTGGAATGTCGATTTGTCCTATTCTCTTGACTGTGCATTTATCGGCAACCTCCACTTTGTTGGAACAATTAATTACCATATACAACTTGTTGCCATAAATGCCGATGTCATTGCCTACATCACCCAGTTCCATCACCACCGTGGGGTTAGCGTCGACATAAACGTCGCGCTCATATTCTCCTGTAGCAAAATTATAATAGTCAAGTGATGCCAGATCCTTTGTCATGACTCCCTCGTTGAGCAAGTAGAATCCCTCAACGCTCGTGTACTCAGGTTGAGAAACTGGCACAGTTTCCTTGATGTAGATTACTTCATCCTCTCGGCATGCAGCAAATGCGACCATAAGGATTACAGCCATCAAAGTGAGTATGTAGGTATTCTTTCTCATTAAATGTCAAATTTTAGAATCAGCTTATAGTTTCGGCCAGGCATGGGATAGTTGGCTATCACGTCATAATACTGGTTAAAGAGGTTGTTCACCTCGGCAGTAACCTTAAGCTTTACGTTGCGCAAGGCAAAGGTGTAGCTTGCTCCAAGGTCGTGAGTGTACCATGGCTGCTCGTGGAACATGCGCTCGTTCACACTGGTATTATAGCGTTCGCCCACATAGATAAAGCTATAGTTCAACTCGGCGGCACGCCATGTGGCATGACCTACCACGCTACCGCTATGCCACGGGATATAGGAGATTTGTCCTTTATAGGAACCACCGTAGCCTGTGTCGTCCGGATCGGTGTAATCCTGCGCCCGCTGATAGGTATAGCTCAGGTTGACGTCGACATTGAGGTCACGCACGATATTCATGGTAGCGCGGGCTGTCACGTCGATTCCCTTGATTCTCACCTTGCCTATGTTCATCATCATCCAGCGATACTGACCACGGCCACTCGGCACGGCAATGATTTTATCGGTGACAGTATTGTAATAGGCGTCAGCCGTAAACTTCAGACCTGTGAAGAAGCCACTCTCACGCAGACGCTGGTACCAGAACCCGATATTGAACTGGTCGGCATATTCTGGACGAAGCTGTGCATTGCCCACATCGGTATAGTACAAGTCATTGAATGTGGGCATGCGGAAAATGCGCTTGTAGAAGGCGCGTAAGTAAAAGTCGTAGCGTTGTACTGGTTGATAGTTAAAGAACACCGCCGGAGTGAACTTGTGCATCCACTTAGTGTGCTTGGCAAGTGTCTCCCCCTGATAGTTAGAGTCATAGCGGTCATTAACCATTGTATAGAGCAAACTTGCCTGACACTTGAACCTATGCCAGGTTCGAGCCGTAGCAAGTGCCACCAGTGCCGTGTGGCGGGTAGGTTTTGAGAAATTGGGCAAATTGGCATTCAGGTGGTTCCACTTATAGTCTACACTCAAGTCCACATCCCAATCGGAAATGATAGTGTATTTATTTGCGCTTGAGAAATAAATCTCGTCTTGCCAGAACTTGTTGTCAACAAGCATCAGTGTAGTGTCGGGATTGTTGTAACGCATGAAGTCGCGGGCATACTTAGCATTAACCATAGTTTCAAAGCGGTCGCTCAACCGCTGTTGCCAGCCTCCTTGCAGGAACAGATTGCGGTCCCACTGCCTTTGCGAGTTCAACCACACATTGTTGACGATAGCTCCAGGAATTCCACGCTCGCTGTCGTAGTAGTAGAACTTTGCGTTCCACTTACCCTCGTCGAGGGTTCCGAAGATGGCACCTTCGGCACGGAAGGCCTGCACGTCACCGTTCTTGCGCACGGCAGTAGTATCCCAGGCAACAGTACCGTCGCTGAACTTCTTGCGATAACGGAAGTGATACTGACCTGTAGCATAGGTATACTCGGCACTGAGCGACATGGTAAGGTTGCGATTGAAACGATGTTCCCAACGCATGCTTGGATTGGCGAGTCCAAAGGAACCGGTGCGCATAACCACGCTCAAGTTGTTGTTCTTCTCACCCGTGAACTTGGGTCTGCGAGTGCGGATATACACCGTTCCTGCCGAACCAAAATCACGAGCCGGCTGGAATATTTCGCTTTTCTGACCGTTGTAGAGAGATATCTCCTCAATATTATCGAGTGAGAACTTGCCCAGATCTATCTGTCCGTTCTGTGCATTACCCAACTGGATGCCGTCGTAGAAGACACCCAAATGGTTGGTACCCATCGAACGGATATCAATGGTCTTGATGCCCCCTACTCCACCGTAATCTTTAACCTGAACGCCCGAGAAATAGCGGATGGCGTCAGCAATGGAATGGCTGTTGAGGCTCTCAAGTTTCTTTCCACCAAGGGTTTGGGCTGGAATCACCTCGGCATAGGGCTTTCGACCATAAACTATCACATTTTCAAGATATTGTATTGTGTCTATATCTTGAATTTGAGGCACAGAGTTAGTATCCTGAGCTTGTAAGCCCAAGAAACAAAAAGCAAAAGCTAGCAATGTCATAGCATTTCTTTTTAACATAACTCTTTAAACCCCGTTAGTCAGTTAAATCTAATAAGCATCATGGCAGGTTTTCTGACTCATCCCGTTGTCGCACCGCCTTCCCATCTCAATAGACAGTGACGATAGCAGTGTGTGCGCGACAACTTGGTTGGGAAACACAGCAGCGTGGTCTGTTCAGGATTCTCACCCGATTCCCTTTTAACTGGGAGGCTCTTAGCCCGCCCAGCACCAAAATGCGCTGCAAAGTTAATAAAAAGTTTTTTGTTATTAGGGCATTAGCTAGCAAAAAAACAGAAAATCACATCATTATCAAAAATAATGGCATTATAACAAAAAAACTCTGGGATTGTTTCCTAAATCGGAACAATCCCAGAGCCACTTCAATTATGAAACTAATTGATTCTAATAAAAGAATCTTTTTTATTTCACTTGATCAACGACCTCAACGTCTTTGATAACGGCGGCACGGTCAAAATCGTCCTTGCTGCCTACGACGAGAGTCTGGTATTCACGCAAGCCAGTGCCGGCAGGGATGAGGTGACCGCAAATCACGTTCTCCTTCATGCCCTCAAGGTAGTCAACCTTACCGCTGATAGCAGCCTCGTTGAGCACCTTGGTAGTCTCCTGGAAGGATGCTGCCGAGATAAAGCTCTTGGTCTGCAGAGCGGCACGAGTGATACCTTGGAGAATTTGCTCACTGGTAGCAGGCACTGCATCGCGTACCTTAACCTCGCGCAGAGCCTTGCGCTTGAGCATAGAGTTGATGTCACGCAACTTGCGAGGAGTAATCATCTGACCCTTGTCGATGTCAAGAGCATCGCCACAGTCGATGACAATCTTCTTACCCCAAATGCGGTCATTCTCATCCATGAAGTCGCGCTTGTCAACAACCTGCTGCTCGAGGAAGTTGGTATCGCCTGGATCGATGATGTTTACCTTGCGCATCATCTGACGAACAATAACCTCGAAGTGCTTGTCGTTAATCTTCACACCCTGCAGGCGATATACGTCCTGAACCTCGTTAACGATATAGTCCTGAACGGCTGTCGGGCCCTTGATGCGAAGGATGTCGGCAGGAGTAACGGCACCATCCGAAAGTGGAGTACCGGCACGTACCGAGTCATTCTCGAGCACAAGAATCTGCTTCGACATTGGCACAAGATACTTCTTCTCTTCGCCATTTTTGCTGGTGACAATAATCTCACGGTTACCGCGCTTGATCTTACCGAAGGTTACCACACCGTCAATCTCACTGACGATAGCTGGATTAGACGGGTTACGGGCCTCAAAGAGCTCAGTAACACGTGGCAGACCACCGGTGATATCACCAGCACCACCGCTCGATGCACGTGGAATCTTCACAAACACCTCACCAGGAGTGATTTCCTCGCCTTCAACCTTCATCAAGTGAGCACCCACTGGCAATGAGTAGGTCTTGATGGGTTCGGCATCAGGATTGTCAAAGTCCTCAACAGCGAAAAGCTGAGCCTCAGGAATGCGGGTGTGGTCTTTCGACTCGATGACAATCATCTCACTCTTATTGGATGTCTCGTCAACCTCGTTGCGATAAGTTACACCCTCAATGAGATTCTTGTATTTCAAGCGACCACCCACCTCGCTGACAATAACAGCGTTGAATGGGTCCCACTCGCAGATTACGTCACCCTTCTTAAGCATGTCACCAGGCTTGAAGAATAGTTTCGAGCCATAGACGATGTTGGCAGTGGTGAGCATCATGTTAGTGTGAGGATCAACAATGCGCATCTCGGCCATACGTCCGATTACGATATCGTGACCGTCCTTATCTGCAACGGTACGAAGCTCGTCAATTTCCAGACGTCCGTCATACTTTGATGTCATGTTGCTAACAGCTGCAATATTGCTTGCAACACCACCCACGTGGAAGGTACGCAGTGTAAGCTGAGTACCAGGTTCACCAATTGACTGAGCGGCAATCACACCCACAGCCTCACCCTTTTGAACCAGGCGATGGTTAGCAAGGTTGCGACCATAGCACTTGGCACAAACGCCATGCTTCGACTCGCAAGTGAGGACCGAACGAATCTCTACCGACTCGATTGGTGAATTGTTGATGCGCTCGGCAGCAGCATCGCCAATTTCCTCTCCAGCCTCAACGATTACTTCGCCTGTGGTTGGGTCAACAACATCGTGAACCGATACACGGCCTACGATGCGCTCGCCCAGAGTAGCAACCACGTCGTCGTTGTTTTTCACCTCGCGGCAAACGAGACCACGCAATGTGCCACAGTCCTCCTCGGTGATAATAACATCATGGGCAACGTCAACCAGACGGCGAGTAAGATAACCAGCGTCGGCAGTCTTCAAAGCGGTATCGGCAAGACCCTTACGGGCACCGTGAGTAGAGATAAAGTACTCAAGCACCGACAGACCTTCCTTGAAGTTTGCCAAAATCGGGTTCTCGATAATCTGGTGACCGCCTTCAACACCACTCTTCTGTGGCTTAGCCATCAGACCACGCATACCTGAAAGCTGACGAATCTGGTCGCGAGAGCCACGGGCACCTGAATCCAGCATCATGTAAACTGAATTGAAGCCCTGCTTGTCGGCCGAGATCTGCTTCATCAGCGTGTCAGTCAAACGGCTGTTGACGTGTGTCCAGATATCGATAATCTGGTTATATCGCTCGTTGTTGGTAATGAAACCCATGTTGTAGTTCTGCATTACCTCCTCGACTTGGGCATCGCCCTCTTCGATGAGTTTCTGCTTCTCGGGTGGCACGAGCACGTCGTCAAGATTGAACGACAGGCCACCCTTGAATGCCATGTAGTAACCCAGGTTCTTGATGTCATCAAGGAACTTGGCACTGCGAGGCACACCACAATTGCGGATAACTTTTGTAATAATCTTCTTGAGAGATTTCTTTGATATCACCTCATTAACATATCCCAACTCCTCGGGAACACAGTTATTGAAGATGATACGACCCACCGAGGTGTCCTTGACGATGTGCTTGATGGGCTTGCCATTCTCGTCAACGTCATCGACCATCACCGAGATAATCGCGTTCATCGCGAGCTTGCCCTCGTTGAAGGCGATGTTGGCCTCTTCAGGACCGTAGAACGTCAGGCCCTCACCCTTGGCACCGGCACGAAGCTTGGTGATGTAGTACAGGCCGAGAACCATATCCTGAGAAGGCACGGTGATAGGTTCACCATTGGCAGGGTTGAGGATGTTGTGAGGCATGAGCATGAGCATCTGAGCCTCAACAATAGCCTCGTTGCCCAGTGGCAGATGCACTGCCATCTGGTCGCCGTCGAAGTCGGCATTAAACGGAGTACATGCCAGAGGATGCAGTTGAATTGCCTTACCCTCAATGAGCTTGGGCTGGAATGCCTGGATACCGAGACGGTGCAGTGTCGGCGCACGGTTGAGCAGTACAGGATGTCCCTTCATAACATTCTCGAGGATGTCCCATACAACAGGTTCCTTGCGGTCAACAATCTTCTTTGCACTCTTCACAGTCTTGACAATACCGCGCTCAATGAGCTTACGGATAACGAAAGGCTTATAGAGCTCGGCTGCCATGTCCTTAGGCACACCGCACTCGCCCATCTTAAGCTCCGGACCTACAACGATAACCGAACGGGCTGAATAGTCAACACGCTTACCGAGCAAGTTCTGACGGAAACGTCCCTGCTTGCCCTTGAGGCTGTCGCTGAGCGATTTGAGTGGGCGGTTAGCATCGCTCTTCACGGCACTCGACTTGCGCGAGTTGTCGAGCAAAGAGTCAACTGCTTCCTGCAACATGCGCTTCTCGTTGCGCAGGATCACCTCAGGAGCCTTAATCTCAATAAGGCGTTTGAGGCGGTTGTTGCGGATGATTACACGACGATAGAGGTCGTTAAGGTCACTTGTGGCGAAACGTCCACCATCAAGTGGCACGAGAGGACGCAAATCGGGTGGTATAACCGGCAACACCTTGAGCACCATCCACTCGGGGCGGTTCATGTTCTTGCTTGAGCGGAACATCTCCACTACCTGGCGGCGCTTGAGGGCATCGGTCTTGCGCTGCTGCGAGGTCTCATGGCTGGCACGGTCGCGGAGGTCATTTGACAACTTGTCGAGATTGAGCTCTGAAAGCAAATCGTAGATAGCCTCAGCACCCATTTTAGCAATGAACTTGTTGGGATCACTGTCTTCAAGGTTTCGGTTGCCCTCTGGCAACTTCTCCTGAATGGCAAGATATTCCTCCTCGCTGAGTAGGTCATACTTCTGCAGCCTGTTGGCCTGGTCGCGTTCCTTTACGCTCTCGGCGATTCCAGGCACGACATTGAAGTTTCCCGTCTGCTCGTCAATCACCACATTACCTGGGTTGATGACGATATATCTCTCGTAATAAATTACCGAGTCGAGTTTCTTAGTGGGCAAGCCAAGCAGATAACCAATCTTGTTTGGCAATGAGCGGAAGTACCAGATGTGAGCCACTGGCACAACAAGCTGAATGTGTCCACTGCGCTCGCGGCGCACTTTCTTTTCAGTAACCTCAACACCGCAACGGTCGCACACGATATTGCGATAACGGATGCGCTTGTACTTGCCGCAGTGGCACTCATAGTCCTTAACTGGGCCAAAGATGCGCTCGCAGAACAATCCGTCGCGCTCGGGCTTATAGGTGCGGTAGTTGATAGTCTCGGGCTTCAGGACCTCACCCTTTGAGTTGGCAAGGATGTCGTCGGGTGATGCCAGTCCAATAGTGATGCGCGAGAAGTTACTTCTTATCTTATTGTCTTTCTTGAAAGCCATTATGCGATAATATTATAATGAAAAGAGAAAACGTTTAAACTTAATCGAGTGTGACACTTAAGCACAATCCACGCAACTCATGCAAGAGCACGTTGAGAGATTCGGGAATGCCAGGTGTGGGCATTGGATCGCCCTTGACAATCGCCTCATAGGCACGGCTACGGCCAGTAACATCGTCACTCTTGATGGTGAGGATCTCCTGCAGGACATGGCTGGCGCCAAATGCCTCAAGAGCCCAAACCTCCATCTCACCGAAACGCTGACCACCAAACTGTGCTTTACCACCAAGTGGCTGCTGAGTGATGAGTGAGTAAGGACCAATGCTACGGGCGTGCATCTTGTCTTCTACCATGTGACCAAGTTTGAGCATGTAGGTAACGCCCACTGTGGCCTGCTGGTCGAAGCGCTCGCCAGTGCCGCCGTCATAGAGCCAAGTCTTGCCCACGCGAGGCAACCCGGCCTTGTCGGTCCACTCGTTAAGATCGTCGAGCGAAGCACCGTCAAAGATAGGAGTAGCAAACTTCACGTCGAGCTCGCGTCCTGCCCATCCGAGAACGGCCTCAAAAATCTGACCTAAGTTCATGCGCGAAGGCACACCCAGTGGGTTGAGGACGATATCGACAGGTGTTCCGTCGGCGAGGAATGGCATATCCTCTTGACGAACAACACGCGACACGATACCCTTGTTACCGTGGCGACCTGCCATCTTATCGCCTACACCAATCTTGCGCTTCTTGGCCACATAAACCTTTGCCATCTGCATGATGCCCGAAGGCAGGTCATCGCCAATAGACATGTCAAACTTCTTGCGACGGAGCTCGGCGTCAATCGCCTTGCTCTTGCGCAGGTAGTTCATCACGCAAGCGCGAATCATGTCGTTGGTGTGTGCATCGCTGGTCCACTTGCTCAGGTTCACTGAGTCGTAGTTGATGTTCTTGAGCACCTCGGCAGTGAACTGCGCTCCCTTAGGAATAATCTCAGTGTCGAGGAAGTCCTTCACACACATCGACTGCTTGCCCTCGGTGAGCACCAGAAGCTTCTCAACGAGCATGTTCTTCACTGCGTCGAGACGAGCATTGTAGTCCTCCTCGAGTTTCTGGAGCACTGGGTCACCACCTTTGGTTTTTCTCTTCTTCGCGGCGCGGGTGAAGAGGCGGGTGTTGATAATCACACCCTTGAGCGATGGATTGGCCTTGAGCGAGGCATCCTTCACATCACCTGCCTTGTCGCCAAAGATGGCGCGCAGCAGCTTCTCCTCAGGAGTGGGATCGCTCTCGCCCTTAGGTGTAATCTTGCCGATGAGGATATCGCCAGGCTGCACATGAGCACCAATGCGGATGATACCACGCTCGTCGAGGTCCTTAGTGGCGTCCTCGCTCACGTTAGGAATATCGCTGGTGAGTTCCTCGAGACCACGCTTTGTCTCGCGCACCTCAAGGATGTATTCATCTACGTGCACCGAAGTGAGGATATCTTCACGCACCATGCGCTCGTTGAGCACGATGGCGTCCTCATAGTTGTAACCCTTCCAAGGCATGTAAGCCACCTTGAGGTTGCGGCCCAAAGCCAGCTCACCGTCGCAGGTAGAATATCCTTCAGTGAGGATATCACCCTTCTTCACGTGCTGACCTTTGTCGCACACGGGACGCAGGTCGATGGTGGTGCTTTGGTTGGTCTTGCGGAACTTGGGAAGGAAATATTCCTTAACAGGTTCGTCGAAGCTTACGAAAGCCTCGTCCTCGGTCTGCTCATAGCGTATGCGGATGACGTTGGCGTCAACATACTCTATCACGCCAGTTCCCTCGGCCTGAATCTGAGTGCGGCTGTCAAATGCCAGTCGCTTCTCGATGCCGGTACCCACAATAGGAGCCTCGTTGCGCATCAAGGGCACTGCCTGGCGCATCATGTTGGCACCCATCAAGGCGCGGTTAGCGTCGTCATGCTCAAGGAAAGGAATCATGGCAGCCGCAATAGAAGCAATCTGTTGTGGCGACACGTCCATGAGCGAAATCTGGTCGGGCGAC
>JAEEGL011885758.1_pt1 | contig 27799 bp, 31 predicted proteins | sample 9134231 | NCBI WGS metagenome assembly JAEEGL01 (sample SAMN16246548, study PRJNA631951) | gut metagenome | biome: gut microbiome; feature: rumen; material: fiber-attached | host: Bos | place: Iran: Karaj | collected 2018-10
AGAAACACTTCGTGCCTTAATCGGACAGTTCGTCGCTGACAATGCTTCCATCTTCACGGACGAGAGCAAGTGTTATAACGGGCTTAAAGAGCACGGTTACAACCATCAGTACATAAACCATTCGGAATCTGAGTTCGTGAATGGTAGCGTGACTACCAACACGATTGAAGGCTTTTGGGGGCACTTTAAGCGTATGGTGTTCGGCACTTATCACTTCGTGTCCCCCAAGTATCTTCAGCGTTACATTGACGAAGCCGTGTATCGCTGGAACACTCGCAAGGCTGAGAGCGAGAATCGGTTCTCCGATATGTTCAAACTCGCCATCGGTGTCTTTGACTACAAGGCTGTCAGAATGGCGGCTTAATCAGTCGTAGGCGTCTTAATGGATACGGTATCACTCTCTGTATCGTACGCCAACTCATATTTCTCCCAATCATCATCGGAGGATGGATATTCCTTCTGACTTGAAACCCATATCACGGGGGTTTCCCACCCGTAGTATTTGATGGCTTCCTTCACCCCGAATCCGCCCCTTTCGCTGATTCGTTCTGCGGTTTGTCCCGTCTTATCGCAATATCCGCTGTAGATTTTTAGGTGTTCATCCCACGGGATGCCCGCATACCTAATGTTCTTCAATTCGGGGAAATCCCAATAACGGAAGTCAAGTTGTATTGATGCTAATTTAGTTGCCATTATCTAATCGTTTCTAATTTAGGCACTTTTTACATAGGGGTAGCCTTGATTCAAGACTTCCTCTATGTTCTTCGTCTTAACCGTCCAATAGTCCATATCACGCAGTTCCTGAAGGAGTTGCGGTTTGTACTTTTTGCTGCACTTTTTCCGCAGTTCAGCCACGCGCTTCAGGTGCTCGTCATAGTCGCTTTTCTTACCCTTTCGGGAAATGTTTACACCTTCCACCCAAATGCCCTTCCAACCATTGTTGACGGCGTAGATTTGAACGGTTTCTTTTCCTTCAATGAGTTTTCTGAGTCTATCCTTGTTGACATGGCAACAGGCTACCGTATAGCCAAAACCATATAACTTTCCGTTGGTAACTCTTGTACCATTTACGGCTATGCAGGAGGAACCCCCGCTTTTCACCAACTCAACTTGTGCCATTGGTGAGTTCTTGCTAATCATTTTGTAGTTTTCTTCTTGTGTCATATCTAATCGTTTTATAAAATATACAAATTTTCATCGGGAAAACCAAGTTGGGTTAGCCAACAGGTATATCGTTCCCTTTTTTTATTACTCTTCTTCCATTGCAATGGCAAACTTGTTAGGGTCAGCCAAATCCGGAACGTCCTTCTTGTAGCGTTCGATAGCAATCCTAGTTATGTCACCGAGGTTGACTGGTACGTCAATGTGGTTTACAATATTTTTGACCTGATTGTTAATGAAGGTCTTTTGTTGACCACCAACCATGGCGCTCAGGTAAAGAACCTGACTGGTTTCGAACTTATTGATGCTAACACCAAGGTCTGAAATCCTTTTAACGTATTCAGCAATCTTTTCTTCCTCAACACCAAGCTTTCTTAGAGCTGAAACGCCTGATACAGGACTCTTTGCTTTGAAGTAATTAACGAGCGTGTTCTTATCGATTGGTTGTCCGAGTGAGCCGTCCTGATACACAGGATAATAGGTTCTCTTCTTTTTAATCTTTGCTACGTTTTGTTTTGGTGCGTAAGTATTTCCAACCTTATCCTGATTGTTGCCTGAATAAGTTGACACGCCACCATTTCCGTATGCTGGGGTTTCTTCGTTTGAACTTCTTTGTGCCATCGGTTCAAGACCATAGTCTGCACGGATTGCGTTTGTATCTTGAACGTACTTGTCGTAGAATGCACCGAAATTTTTACGTGGCATCCAGTTTACTTGGAATGATTGAACCGAAAGAACGCCTGCGATTGTCTTTTCCTGACCAATTTGTTGGCTGAACGTGTCCCAATCTGGATATCCTTTTTGACGACCGGTTTCTGGGTTAATGCGCTTTACTGTTGGGACATTTAGGTCAACGCCTGTGATGTATCCAACGGTAACCCATTTACCACCATTTTCGTCTTCCATGTCGTCAAACATATCGTAATAGTCGTCAGCTGTAACTAGTTGCCTTTCGTCAACTGCTTCCTTTATCAGTTTTTCCCAACCTGTTTGTGGGTTTTCCATCCTGTTAATCAATGAAATCATTTCATTGAGCTGATTCTTTTTTGCCATTGTAATATTGTATTTTGGTAATTATATATTTTTTTACATTAAAATGCAAGTTATCGTAGCAACCATCTATAAGCATCGAACATCGGGTTAGTGTTCTTTATCATGTTTCCCGAATATATAGGCATAGGTCTTTTGGGTGCGGCTGAAATTGTTTTATTGCTCAGTGATTGTGGCTTTTGCTCCACGTTTGCCCCGGCAACCCATGATTTTAATAATGCTTTGTCTCTGTTCCTTGCTGCAATTAGCTTATTCATACTGAATTTCATCACAAACACACCCATTGCGAGACAAGTTAAGGTGTCGTCGTGTGCGCCATCTTGGTGGTCAATTCGTGCGGAAGGACCTTTATAAATCCAGGTATCCAACTCGGCAATAACACGCTTTGAGCGTATTTTAATTGCGTTTGTCCTCACCATATCGGCAAATCCAGTGAGCATTTGGTCACGAACCGCATTCGTGTGGAAACCAGGCGCACGACCATCGGTGCTTACTGGGATTGATGAAGCTTCACGTTGAACGGTGTAGGTCTTTAGGTTAACATCGTCGAAGAACAAGTTTTTGTAACCGAGTCGTTGCATCATTAGAACACAGGCATCGCCTGTTCCTCCAACGCAATCAACTACGCAAAATGCCTCGCCATACATTCTTCCGTAATGATTAGCCATTTCGCCTATTGTGTCGCCGAGCTTCTTTCCATGATATTCGAGAACTTGTTCCAGACATGGTGTACCATCGTCATCAACACCATCCATGTCTAATATTTCGATTGCGGTTCTATCGGCTGCGTCACCACGAGAACAGTCAATTGACATTAGGTATCTGTGACCCTCTATCGGCTCTTTCCAAATCCAAGTGTCGTCACATAAGTTATCGACGTATAGCGGTTCCCTTACATTTAAATCCACTTGCATTTGGATAGCCTCTGGTTCTACAACGTTTGCTGCTGAACCAAGGAATGAAACATCAAGCTCCTGTGCAATTTTCATGCTATCATTATTGAATTGGTGGCACATTTTAATGTACCAAGGTGAACGGGGCGCCCACCCATCCTTTAACATTTCGTCCCAGTGTTGCTGGTCATACTTTACGTTGCCTTTATCATCAAGTGTTGGTTCCTTGTAAACTTCAACTTCACCGGTATCCGGGTTTTTCTTTGTCCATTCGAGGAATTTGTTGTATCGAAGGTCTTGATACCATTTCATTTCAACAAGTTCAAACTCGTTCCAGTCCTTTGTACCTTTTTGCTTTGCCAGTCGACAAGTTTCATAGTATAGAAGGTCCTTTCCGTTAGGGGTTGAAATCATAATAACGTGACCACCAGTAGAGACGGTAGGTAGTGCGGACGTGTAAACATCACGACCGTTCTCAATGAACGCAGCCTCGTCAAAAATCAACCAAGTAACACCACCGACACCACGGGAAGCATCTGGACCTGATGAGCGTGCTACAACACGGCATCCATTTTTTAAAATGAGCTCTTTTGTGTTACAAATGTTGAAAATCTGTTTCTTGGTCGGTACCGAGTCCATTTCGGTATCTGGCTTAATGAAGTCGTCCCCCCATACCCAACAAGGGAATTGCAATAGAAAGTCTCTGATTTTGGTCAACATTTGTTGTGCTAGGTCAATGGTGTTACCGATGACAAGTACTGTCTGTGGGGATTCCGGGTCGGCCAATGCCATTTCGCATGCGATGAAAGCACCAGCCGTGGTTGTAATACCCATTTGTCTGGCTTTTGTCGTCACGACGTTGTTAGCATTCCCTAAAGTTCTACATAAGTCCTTCTGTCGTGGAAATAATATGAACGGAACCTCTTTCTTTTGCGTAGCGTCGTACGTCCTAAGAAAGTGTTCTATCATGTATATCCTACTCGTATCAGTTATACATTTTACGTATTCTTCTCTCAGTAAATCGAAGTCTATCATGTATACAACTGTTTTATTGATAAATAGTTTATGATATTGATTTAGTGAATATAATTAGCTCAATCAGACTATTTATAAAGAAAATAAAACAGCATGACTAAGGTTACAGATGAAGTAAAATCCCTTTTCAAAAAGGTTAGGACGAGCTTAGGTGCGCCAATCCGTAAAGTTGAGCTTGAGGATGACCAACTATGCGACCTTCTTGATATTTGCATGGAGGACTATGCTGAAAGGGTTGGTAACTGGAAGATTGATACACAGTGGATTACTTTGTATGGAAAGACGGTTACGGCTAAAGATATAGCGTTTGCCATGTCAACGAGGACGCTCGATATGTCTAAGAACTACGCCTACTGGTTTTCAAAGCAGGTTGGTTTGCAGCAGGAGGGTCCTTGGGAGCTTAAAAAGGATTTCATCACAATAGAAAAGGGCAAGCAGGTGTATGTTATACCGGCTGGTCGTGTCATTAATAAGGTTATGTATGTTAATCCTTCGACGACACAAGCTGCATTATTCGCAAACTATGGCGGTATTGATATCGGATTTGGCGGTGGGTATGCTCAGCTTGGTGGCGGTGCCTATGGTCCTGTCGGCGGGTTTTATACGGCACCAGCGGCAGACGTTGCTTACTTGTCAACTGATATAAATTATAAGAATCGTCTCCTTAGGAGTGACCTTGTTTATAAGGTGACAGCTGGACCTGATGGTACTCACCTGCTTCATCTTATGTCAACTCCCGGTAGTAAATTGACATTTGGCATGACAAATGGTGCTCCCGGTTCACTTTCTCTTATCGGGTGTGAGGTCTGGTACACATACTATGATGCTTCAAATGGCGACGAGGATGAGTGTATGCTTGCGCACGCTGATGATGTAATCATATCACCAGACCAGGTTCCGCTGGCTCAGCTTGATTACGCGTTTTTGAATGACCCAACAAAGGCAATAATTAGGCAACTTTTAATTGCAAAGGCTAAAATAACGCTTGGCTGGATTCGTGGTAAGTTCCAAGGAAAAGTTAACATACCGCAGGCTGAAATGGCAATGGAATATCAGATGCTTTTCCAACAGGGCAATGAGGAATGGAAACAGACAATGGACCGCCTTGACAAGCGTCTTGAGGCTCTTAAGCCGGTCAATATCTTGAAGGAACACGCTGAGTTGGCGCAACAGAACCATGAAATCCAGAAGCTAACACCTCTCGGAATTTATGTAATCTAATGAGAAAGACAATCGTCATAAGTGAAGCTCAAGCCAGGCTTATCGTGAATAATAAGCTTGGCGAAGGGCGGTATTCGTTGAATGAATCCATGGACCTTAACGGTGTTGGCGGTATAAACTGCTATATGGACTTTGACGAGGAAGAATATGAGGAATGGTTGCAGGAATACGGAAAACAGGATACCCAAGAGACTAAAACGGAATATATTAGTGATTATTGTGTCTTTACCGTTGAATTCCTCGATTCTGAAACGATGCATGGTATGGGGCAGTACCAAGATATGTCTTACGAAGAAATTTTTGAAAATTTCGGATACAAAATGGCATGTGATATTGTAGAGTCGTGTATGGACGGGAAAGAGCACATGTTCGATTTCTATGATTACGCCGATAGTGATGAGTTTGATTTGAGTAATACCGAGGAGCTTAATAGAAGAGCAAAAAACGTCATGACTGTTGTCTCAAGCCCATGCGGAAAATTCCGTGGATGGATATTGTCGGACGGTACAGTTCTGGATGCTGGTTGGGACCATAACGCTTGTTTTAAAATATCACCAAATCAAATTAAGTATCGTGAAGACTTTACGCTCCTCGGTAATGTAAGGTTTTCGGATGTTAGTCTGGAATTTGGTAAGTATCCTACGAGCAAGCAGCTTTCCATGGTCCGTATGTTTTGTGAATACCACAGCCATGATGGAATATTTGTTGATTTCCACGGCGGTAAAAACGGTTGGAAATCAAAACAGTATAACGGACTGGATTACTCGGAGCTTTGTAACGACCTGTATAACTATTACACTAAAGGAACACTTGGATATGAGCGTGAGCTGTATGAATCAGTGGACGAAAAGACACTGTATCACGGAACAAACGCCGATTTTGATAAATTCAGCGAAGAGTTCTATCTTTCTGGCGTGGGCAAAATGGATTTTGGGTATGGTGTTTATTTAACCAACTCAATGAATACAGCAAAGGAATATGGTCCAGGAGGATTAATAATGGTCGTTGACGTTCCGGACGGTAAATATCTTAGCGGTGACCGTATTAGTCCAAGTGTTGCTATGGATATAGCTCGAAAGTTCTTCAAATACTACCTATCTACCGACTATGGTAGTTCAGCCTATAAGGGCGTTGAAAATGAATTCTGGGAGTACGAATGTTCATCCATATCAAAGTGCTATGATGGAAATAGCGTATATGGGACCATATCGACGATTCTTGGTAGTGATTCTGAGGCTAGTGCTTGGCTCCGTAGTATTGGTTATATTGGTCTAACCTACAAAGCCACCAATCGACAGACAGGCGAGAAGTTTATTAATTATGTTATCTTTAGTCCGGACGATATAAAAATAACCAAGAAAATTAAGGCTTAATAAACACCTTATACAAATTACATCCGATGAAGTTCCCCAATACAATAGAAACGTATAGGGGAATTATTTTTAATGCATTTTCAGAAAGGAACTCTATTGGGGTAGCCAAATAATAGAATGCATCCGCAATACTATGCGGGAACCCGCAAATAATGAACATCGGCACCCCAAATAATAACGGTAGCCAGTTTCCCTTTCTTGCGAAATTAACGGCGGTACTCATTATAAATCCACAGCCGATAGCCAGTAGCCCGCAGTTAATCCACCCGTTCCCAAGCCTGCTTATTAATAGTTTCTGTGCGGTTTCCTGTATTTCAATTGTTGAGGCTCTTGATAATAGCGCAACAACAAGGCACCCAATAATGTTTCCACCAAGTATTATGAGCAGGTCCACGGTTTTCTGTGGAAGTTCAATGAATCCAGCTGTGCCTGTATATAGTTTTAGCCCGTATGAGACAACGGATATGAGTCCAAAGGCGAATAGTATTGCGCCAAATATTCCACCGATAGCAAGATATCCGAACCCAGCGATACCTATACAAATACCAGCCATAATTGCTGAACGGAAAGTATCAAATAGTTTCATATCATCAATGGACTTTCGTTTTCATTATAAAATTTTGTTGCTATATCGTATTCGTCATAATATTCTGGCTTAATATAGCTTTTATCAACTATGAAGTACATTGAGCTTTCGTGGTTTGGTGAATCCACGTCATCATCATCGTATACCCCGCGTGATTCTTTACCAAGCCTTAGAATCGTGTGCTTTAGACTTCCACGTTGTGACCCATTTCCATATAGGTACTCTAAAATGGAAGTCCAGTAATTTTCAGGATTGGTAGTTTCTGTTATTGGAATGTTCGAGGAAATGTCTACTACATATCCAAACATAATACATTTTGCGGTTGGCAACTTGTTAATGTGGAACTCACCAAAACGATATGTATATGAAAGCTCGGTATAGACCCATTTCTTTTTTACGAGAAAATCCGGCTTTTTGAATAGTTTTAACCCAAACAAAGTTACATACTCCTGTTCGCCGTCAAATTCAGGGTCAAAATCCCTGAAAAAAACGTGAAAATCGGGCGTTTTAAAGACTTTAAATGCCCTACTGATTGGTTGTATCAGCTTTTTCTTTTGGTCCTCGAAATTGAGGGTTTTTCGAACTTCTCTATTTAGCCTCCAAATGGCTATCCGCTTTAATATATTCATCACCAATCATTATTCCTTTTTGTTCAAGTAAAACTATATGTTGTTGTGTACTCTGGTGGGGCGTCGGTGGTGCTGGTGGTTACATACGTAATTGGGGTTTCCGGTGCCGGAATATCTATGTTTTCGAATAATTGAAGGTCTCTAACTGCGAGCTCCTTTGCCAATTCTTCCACCGTCCACTTGCTATATCTTTCAAACCGTTCCTTGAATGTAATGTAATTAATTGCGTTCATAACACTTTGTTTACATAAAGATATAGACTTTTGTTGTAAAAATCAAACTGTTTGACAATGTACCTAAGCACCTTATATTTTAACAAATAGCGTTTCAAGACTATTTATAGACATATAATAGTGCCCGTTTTGGGTTGATTAAAAGACGATTAAAATGCCAGATACTAATAGACCAACAGTATTCCAAAACTTGACTAAGCTGATAAACGGAAACAGCATACCCCAAGTTTTCCAAAGTTCGTCACAGTCGGGCGAGTTGGTTACCCCGAATCAGGTTGTTTATCAGGGTACCAATCAGGCGGATTATGATGCTAAAATGCAGCAATTAAAGCAACAGAAACTTTTGTCATATCAATGGCAGAAAGCTGGTGCGGATACTGCAATGGAAAGTCTTGCCGGTTATACAGCGGTTAAGCTGATGCTCAGGGATGCTGACCTTATGGAAACCATGCCTGAAATTGGCTCGGCACTTGACATCTACGCGGAAGAGGCGTGTTGTATGACCTCGAAGGGAAAAATGTTAAACATATATTCGAAATCTGAGCGAATTAAATCAGTTCTTGAAGATTTGTTTTACAACAGGCTACAAATTAACGTTATGCTGCCGATGGTTGCCAGGGGTATGTGTAAGTATGGCAACGACTATGAACTGTTGAATATTGACGGGGAAAACGGAATTATGGGTTGGAGAAGGCTTAACCCATACGAAATTGACAGAGTTGAAAATGGATATGGGACTGGAACAGGAGCGTCAATGGCTGTTCCTACTTACACTAACATAATGAAGCCGGATGATGTGAAGTTTGTTTGGGTTGGTCATAATGAAAACAGACCTTACTATAACTGGCAAGTGGCGCACTTCAGAATGTTAGCTGACTCATTCTTCCTGCCTTATGGAACAAGTATATTACATAAAGCTAGAAGGGCTTGGAGAATGCTTTCAATGATGGAGGATGCTATGCTTATCTACCGTCTTGATAAGAGTATTGAACGTCGTGTATTTAAAATTTATGTAGGAGCAATCGATGATGCTGATGTTCCGGCATTTGTACAAGATGTGGCGAATAACTTCAAGAGAACTCCTATTATTGACCCACTTACCGGTCAAGTTGACCTTAGGAAGAACTTCATGGACGTTTCAACGGACTATTTCATCCCTGTCCGTAGAGAGGATGCTCCGAACCCAATTGAGACATTGCAGGCGGCACATAATACCGACAGCATGGAGGATATCCAGCACATGGAAAACAAGATATTCTCCGCGTTACGTGTTCCTAAAACTTTCCTTAATTTCCAGGAAGCACAAGGAAAGGGTCAAAACTTGTCACTGCTTGACATTAGGTTCTCAAGGATGGTGAATAAGATACAGCAGTATCTATTGCTTGAACTTAATAAGATAGCAATGATTCATTTGTATATTCTTGGATTCGAGGATGATATATCTAACTTTACCCTTTCGATGAATAATCCTTCTGCACAAATAGAAGCCCTTGAGCTTGAAGATGTGTCGAAGAGGGTGCGGGTTGCTTCTGCTGCCGCAATGCAAACGCCATCTGGAATACCTCTTATGTCACTTCATCGTATTTTGAAGGAAATAATGAAGATGAGTGACTCAGAAATAAAGGATATGCTTAACGAAATCAGACTCGAAACTGCAATGGCGGCTGAGTTGATGTCAACGGCTAATGTTATTAGAAAGACAGGTATTTTTGACCCGGTTGATAGAATCTATGGTGACCCTGATTTAATGAATAAGCCAGCCATGGGTCAGCAACAGCAGCAAGGCGGTCCTGGCGGAGGTCCGGGAGGTCCTGGCGGTGGAATGGGTGGAGAAGTAGGAAGCTCACTGAATATGGATTCACTCGGCGCCCCTGGTGAGCCAGGCGGTGCGCCACCAGTCGGTGGCAATGAGTCGCAGGTTCCGATGGGACAGGCTCCGGAGGCTGATGCCGGTACGCCACTACAGGAAATCCTGAATAGGCGCATAGCCGGAATTAACGAGTCTAAAGTCGGACAAACAAGGCGTTCGTTTGTTGATGCCTATCTTGAAATGCTGAATGAATCGGCGAAGAGGGAAAACGACCAGGACAATGAGGTTGATTACGTTGGAAAGACAGACGTAGTGAACGAGGAGCTAAGGAAATCAATCGACGGACTTAAGAAGCTGAGCGAAAAGTTTGACCGTGAAATGTACGGCGATGACGAAGAGGAAGATGTGGATTTTGAGGCGTAAATAACTATTTATTTGTAAATTAATTTATCATGGGAAGGAATATCACTGATTATAATGAAGTGTCCAAAGTGAACAATATAGGTAAGCTCGAACAACTGAAAGAGAACTTCGATAAGGAGTATGAAAAAAGGAAAAAGTTGATTGAGTCTGAGGTTTATGCGAAGTCAATGGTGAATAAGCCATTTGGTTTCATTAAGGAAGCTACGGAGGCTCTTTCTGGCGAATTATTCAAATCAAAAGAGGGTCGTTCAATACTTAACAAGTATATTGCCTGCATAAAGGAAGGTAGTGAACTTAAAAAGATGCACCTTCTCAGGGAGTGTGTCCGTAAAGCCAATAAAAACACAGACCTTAACTCATATTTAACCGAGGCTGTTTCGATGATTAAGCTGGTTAATAAGGACAAGGCGGACAAGCAGTCCCTTAATGCCGGTAAGGTTCTCGCTGAGGCGTGCAGGTATCTTGGAAAGGATAAGTCTGAGTCAATTATTGATTCGATTAGTTGGAGCGACAGGCTTGATGAGGCTATCCGCTATATTGAAACGAAACAGAGGAAGCCTGGCACCCTTGCTGGTTTCTATGATAGTATAAACGTCATTAAGGAAAGCATGTCTGATAAGGAGTCGGATAGCAATCTAGTAACCAATGAACTATCAGAAGAACGTATTGCTAAAACAATCAACGATTTCAACGAGAAATTTGGTAAAGAACTCGATGAATCCGGGCAGAAACTGGTTAAGGAACTGGCTGAATCAAAGGATAAAAAAGACATTTTTGAAAGGTATAAGGCTGATTGCCTAAACAAGCTGTCCGAAAAGAAAACCCTATTTGAAAATCAGGGTGACAAACTTACTTCGGAACGTTTAGGCATTGTCCTTGAAAAAATTGACGAGCGTAGCTATAATCCAGACACTGTAAATGAAGACATATTCAATTTTATTGAAATGGTGAACTCGCTGTAATTTTGGCACGGAATTTGAAGAATGGTCAGAATAGTTAATGTTTTGACCATTTTTTTTATTATGACAAACACAGTAAAAACTCATGTCAGGAGCGCCTTGGTTGCGATTCTGGCGATTGCGGTCCTGGCGACCGGCATCCTTGCAGCACACAACCTTTCCGAAGCAATCGAGGTTAAGAGGTACACGAAACTGTTCTACGAGGCGAGAGTTGAGACCGTGAACCAGTTCATGCAGGACAAAATGAAACACTTCAGGGGACCGAAAAACTATGACCAGGAGGAAATCAAGGTCAGTCCCCACGAAATCGTTACCGCCGTTGACGAGTACGGATATGACCTCGTTTTCCTGCTCGCGCAGGCTTGGTGCGAAACCAGGATGTGTACGACCCCACGTGCGAAAAAGACCAACTCAATGTTCGCTGTTGGTCTGCACGACGACGGGACTAACGTACGGAAGTACGAAAGCCCAGACGCTTCCATTAGACCATATATCGAACTGATGCAGGATAAGTACGGGATTACGCCGGAGAAAATCACTGACATCTTCAACGGACGAGCTAGGCTCGTGAACGGTCGTGGTGAGCGATATGCAACCAATACGAACTACGAACGAAGCCTCGGAACCATGTATCGGCAAATCAAAAAGAAGTACCCAATGCTATCAATGACCTTCGAAGAGTTCATCGAAGAGAAGGAACAAAAAAGAGAGCCTTGAGCTCTCTTTTTTTTATTTCACATAGATTATTAGGTCTTCCTGTATTGGGACTATCAGCCTCCCGTTCGGAAATCGTTCAATTATGTTGTCTGGACTACCAAGGCAGTACTCTGAACTTGGTTCACGTAGTTCACCCCTGAAATGGATATCGAACCATCCTTTATATATACCGGGCTTTCTGGTGTCTCTTTCCTTCCAATCGTACTCAATCACGTACTTTTCCTCACATCCGTTTGTGTCGGCAAGTTTAACGAACGCTTCCTCATTACATATCTTCAACATGCCGGTTTCCGTATCCTTCATCGAGAAGGTTATGTCAGCGTCTTGTATTGCGTCGTAAACCTTGTTATAATCATTTCTACCGTCGTTGATTAGCTCCATTCTTAACACGGGTAGTGTGGCGGTAGAATTTATGTAGAATTCCTGAACCATATCAAAATATTTTCTTATAAATAGTTCGGTTACTTTGTTTTACTGCATGTAAACCCGTAACTATTTATAATGTCCTCAAACTGTTTGAAGAATGGACCGTATCTATTGATAAACTCTTCGGCGAGTTCACCGAAAGTTTTATTCAGCTCCGTGATGTTTTTTTCAATTGGTCTAAAGTGGAATTGTATGGTGTAGTGGGTGCCCTTATTCATACTGATTCTACCAATGGCTACGTCAGTAACCAGAATGAAGTCCTTCTCTATCGACGGAAGCATGGCAATGATTTCCTTTGTCTTTAGTTTCATTGCTTTTTCAATATTGATTATTTGCGACTTATATGACTCGCTTTCTTCTGTTGGTTTAATATAGGTACCGGCTTCAAGGTACATAGTTTTAGGACATTTTTTATTTAGGGTTCCAACTTTTATTTTAAAATTGTTGGCTTTTACCGGGATTTCTGAAGTAATTGATTTCATATTGTTATTTTCTTTTTGAAAATATAGGGCAAAATCAAAAAAGTCAATACCCTAACCTTATTAGCCAGATTAAACTATTTATATACAAATTAGTATGGGATGATTAGACATATATTTCTCGATAAAACCGCAACATTGATTAAGGGTTCGGAGGCAAACACCGGGCTCAATCCGGTTGTCGAGTTAAACTACGGTGATATGGTTACGAGGTTCATACTTCACTTTGACTTGACCGAGGTTGAAAAGATGGTTGAGGAACATGTGATTGACCTTGATAACACCACGTTTACCTTAAAAATGACAAACTGTACGGCAATAAATGGCGTTCCGTACGAAAAACTATTCTTCTTTGGTAATACGTGTATACAGAAAGAGCGTGCATCGTCATTCACTTTGTTGGCACTTGAGCTGAACCGTGACTTTGATGCCGGTCGGGGTTTCGAATATTCCGATGATACATGGATTACCAATAATAAGTCGTATTCACAAAACGGTTGCAACTGGTTTCAGGCGGCTAACGGCTTAGCCTGGGAGTCTGAGGGTGTTTACTCCGCAGAAAAAATAAAGGAAGAGTACGATAAGTTTGCGGATATTAAAAACGGTATAACCGGGTCCGGTGTAACATCGTTGGTCATTGATTTTCAGCATTTTGACTTTGGTGATGAGCAATTGCAGATGGACATCACCAGCTACGTTAAAGGCGTTCTGAGCGGGGAGAAAGATAACAATGGAATTATGCTTTGTTATTCTCCAGCCATAGAGGAATTGAATGGTGGTGCCGTCTTTACCAGAATAAAGGGTATCCCGGATGGTCAGGAATATGCAACATACGACAAACTTCCAAGTACAAAGGATGTTACGGTTCCAAGGTTTTTCATTGTTGAGCGTGAGGCTCCTACAGCTTCTGCTGATTGTACCACGGTCGGGTCTGCTGGCACTGTTACGATACAGGATTGTTATGAAAAATCAATAAAAGAAATTAAGCAGCAATATGTTGGCTTTTTCACTAATAACACGAATACATTCTTCCACCCTTACGTAGAGCTTGAGTGCGGGAATATCATTCAGGACGATAGAGAATGCTTCTACGCTGGTAAGGAAAATAGACTGTATTTGTATTCGAACATCAATGGCAAACCGGAAAACTTAGATGAACTGCCAAAATGTGAAATAACTTGTGGTGAAAAAGTTGGTGATGTTCAGCAAGCTACGAAGGGCGTTTATTATGTTACGATTAAAACACCAAAGGATGCGAAATGTATCTGTTATGATACTTGGAGTAATCTGAAATACAATGGTGTTGAACTTGATGATGTCGAATTGGAGGCACCCGTACTAAATCACGGCTATTTCCAGGTCGGTTCGAGTGACGTGAAACATGAACACCTCGTTCCACAAGTATATGGAATCAATGATGATGAGAACGTGACTCAGAACGAGGTACGTGAGGTTGTCATAGATTTTAGAAAGAAGTACACAACGAACGAGCGTCAAACTATACCTGAGGCGGTTTATAGACTGTATACAAAAGACGGAGAAAGGCAGATAGATATCCTTAACGGTTATCAGCCTGTTGAGCGTTCATTCTTGCACAACTATTTCCTCCTTTACACTAAAGACTTAATACCAAATAATAAGTATTACGTTGATATTAAGGTCCGTGATGGTCGTGAGGAACGGTTCTTCGAAGATGTGTTACACTTCAGGATTGTTGATGATGTAACCGAGCGTTACGCATAATAAACAAAATCCCAGGTAATAAAACCTGGGATTTTTTAGTTTATCCTAACATTTTCTGATAGCATTTCATCCAGTTTGAAGTCATTTAAATTTGTTGCTGTCGCGTCCATGCATGGCGGCAAATTGGATATTGGGTGTGTATGCATTAAAAACGCTGTTCTGAATAAGCGAAGGAAATTAACAAGTATATCGCCATACGGGAGCTGGTGCAGGCTATTGATTAGTTTAGCCATGTTTTCGTCATCGATGAATTCTGCTGTATCATTCTTGTTATATCCACCCTCGCCATAGTTTCCAGCTAAATTAATCCTGTCGGCTGTAATTGTTGCTGTGCTTTTACACTTAGTGTTTGCGGCTACGTCCACACCGTCGAGACCATTTTCGTAATATTTCAGTTTGAGGTATGCTGGTGACGTCGCATTAAAGGTGAATGAGCCTCTGTCCAGGTTGGTAACCCTTTTCGCACCGCTGCGAATCCTAATATCGTCATCTGATAGAATAATATCGCAATTCTTTCTACCGCATAGGGCTATTTCGTCGTCCTTTGGGATGGCACCCTCCGTATTGTTTTTGTCTGCGGTTGGCTTTGGGTCCATTGACGCACTGTTCGAGTCATAAATTTGAACTGCGGTTCCGATTGGCTCGTTATACATGTGTGATACTTGAGATATTACTGGTCCAATGTAATATCGTTGTGAATTTCCGTCAGTTCCAGTTGCGGTTAAAACAAGCACCGCTTCATGAAGCTTTGGCTTTACATGAATCATCATTGGCAATAACGGAATGGCATACGGAAGTTTTTCAACCGGCGTTTGTTGGTCGTCGGCGGTTAATCTAACTTTTATTCTGTTGGAGTCGGTTTCGGTATCAATGGCAACGACTTCACAGATTCTAACAATATGCACGTCTGAGTTTTCAGCCATTAGTATTTAACGTTTCTTCTATTATTCATTTCGGCATCGGCTTTGACATATTCACGGTCAAGCTTGTCGAGTTCGTCAAATTTTTCCTTAATTTCCCTCTTGATTGCCTCGAATTCGTTTTTTAAGTCTTCTTGATAGAGTCTGAGTTCGGCATTGCTCAACTCTTTTGGGTTTTTGAATTCCATTACTGTACTGTTCCTCTAATTATAAACGTCGAATCATTGGCGCCTTTTATTACGACGGGTCCGCCAGCGTTTTCACCAACGCCAGTGAATGTTATTGAGCCTGGTGTACCGGCAACACTAACAAGACTCGACATCTTTATACTTTTTGTAATACACTTAACAAGAGAATACCCAGCAGCCGTGATGAGGTTTGGTGTTCCATCAGTATTCTTGCCTATCGGTATGTGCAACTTATCGAGTTCCGTTATCCATTCCGAGGTAATATCCATTGCGGACATTCCAGTTCTGCGTAATGATACACAAATGAGTAAAGCTGCTGGTAACAGCTTTGCCGGTTTGAATTTTCCACCGCTAACGGCTTCTCTAACTGAATTAATTACTGAACTTAGTGTACTCATGATTAACAGATGCTCTTATTTGGTATTGTTTTTATTTGCGTTATATCCGCATAGTTAACATTGTCGATAGATGTTGGCTGACCATTACCCCACCAGCCAAACATAGCGATACAATCTAACGCTTGTCTGAGTAGGTCCGTATAATACATTAACTGTTCGAGGAGTCTTGCGGTAATATATTTTTGTATTAACGGCAAAATTTTCTGGTTAAAGAACCTAATAACCGCCTGTACAACAATATCCTTAATCTTCTTCACAATCGCTGCAAACAAACCAAGGAACTTTGTTTTGAGGAAGTCAAATACCACGCTTACAGATGAGTTTACGTCGATTACTGACAAGTTTAATGCACCAGCAATTTCATAGTTTGTTATTAAAAGTGCCATTACCTTCGGTGTCATGGTTGCCTTGACAATTGGCTTAATAATTGACGATAGGATATTGAACAACCAGTTTTTGTTAAAGTCGTAATCAAATCCCCATCTTCTTTCCATTCCGCCTTCCGACACCAACACGTCGTATTCAACCGTTTTGGCAGCATCGTACATTGCGTCTGTTATGATTTCAACCCTATCGTGCAGCGTTGCCGCTTCTGACGCCTTGTCAAGCGACTCCAATACGGAATCTTTATCAACTACGTTTGCTGAACTCAATTCATCACCATATTTTTTGGCGTTGTATCGTCTAAGCTCGGCGTCTTCCAGCATCCTGTTCCAATCTTCGTTGGAGAATGTGTAATAGCAATCGTTGATTTCCAGGTCATCGTTTCTGATGATAGTGTCAATCATTTTATCGAATACAGCTTCATTGTATATTTCATCAAAACCGTAGTTTATTTCGGCGTTTGGTAGTCCGTTTAACAGTCCTTCAAATACACCGAGTAAAATTGCTTTTGGTGACAATATGTGAATACTGTTTAAGTATTTCTTGTTGAAGCTGAATAGCGTTTTTCCTTCATACTCCTTGTCTATTGCGAGGCGCAGCTTGCTATAACCTAAGTTCCTTAAACTGAATAGTGTTGTATTGTCCTTTGCTTTCCAGTTAAGTTCACCAGCCGGGCTTTCCACGTTTATAACATACCACATGTATGAGTTCAGGTCCGTCCTGTTTGTCTGAACACCAAGGTCGTTAATTGATGTATCTTTGGCAACACCACTATACTTTCTCATACCAACCCTTGTTACGGGACACACCGTTAATAGATTTGTTGGGTCCAGTACGGTTATTGGTAGGTCTATTCTATTTATTGGCTCAGTCGATTCCTCAGACGTTGGTATTTTGGGCCATACGGAACAGGTCACGATGTTGGCAAGGATTTCAGCTAACAAGAACTTAATTGCACTTTCCAATGCTTGCACAAACGCGTTGTTTTGGAACCTTGCATCATTCTCATCCATCTTTTCAAGGGTGTCTACCGTTAGGTCATTAACGCCTATGAGTTCTTCTAATACGAATGATATGATATCCTGGTCACTAACCCCAACAGTCCTTAATGCATCCAATAGGAAGTCAAGCGAAGAGTGGTATGACTTCGCATTGTACGCAGTTTGCAACCCCATCGGAAAATTTTCGACGAGTGTCTGTATTGCACCTATGGTTGCAAGTAACTCATTTGGACTATTGTTTGCCATTATTAATCGTGGGTTTTAAGGTTGTATGTTTTCCCGTCCCCGTCGTTTTCGTCAAGTATCTTTTTAACATCACTACGCAAGCTCTTTAGGTTTAGACTCGTTGCTTTGGTCAATGCCGGGTCGTTTAAGGCTTTTCCTACGTTCCCGTCATATTTGTAAACCTCTCCCATGAACTTGGCTATATCAAGACGCATTTCAATTGCCTTTGTCTTATCCTTGATGTAGTCATGCATGGCTTTTGCGTATTTTGCCTTATCGTCAAACGTGGCGTCAGCAAGAGGGCTTGAGTTCATCAACTTATTCATTTCGTTTTGAATTTCGTTGATTTCTTTAACTGTGAGGTCGTATGTTTCCTGTAAAATCTGCTCGATTTTTTCAAGCGAGTTGATTCTAATTTTAGTATCAGCCATCTTATTAAATGTTTACTATAAATAGTTTGCGTGCGTTTTTTAACTAAGGGCTTCGTTTCTCAGAATCTTATAAATGACCTTGTACTTCTTCATGTTATCACGGAGTTCTTTTGTGGTCATCATTGTTTCTTCTCTAAGGAAACGAAGGACTAGCCCTTTGTTTAGTTTATTACTGCCGTTATCAACAAGGACCTCCTCCCAGTTCTGCATTAACTCAATTAGTGCGATTCCAACCTTCACCTCGTTTTCATTGAGGTTGTTCTTTTCTGGCTCGCTAACCATTTTGCTAATTTCAATAACTGTATTGTTGATAAGTCCCGGTGCTTCCTCCTTAAACGTTGACTGTCCTGATAGTGAGTAATTCGCATCGTTGTTATAATCTGAAAACACATCCTCATACGGAATGTTTCTTTCTATGTTTTTTACGTATTGGATGTTTTTATATTTCAGGTAATTTCTAGCTACCGTACCACAATATGAGTAAGCTTTATATCCCATTTCTGGTTTAAAGTTTCCGAGCTTTGTCAACATGTATGATAAAGTATCATTGAATGTCTGCTCGTATTCCTCATCTGGCACGTAATGATGATACCTTCTAATAATAGAACTTATCATCTTATCAAACGCCGGGCGCAACACATTTTGGTATATCGCGTCCTTTTCGTCTTTATCATCTGTCTGGAGGTATTGTTTTACTGCTTCCTCCTCAGCTTCAAAAAAATATCCTTTTCTTTTTGCGCCTGGTTTTCTTCCTCTTTTTGCCATTTTGTCCAATGCATCTTAGCATGGGCTACTTTGCTGGCATCATACTTCATATAATTACAATATGCTTTCCTACGGTATCTCCTATTGGAGCCTGACCTATGATGGGTAAAAGGGGGTTGTTTGAACCCCCTTTCGGCTAGCATAGTAATCCTTATTTCTTGTATTGCTTGTTTCTATCCTTCTTGAAGTATTGTTCTTCCCTAGCGAGGTTAATCCACCAATCGGCTTCTTCCTGTGGCATGGTAGCGGAATATAAGCTCATAAGCGACCCTGGTCTGCCGATACAGTGCCTATATCCAATCTTAGGGATAACATATAACTTCTTTGACTTATAGTTAGCTCTGAGTAGAAGTTCATACCAGAATGATAGCTTCATACTCTCCTTCAATCCTCCGAGGTCAACAAACTCATCCTTATCGAACGCAGCACCTGAGCAACATACGTTAATGTAGTTCATCAAACTTTCGTTGTCAAAATAGCCAAGTATCTCAGAGAATGAACTTGCCCATACTGGTTCGTTCATGTATCCGACTACCTTATCATCCACGCCATAATCAAAAACCTCGGCTATTGGCATATATGCGAATAACCCTGGGTTTGCTGTCATTCGTTCCTCAAGGTTTTTAAACCAGTGTTTTGTGAACGTGTCGTCAAATTCAAGCACGCTGAAGTATTTTGTTTTAACTTCGGCAACAGCGACATTTACTTGCTTTGGCAAATTCGGGTCATCATTCTCAACAAACTTAACCCCCTTTACGTCGTTAAGTTTTGCAAGTTCATCTTTTGGACCAACCAGAATAATCGGTGTGTTTTCTTCTACACTGGCAAGTGCTTTATCGAACAACACTTTTCTTTCATCGTCCATCTTGTCGATAGGTATAATAACGGTTAACTCTTTCATATCTATTACTCGGTTTCTTCTTTATTAAGTTCAGCCTTGAATTGAGCAATGGCTTCATTGAGTTCTTTCTTCCTGTCCTCAATAATTCCGTTCACATAAACATCAGTGACCTCTTTTTCATGCTGTTCCTTCGTGTATAGCTTACTGACCTCTTCCGCCTTTGTGTAAATTTCTTCCGGAACTTCATCAATAAGCCAAGTTCTAATGACGCTGGCGATAATATCTGGAGTCTTTCTGATATCATCAAACCAAACAACTGAACTGGTAAGGACACCCTTATCGTCAATCATCCAATCAGCGGGAACCTTTGGAACTTTTGCAAGAACCAAACTTCCGGAACGTAGTGCCTCAAGTAGTGACACACCGAAGTTTGTATCGTCGTCTATCCAGATGGTAACAGCCGCTTCTCGAAGTGCTTCTGCAAATGTTTCCTGTGGAAGTCCCCTAAGGTCCCTGAATGAAACCCACTTGTAAATCGGATATTTCCAGAAGAAAGGCTTAATGATTTTATTGATGTCACTGGGTTCTCTACTGACGATGTTCACCAAAAGGTCCTGCGGCTTTGTATTTTTACGGAAAACGTTAGGGATGAACGGGCTAACTACATGGGTCTTGACACCAGGAAAATAATCCTTAACTGCCTTCTCGTTGTAGTTTGTCGTGGTCACAACCTCATCGATGCCCAAATCAAACCAAGTAACACCAACCGGTATGGTTTCAGTCATGTAGTTCATGTTGGTTAGGATGGCTACTCGTTTGCAAGGGAGGTTCTTGGTTTGAGACATTACGTTTGCATAAATTTCCGGAATGAGTAGGAGGTCGCCCGCGCCAATTTCAACGTTTTCCTTCTTAACATTCTTGTGTGGAAGTGATGCATACTTTTCTCCGAGCCACTGCTCGACACCTACGAACTGTTCCTCCTGGTGAATCATTGTCACATTATACCCCATTTCCTTGAGGGTGTAGGCTGTCTGGTATAAATACCTAACGGTAGCAGATGGGTTTCCCTTGGTGTCTAAAACGAAAAAGTAGATATTGAACGTTTTATCATCAAGTTTCTCTAACCCCTTCTCCAGCGCGTTAATAGTAGTGATAAGTCTATTTTTGTCCATATTTAAGTTATTTTTCTGATTATTCTATTTCAATTAAAAATCCCATGTTTACCATTGTATTGAATGATAGTCTTGTGGCAAAATCCATTGAGGATAACACCTCCGCCTCCTCGTGACCTTTGATTTCAGAACTGAGAAGTAACATGACAAAGGATTTGATTAGGTCGTACATGATGGTGTCGTTTTGGGGATTTCCCGTGCTTTTTATCTCATGCACTGTTTTGCTTGCCAATTCAAGAACACCACGTTCGTTAGGTTCGTGAACTTCCATCACCTCAACTTCCCCACCTTTTTCCTTGTCTGAAGTGAGGCAATAGTTTTTAATTTTTTCAAGGTCGAATGCATATTTCTTTCCGCCCATGACGAAAAGTGTTTCAATCTTTTTGTCCATATTCTTCAATTTTTTTAATAATTTCTTTTGTATTGTCCTCGTCGTCCATCAAACTGAGCATTGAGTCGAACTCAAGGTCTGACTTCGAGTCCTTGTTGTATTCCTGGATAATTTTAACTGACACCTTGTTATCGGGTTTACTATCAAGTAGTAGCGGGTTTGCTGTGATAACGGCGTCACAACGGTTCCATATTTCATAGGAGTCGGTTGGCATAAAAACGTCCCTAATCTTACACGCTATTTTTGAAAGAAAGAAGTAGGTGCTTGGTATTGATAAACCGTATTCAAGCGGTGATACAATAACCAAGTCGACTGGCTCCTTGCTATCAATATCAGGAACGGTGGTTTTAACCCAATCATTAAACTTTTCTGTGAGTCTCATTTCACATGTCGGGCAAGCGCCGAATAGCTCATAAGCGTAGTCTTCGTATGTGAATTTTTCAAAACTATGTTTTGTTTTGAACGGGTATAGTGCTTCAAGGTTATTTGTCCAGAGTTCCAAATCATCGTAGTCGAACTCGTGATTATATCCTTGTTTGTAATATTTTGCAAAGTTCATTGTAAAGTCCCTTAACACATCATTAAGGTCTATTCCGATTACCATGTTAGTCTAGTTTTATTGTATTTATTTCGTAATCAATTTCCTCGTTCTCCTTCTTTTCTATCTTCCTGGTTAGTGCGTTTATATCGGTGCTCTCCTTCTTTGGTGCCTCGCTTGCGTACTTTTCATCCAGTGATTTAGTCTTGAACTTTTCCACTATATCAGAATCGTCTTTTATGCACGAAAACTCAAGTACGAAACTGCCGTCGAATGTAGCTATTCTAATGAACGATAAATTACTAAGCGTTATTCTATGCAAGTCTTCTGCACCAAAAGCTTTGTCTGTAACAAATGATAAGGTATTTATAGCTAAAACGTCCGATTTTGGGGCGATTCCGCTAAAAATACGATTTAGTTCAGCAACAAACAGGCTGTCTTGTTTGACAAATTGCCTTGCGTATTGAGAAAAATATAAATCAACACGCTGCTTACCAGCTTTGTTTTCCTTTAATACTACCTTTTGAAGGTACCTCTCAATATAAAACCTTGGTATAATGTCGTCCTTATATGTTACATCAAATATTAAACTGTCGCGTTTGTCAATGGCTTCGCCTGTTTCGGCTTCTTTTTGTTTTGTGACGACATCGTTCTCATAGTCTTTGGCGTTCTGTATTAGGACCACCTTATAATTTCTGGTTTCATATTGCTTAGTCCTTGGTTTATCTGGGGTGCTCTTTTTAGTGGCTGATGCGTGTAAGTCATTTTCTGGGGTATCCTCTTCTTCGGACCCCATACCAGTAACGCTAACGTCATACTTATCTGCCTCACGGTAAACTCGATAGTTCTTATCACGCATTTCCTGAACTTGCTGTGTTTCTTCTTGCTGAAGCATTTCATTAAACACATTACCGCTCAGGTCTATTTTGTGGTTAATTTCATCCATGTCGCCAGATGATTGTTGTGACATTACCTGGTCGGCACCACGAAGTCCAAAGAAAAACCCGTGTATTAGAAGCTTGAACCAAAGACTGAGTTTATTAAGCCACTTCATTACTTAACCTCCTCAACTCTGCGTTCGATTTCATCGATGATTGCGGTATATTTTTCCCTTGCGTGAGAAAACTTTTCATTAAGCTCAGGACTTGGTGTTGGTTCGAGCTTATTCAACGTTTCGTATTTTGCACATATTAGATGCGCCGCACGCTCATAATCAATGAGGTCGTGGAGTTCAAGTTCTTTTAATTTAACAGTGCTAGCCATTTAAGTTCTTTTTTATGAAAGATATTGGCTAACCTGTGAAAAATCAACAATAAAACAAAAAATGAGGCTGTTTTAGCCTCATTAATTCCTTATTTTCTGAATGAACGGTCGCTTGACAGGTTTACTATCAGCTGCGTATCGCTCCGCATTTCATCTATTGTGGTAAATCCGGTGTACGACATACAACTTCTCATATATGAAGCCATGTTGTCCGCCCACTTAGCGATAGGATATTCGACAGGAATTGGTTTTGATATACCCTCGGCTGTTTTCTTTCCGCTTCCACCTGTTTTTGATTGGGCGAGTTTCGTGCTCATTCCGTAATATAACCGGTATGGCTTTCGTTGACTTAGTTTTCTATATGCCACCCAGTATTCGTTCTCATCGGTACCGTAGGCATCGCTCCTATCTTTCAACTCTTTTAACTTTTCAAAATACTCTTCGGCTGGAATGGCGTCCGCCATGTTTAGATTGTCTGGCTGTAAAAACACAATCGGTTCACACGCCTCGTTTGATTTGGCAAAAATGCTTCCACTCATAACACAGAATGCACCGAGCGCGATACACTTTTGTATGTCGTCGAAATTTGAAATTCCTCCGTCAACTATAATTTCAGTGGAATTTTTTCCATAATTATTCCTTATCGTACCCCTCTCCCAATCCTCTTTCTTCATTCTAAGTCTGTCAATCAGTGTGGCGGTGGGGTAATGTACTCCAACGTTACATGATGTGGTACAGTTGTGAACCACGTAGTTGTTTGCGATGTAAGAGTGGGTTTCTTCAATTTCCAAATCATACACCTTTTGTGGTTTATGTTTGTGTTCGATTGATAAAACGTTAACAAGTTTCATTTTCTAGGATTGATTTTATTTGGACATTTTATTCCATAACCAACATATACTCATCAGAAATGAATTCAGCCTCCAGGAAAAACGCTTTTTCCTTTATGTCATCATCGCATTTACATAGTTCAGCATCCGATTTTTTGACAACAAGGAATTTGTGTTCTGGTGTGGATTCAACGTTTCCATTTATGATTACTGTTTCCTTGGTTTCTTTGGCAAATGTATTTATGACGCGCCTATTTCCATTGACCGTTTTAACCATATCGCCAACGTCAATATCTTCAATTGCTTGTTGGGTTCCATCAGCCATTGTTATTTGGGTTCCTGGGCATAGGCACCTGCTTCCCGTGCCAATACAGGCTCGCATATAGTCTATGCCATTATTAACATAGAATATGTATGCGTCAGGATTAGCTACGTTTCCGGTCATAATAACAATAAGCCCGCCGAATTTTTTCTTCAGTTCTTTGCACGTTCGATATAGCTTTGCCATTGTTCCGTGAGCTATATCAATGCAGATGTAGTGCTTCTCACCATCATCGATGTCAATCATTAAGCTCTTGGCTTCGGATAGTGAGAATGAGGCAAAGGTTTCTTTACTAATTTCAAGCCTTTTATTGTAGTCAACGGTTCTTGGCACTACACAAATGAAGTTGTTATCAAGCCATACCTTATAATTGTTTTCGTCGGTAACCGAACCCATTGGTGATACGATAACCGGATAGACTTTCCTTCCACAAAGCTCAATCATCGGGTCGCATTCACTTCTATGCTCTATTTCGGATATTGCAGCCTGGACGATATTAACGCTTTCAAGCTCATATCCGGTATCTGTTAATTTACTTGTTGCCATTGTTTATTACTTTTTACCTGTTGAACCAAATCCACCGTCACCACGTTCTGTTTTTTCAAGTTCTTCAACTTCAAAGAACTCAATCGGGACAGTGAATCCGATTTTCATTTGTGCCACCCTGTCACCTGGCTCATATTTCGGCATATCCGGCATTACGTGATAGAAAAATAGGCACACTTCACCTGTGTATCCACGGTCAATGGTTCCGCAGGAGTTACAAAGAACCATGCCTGTTTTCCATATTGAACTTCTTGGGCGGAAATCAAATGAAATAATTGCCTGTTCAGTGTGCCTAAAAATTGGTCCCAAAAACTCTATCTGAAAATCCTCCGTTGCCTTCAATTTTTCTTCTATAATGACAGATGTATCATTATCTATTTGTAGCGCAAAACCGAGGGGGTACTTATACACATTCGGCGCTACTTCCTCACAGTCACATGCATAGACATCATAACAGAAATCATCATCGTGCGCCTTTGTTGGGAGTTTCGCGTCCTCCCTGAGTTTCTTGAATTTAACTTTCATACTGTTTTGTTTTCCACTTATACAAATGTATAAACAAAAAATAACAAAACAAAGGGCGTCACAATAGCAACGTCCTTTGAAAAATAACAGTATGAATATGGTTGGTTACTTTTTCACCAGAGATTTATAGAATTCAGCTCTTACGCCAGTCCACTTCTCAAGGTTGTAGTTTTCTTCCACATGTTTCGCCAGGTTGTCCTGTAGAAGTTTCACATACTCTGGATGTTCAACAAGCTTTGCTACATACTTGACCCAATCCTTGTGCGCCTTTCGTGGCTCAACCAGGATACAGTTGCCATCAGGGTCGATTTCGCCTCCTTTCTTGAAGAGACTTCTGGTTCCAATTGTGTATGGTCCGAAATTTGATGCAATAACTGCTTTGTGCTTTACACCAGCCTCAGCAATCTTTAGCTCAGATTTATGGTAATTGAAGACGTTTTCGTCGAGCGGAACGAGAAGTACATCAAGATTGTTGTAGTGGGTTCCGAACTTAGTCAAGTCCTTGGTCCACTCTCTGCGGTACACCTCGTTCTCAACACCAGGATACTGTGAGTTTGGTATGAACTTTTCAAGGAACTCCTTGTACTCAGGTGAGCAGATTGAGTAGTTGTCCGTCACCATCTTTTCGTATTTGTACCACACTGACTCCTCAGGTTTGATTGGTCTATTTCCCTGGATTTGTTTGTCTGGTCCAATGATGGTCATTGTTCCTCGAATATCATACCCACAAAGTACAATTTGGATTTTGTCCTTTAGGTACTTAAGGCGGTTAGTTAGGTCCTTAACTTGTTGCATGTCTCTTTCATGTGTTGAACCCATAACATAACCAATTCTAAGCCTATCTGTGTGTGAGTAATCCGGAGCCCATTGTGCTTCATCTTTATTTGGCGCATTCGGGAACACGCGTACATTTGGATTGAACTTTCTAATGTCATTGGCAAAAAGTTCAGTTGTGGTTGTTATGTAATCAGTGTTTCTTATGTTAGCTAGCGTCCTTTCGATACCCCCGGTAGCCTTGTTATGTAATGTCTGCGGGTGCCATGGTCCAAGGTCCCAATAGTCGTCAATATCCATTACGGTCGGGATACCCTTTTCTCTCAGGAACCTAAGCGCCTCAACAAAGGCATTGTAGTCAGGGAACAAACCCTTATGATATACAACAAGGTCAAATTGTGACAGGTAATCCCTATCATTCCAATCAACACGGTGATTGATTGTCACGTCAAACTCGTCCCCATAGAGTTGGTCAAGTTTAATATGTGGCTGGTCCATTCTCCAATAAGCAACACCGCCGTTGTCGTCTGGGGCAACCAGAACTTTGATTCGTTTCTTTTCTTCCATATCTATACTAGTTTAATAATTCTGATTTAAGTGATTTATCGTCAAACATTGTTTCAATCTTTTCAACGGCTGGCGACGTTGGAATCCAGCCATCGGCTATTTTTTTCTCCCAAGCTTCCTTGTCGTACTTCACATTTCCTTCATCGTCTATGGTTGGTTCGAGAATAATCTTTTTCCACATTAAGTTCTTATTGAACGCTGGGACTTCAAACCATTTAGTTGATATTATTGAAACGTCGTAGCCTTGCTTGAATAAACGACGAATAGTATCGATATCGTGACATTTGTCTTTATCAGGGAGCGAAGTAACAAACGTTGAAGTACCATTCGGGATTATACTTGGGGCGGTCATTTCAACTAAGGTTGAAAAATCTCCCATATAAAAGGCAAACTCATCAAAAAATGCTTCTTGAAAGGCATGTGAACACATACTTGTTAGCATTCTGTTGGGTGTTGTGAAGATTATATGCCTTTTTACGTATTTCCTGAACCCGTCCAAATCAGAAAATAGTTCAGTGTTTGATATGATGTATGATATTAACTCATTAACGGATTTATTCATTCCTTCGTTTTCTGAAACGTAGAGAAAGTTTCCAATGTTTTCCGGTTCATCCATATTAAATGAACCATATAGTTTATACAGCATGTGTAACACATACACCGTTGTGTAGCCACTTCTGCGGCATTTTACGACTACAACGTTTTTATGTAGATACTTTTGAAGTATGAAATTCTCCTGATACTCATACAACTTAAAAGGTTTTTTTATGCCGGGCAACTTAATACCGAATAAGTTAATCGAGTTTATTTCGTCCCTGGCATATTCGTACGGTTTAACATTTTTTTCGTATATTTCATCCAGCATCTTGTCCAAGTCCATATAACAAGCTTTTTTGAAAAAATATATTAAACACTTGTTAAAGTAAACAAAAAAGGTGGTCGCAAAATTGTGACCACCAGAAATAATATGATTAAAATAC
>JAEEGL014820347.1_pt1 | contig 27799 bp, 46 predicted proteins | sample 9134231 | NCBI WGS metagenome assembly JAEEGL01 (sample SAMN16246548, study PRJNA631951) | gut metagenome | biome: gut microbiome; feature: rumen; material: fiber-attached | host: Bos | place: Iran: Karaj | collected 2018-10
GAGCATTCTAAGTGTGACAAGAAATTGCTTGTTGGATACGCTGACAGAACAGACAGAATTCTAAAGACTATTTAGGAGATTCATATGACTAAAGACATTTAGCCATCTGAATCTTCTGAAGTATCTGTTAAAAATGAAGCTACTAGCAAAGAACTAGAAGAGCTTAAAGAAAAATACAAAGTTGCTGTCTAGACATGTGCTGATTTTGAAAACTACAAGAAAAGAGTACAGCGTCAACAAGCTGACATTATAAATAAAGCAAATAAAGACATACTTGAAGATCTGCTTAAAGTCATTGATGATTTTGACCGTGTTCAAGAGTCAATGAAGACTAATGAAAGCAATCCTGTAATAGAAGGAATAAAGCTTGTATATAACAATCTTCTTAAAGTTCTAGCAGATGAAGGTTGTGAAAAGATACAATGCAAAATTGGTGATGTTTTTGATGTAAACTTCCATGAGGCTGTTGCTTCACTTCCTCGTGAACCTGGCCAAGTAAATGGCGGAACAATTGCACAAGTAATGCAATCTGGTTGGCTTCTCAATGGAAATCTTCTTAGAGCAGCAAAAGTAATAGTGAGACTATGAACAAGATTAGAATACATTGCTTTGAGCAAAATGGCATTGAGGGATTTCCTTCAAACACTTATTAGACTATTGACATTGACAAAGCAGCAGAATGCATAAAAGAATTGCTTGCTAATGAAAAGTCAGGAATATCAAGAATAATCATTGAAAATCCACTTTTTGAAGACACTACTTGCTATAAAGAAATAAATTGCCAAGCACCAATGGACATTTGATATGAGACGAGTATTTATAATCAGAAAAGATTTGCATTTGAAAGCAGGAAAACTTGCAGCAATGGTTGGTCATTGTTGTGAAGCTTATTGGACTAACTTGCTTAAAGCTAATTCACATGAAAGAAGTTCAACTGGGTATGAAATATGCCATTGTGATGTAGAAGCAAAAATTTGGGATGATTATGTAAATGGAATATTTACAAAGACAATTTGTGAAGCTAGAAACATCAACCAACTGAAGAAAATTGAGATATACATCAACGACATAAAGTCAGAACTTGGTATTGAATTAGTTGAAGGAATTGATTGGGGCTACATCAATGACAATTGTCTTACTGACTTGACTCCAGAAAATCCAGATGGAACATGCACAATTGGAGCATGGTTCAAACCACTTCCTGATGACATTGCTCATAGGATCAGTAAAAAATTCCCATTATATCAAGACTAAAATGACTAAATCTGTATTATACAAAATCTGCAAGTCCGTTGTGCCTTGCATTCTTTTGACATTATGTATTGGCTTTTGCTATGCATTTAGTTTGTTTATTCCACATATAGCTGCAGCTATAGGAGCTTCAACAGCAACAGTGCAATTTACATTCTGCTTGAACATATTCTTCCTTGGAATGGGTGCAGCATTGTTTGGACCACTTGTTGAAAGAAGAATAAAAATAGCTTCTACTGTGTCAAGCTTGATGCTTTTCAGCGGCTTAGTTCTTTCAGGAATAGGTTGCATTGTAGGAAGCATTTGGCCAATCTACATTGGCGCGGGTGTTCTTTGTGGAATTGCAGAAGGTTGTGGATATGTAGTTCCAAACAAGAACATGCTTCTATGGTGGGGAAAGTCTAAGCATAAAGGAATAGTCATGGCATTCTCAATAATGTCATTTGGATTTGGCTCTGCCCTTTGCTCATGGCTGTTTGGATTGCTTTTCCCTGCATTAGGAATTGCTTATACGTTCTTTGCTTTAGCTGGAATTTATCTAGTTCTGACTGGAATTGCTACATTGATGATAAACAAGCCAAAGTACGCATTAGCACATATCAAGAAGAACAAGAGCACATTCAGTTACATTGAATCTTTGAAGGATCCACTGTTCAGATATGCATGGTTGTTCATGTTCTTCAACATCTCTATGGGACTTATACTTATTGGAACATGTGCATCACTTCTGTCAACAGCTGGAATTGCAGGAAGCATGCTTATATTCACAATGGCAATGTGTGGAATATTCAACGGTGGTGGCCGTCTTGTGTTTCCATGGATAAGTGACTATCTCAAGAATAGATCTAAGATTTGGCTTCTTGTAGCCGGTCTTGAAGTTCTGTTTGTTGCAATTGCACTTTGCTGGACTTCATTTGTTCCATTCGCAATTGTCTTGATAAATGCTACTTATGGTGCAGCATTTGCGACATTGCCTTCTATTCTTGAGTCTAAATATGGAAAGAGCAATCTTTCTCAAATCCATGGATTCTGCTTGACAAGTTGGGGAATGGCGTCATTGTTCGCATATCTTTGCACACGACTTGTGTTTGGATATCTAAATGGAACATGGCTTCTTGTAATTCTTGGTGCTGTCTATATGTTGAATATGTACATTGCTAAGAAAGTTCTAGAAAAGTAAGCTGTAAATAGTGTATAATATAATTGAATATGGTAGACCAACAATGGCTATCATATGCAAGTAAAAACAAAGGAAACATAATATTATGAGTAAAATTATTGGTTGCGACCTCGGTTCAACAAACAGTTGTTTTGCCTTTTATGAAGGCAATGAAGCGAAGGTCATTGCTAATAGCGATGGTGCTCGTACAACACAAAGCATTGTCGCTTTCACAAACAAAGGCGAAGAGCTTGTTGGTTCAGCAGCAGCTCGTCAGATGGTGACAAATGCAAAGAACACAGTCACTATTGTAAAGCGTCTTATTGGACGTAAGTTCAATGAAGTAAAAGACTACATCAAGGATCTTCCTTATGAGGTAGTAGCTGCACCTAATGGTGACTGCAGAATAAAGATCAATGGAAAAGAATATTCTCCAGAAGAGATTTCTGCTAAGATTCTTGGAAAAGTCAAGAAGGATGCAAGTGCATTTCTTGGTGAAGACATCAAAGAGATTGTAGTAACTGTGCCAGCATACTTCAATGACTCTCAGCGTCAGTCTGTCAAGGATGCTTGCCAGATTGCTGGTCTTGAGTGCAAGAGAATCATCAATGAGCCAACAGCTGCAGCATTAGCATATTCAGCTGACAAAGGCATGAACAAGAAGATTGCAGTATATGACCTAGGCGGTTCTACATTTGATATCTCAATTCTTGACATTGCAGATGGCGTTATTGAAGTTCTTGCTACAAATGGTAATACTGCTCTTGGTGGCCATGACATTGACGTCAAGCTGATGCGTTACATCATTGATGAGTTCAAGAAGGATCAAGGAATTGACTTGTCAAATGACCCAATGGCATTGCAACGTGTCAAAGATGAGTGCGAAAAAGCAAAGTGCGCATTGTCAACTACTGAACAGTATGAGATAAATCTTCCATTCATCACTGCTGACTCTACAGGTCCAAAGCACCTTGTAAGGACATTGACTCGTGCTACAATTGAGTCACTTGCTGATGAAATCATCCAGAAGACAGTTGAGCCTTGCAAGAAGTGCCTTGCTGATGCAGGTGATGTGAAGATTGATGAAGTGTTGCTTGTTGGTGGCCAGACAAGAATGCCAGCTGTCCAAGCACTTGTTGAGAAGATTTTTGGAATCAAGCCAAACATGAACATTAATCCTGATGAAGCTGTCGGTCTCGGTGCAGCAATTCAGGCAGCTGTTCTTGCTGGTGCAAAGACTGACATTCTGCTTCTTGATGTCACTCCATTGACACTTGCTATTGAGACTATGGGTGGAATTGCTACACCAATGATTGAGCGCAACACTACAATTCCTACAAAGAAGACTCAGGTGTTCAGTACTGCAGCTGACAATCAGCCAGCAGTGACAATCAGAATCTGCCAAGGTGAACGCAAGATGTTCAATGACAACCGTCTGCTTGGAACATTCAACCTTGATGGAATTCCTCCAGCACCTCGTGGTGTGCCACAGATTGAGATCACATATGATATTGATGCTAATGGCATTCTTAATGTCAGTGCTAAAGATCTTGGAACTCAGAAAGAGCAGCACATCACAATCACATCTTCAAGTGGCTTAAGCAAAGATGAGATTGAGAAAGCAAAGCGTGATGCTGAAGCAAATGCTGAGGCTGATGCTAAGAAGGCTGAGTTGATTCAGACGAAGAATTCTGCTGAGATGTTGTGCTTCAACATTGAGAAAGCAATGAAGGATGCAGGTGACAAGCTGACTGCTGAAGACAAGAAGCCAGTTGAAGAGGCAATTGCTAATGTTCGTGAAGCTCTTAAGGCAGAGTCAATCGAAGATCTTAAAGCAAAAGTAGAAGCATTGAACAAAGCAAATGAGCCTGTTGCAACTAAGCTCTATGCTGGAGCTACAGGTGGAATGCCAAACTTCGCTAACATGAAGCCTGAAGACTTAGAGAAGATGAAGAATGATCCTAAGTTTGCAGAAATGTTCAAGCAGTTTGGTGCTGGTGCAAATCCTACAGCAGGAAATGATGGACCAGTCGATGCTGAAGTCGTAAGTTGATTTAAGACTTCAGCATGTCAAAAGGACAGAGCAAATACTCTGTCCTTTTAAGTCTAAACAAGTATAATAAATATATGCCTTCATGTTCTAAAGCAAAAAATCCTTAGGGAATAGAGATCATCTTCACTGAAGATGACCATAAGTATCGTTCAACAATAGATGGCAAAGAGATAAGCTATGTCTCTGGAACTACTTTCTTAGGAAAGTTCTTCAAGCCGTTTGATCCAACTGGAGTCATTACTGCTAGATGTGCTAAAAAAGAAGGAATCACTGTAGCAGAAATGAAAGAGCGTTGGGCAGAAAAAGGAAGACAGTCATGTATATTTGGAACAAGAGTGCATGAGACATGCGAAGATGTATTCAACAACAGAATTGAATTTCGCAACTAGCCTAAAGACTTGAAAGAAGAACTTACATTCAAGAATGCAAAGACAATGTCAAAAGCAATTATGACTAAGCTTGATATTGTTGGAATTGAAATGATTGTTTTTTCACACAAGCTTCAAATTGCTGGAACTATTGACTTGTTCTGCAAATCAAAGAAAGAGCCAAACACATTTGTCATCATTGACCATAAGACAAACTAGTCAATTGACACTGAAAACAAATATAAGAACTTTGCATTAGATCCTATAAGTCATGTTCCAGACACTAATTTCTGGCATTATGGACTTCAACTGAATCTTTACCAATATTTGTTGAAGTACAGCAAATATATTCCACATGATGCAAAAGTCAAGATGTTCTTGAATCACATTACTGAAGAGAAAGCAAAACTTATAGAACTTCCAGATCTTCAGTTAGAAATACGTGATATGATAATTGACTCGTTGATTAGAAAGTGAAGTTGATTCCTATTTCCCAAGCAGTTTTTCTAGCTTCATCTTCAAATGGATCACCATCTCCACCTAATTTTCTTCTTTTGATGTAAGGCTTTATAGGTGCATTGTTGTATGCATCTATTGCTTTTTCAATTGGATTTCTATCATCAAACTACAGACAGTCATTGTATTTGAAGTAGTCATCAGGAAGTGGTGGAAAAAGAAGCTCTTCAATGCTTTTGTCTTCCTTTTTCTTTCCTGTAAGAACTTCATCAGGAGTAAGTTCTCTCTGGTCTTCCATGTGACTTGTACCTTTCGTTTATGAATGAGTTAAGCTCATCAATCTTTCTTTCAATTGCAGTCTAATCATCTATAGTAAGCCATGCAGAGTCGCGCATTATGAATGTCGTCAGCTCTTTTAGCAGTCGGTCTTTTTCTGTCATACTATGATCTTTTGTCCTATTGAGATTTTATTAGGGTCTTTTATGTTGTTTTTCTTCTAAAGCTCATCGACTGTTGTCTTATAAGCTTTAGCAATCTTTGCTAAAGTGTCTCCTGATTTTACAACATACGTTGGAGTAGTCTTAGCTTTTCCTCTAAAACCATCATTGTTCTTAAGATATCCAAAATCATGATGTCCAATCTTAAGATCAAGCTTTCCACCCCATTCTCTTTTTGCTTTAGCACTTGCTTTAGCTTTGTTCATGTAAGAGTTTCTGTTTCCAATAGTTGAGGTAAACTCCTCAGTAGCAAGCTATGTAGCTAGCTTTACACAATTGTCCCAAATGTCTTTGTTCTCTCCAGGTGGAATTGTCTCTGGTGGAACATATATATTGTAGTCTTTGTCAGTTCTTCCTGGCTTTTTCTTGTTCCAGCAGCTGAATTGCTGGTCTTTAAGAACTACATCAATCAAGTTTGCGCATTTTCCACCGGCACGATTCCAAATTACACTTGCTACAGCTGCTTGGCCTTCTTCTTTTTCACCTTTAGCTTCAGCATATATTGTACGAGCTACGCAGTTTATTATGTTTGTGACATTCATTCCATTGTATGTCTTTCCTTTAGTAGCTTTAGCAACAGCTTGTTTGAATGCTGTTGATGTTGCACGCATTTCTGACTTTGGAACATCTTTCAATGCTGTCTCAAGTGAAGCTGCAGGACATATGTTCTTGATAGCAAGCAATGCTACAAGGGCTGCTGTAGTCAACATCTCTTTAGCTCCTTCATCTACTTGCTCTTCTGATTCATAAGGTTGTCCTGGCAACTCATCTTTAGCATTTTGAATTGCCGTATGCTTTGCTGCTTCTTGCTTTGCCTCTAAATGGCCCATAGCTTTGTATGCATCACTCATAAGAAGAATTAGTTTTTCATCTGAATGAGCAGCATTCTTCATCAATTCATTTCCAAGCTATTTACCAACTTTCACTGCATCATCATCTCCACTAAGGACAAGAAGAATAACAGCATCACCTTGGATTTCTCTTGCTTCTGTGTCAGTTGGAAGTCTTAATGCACATTCTCTTGCAATAGACATCTGCACATCTTCAAGACTTTTAGTTGGCATGTAGCCATCTCTATAGCCAAGTTTTTCTTTAAATGCATTTATATATTGTACACACTCGTCATGGTCAATGCTCTCTTTTACTTGGTCTACAACATAACCACAATCAGCAATTTCGGCTAAAGTCTCATCAGATGGCTTAAGAACAAATCTCAATGTCCAAACATCATCTGCACAGTCATTGTCCCAGTCAATAAGCCATGCATCAGCAAATGGCTTGCAACAACCAACAAGTTTTTCAAGTAGTTTTCTTATCAAGCAAAGGTAATACTTCAAGTTGCAGCCACCTTGCATGCCACCACCATTTGCTCCACCAAACACTGTCACAATAAGGTTTCGGTTCTTAAGAATATGGACACTGCTTATGTTGAGTTTCTCAAGACGTGGTCCATCTTCATACAAGTCAATCTAGCAGTCTTTAGCTGCACCATCAACTAAAGCATATAGCCAATCAGTTGATTTCAGCTTCTGCCATCTTTCACCCCATTGGTTGACTGGCTTGTCATCAAAATCAGGTTGCCAAGACTCAACAATTCGTCTCATCTTTCCAGCAATCTTGATTATTGACTCTTTAAGCTTTTCACTATCAGCAAGCTTTTCAGGATTGCTTATGTATTTTTTGACTGTTGCTAAAATAGATTCTGCTGTCTCAATAGCAAGATCACCATTTCCTGTTGAAATAAGTTCTTTAAGTTCTTTGTATTCTTTTAAGATTGCAAGATAGCCAAATTTGTCCATTAGTTTGAAAGCAGCATCAGCAATCTTCCATTTCTTTGAACTTCTGAACTTAAGTGCTTGTTCAATTGACGCTGGACTACTGTACACTTTCCGCATTTGTCGTGCACTCTCATATAAGTCTGTTGCAGCTGTTATTGAATTTAGCAAATCACTAAATGCATGTTGTGCAATGTCAACAACATCTTTTGGAAGTTCATTTGTTGGTTCAGATCTATGGACTTTAGTGAACACAACTGCTTTTTCATAGACATCAAGAATTTTGTCGCGAATGTCTTTTATAAGCTGTCCAGCTTTTGCTTGGATTTCTTTGTACAATTCAGAATATGGATTGTAACTTGAATCTTTAAGCTCTGGACCAACAAGCCATTCTCTATTTTTTACATCATAGACTCCAACTGACATGAAATCTTGAAATTCATCAGTCTAGTAGTAGAATTGCAATGGATGCCCATGCCATGACTTGACATCATCTGGATTTTGGCCAGCTGCTTTCCATTCTTTGTCAAGCTCTTTCATAGCAGAATTTATTCTGTCTTGTGTCATTGACGCAAATTCACGAATTGGCTTAGTCAATCTAATATGGACATCAACATCAGCTGTTCTGTTGTATGTGTTAGAAGTTATTGAACCAGTTATGAAGACACGCATGTTGTCATATATAAGTCCAGCTTTTTTACAAAGCATTTGAACTATGTTCAAAATCTTGTCTTTAACATCTACAACTGGACGCCAAGTCTCTTCTGCGCCAGTTTCATCTATTACTTTTTCCCAAATATCAGGACAAAGCCCGTCTTTTGGGAAATCTAATACTGATTCATCTGCTTTCATACGTAGTAAATTGACCAAAGATAGTTTTTGCCTTCAATTATCAATGCACCACCATGACTTGCTCTTGACTAAGCTTCAAAATTTATGTCATATGCTGACTTTGCTACATCTGGATCAAATGTTTCAAGAACACCTGCAATTGCTTGCGCATCATCATATTTACGTGTTCTTATAAGTTTTTTATTTAAGTCAACACCTGTGCAAATAAAATAATGTCTCATAAAACTTCCTTATAAATAAATCTCTTTTAGTGACTCTTCAATGTCGTCGTCAAGCTCTTTCTCTTTGAGCTTGTCTGCATCGTCTTTTTCAACTTGCTTCTCATCTTTTTCAACTGACTCATTGTATGAGCAAACTTCAAGCTGTTCTGCTAATGCATCAAGACTTGCTTTCTTGCCATCATGCAAGAAAAATGTTCCAGGATCTGGATGTCCTTCATGTTTTGCGAAAGTGAATGCAATGAAGTCAGCAAGATGTCCATCTACTATTCCAACTATTGGTGATGACTTTCCACCATCACTGTTGTTTGGATATAGTTTCTTAGCTTGCTTCATCATTGCATCAATAGTTATCTCATCTTGATCTTCATAATCAACAGATGCTTCATCTACTTTAGTTTTCTCTGATTCATTCTTAGCAATGAACTCATCTTGGCTGTCAAGATATTTTGCTTTCAGTTCAGGATATTCCTCTTCTGCGAACTTCTTAGCAATTGTCTCATTGAAGAATGTAGCTACCCACATATTTGTAGAAATCTCATAGACCTTCCATGCATCTTTGCCATCTTCTTTTGTCTTTTCAACTTTGCATTTGTAGTCTTTTGGATTTCTTGATTCATCTACCTTTTCATCTTCACCATGAAGTTTTTTGTAGATGTAATCATTTGCAGTGAATTTCTTGTCATATCTTGCTGCACTTGCCATAGATCCTTCTGCACCTTTATGGATAGCATCAAGCTTAGCATCAAGTGCTTTCTTCTTAGCATCAGCACTTATTCCTGCAGAAGCATCTTTAGCAATTGCGTCAAGGTCATTGAGCTAAAAGTACTTGTCATTTACTCTCTTTGACTGCATCATGATAGAAAGTGATTCACTTATAGACTTAATATATCTTCCACATTCTTTTTGGATTGCATCTTCTTTTTGGCCTTTAGCAAATGATTCAGCATCTTCAAGGCCTTTTTTCAAGCATTTTTCAAATTTTGGCAAGCTTGACTTAAACAAATCTGAATCAAAGAACTTGTCAATATCAAAACCATAGTTGACAAGCAATGCTTTCTTGTCAAGAACATCAACACGATTCTTGTTAATTCTTCTGAATATGAACCATTGTGATGGATTGTGCTATTGCTGTCTATATATCTTTGAGCGAAGCTTGCATACAAATGATATCATGAATCTTGGAAACTCTGCTCCTTCTGCTGCAGTATCAAACATAAAACCACATAGACTGCTGAACTTGTTTCCACCACCAGCATATCTAAGCTAGAACATGTCTTTAATTGGTTCTACGCCGATTGAGCAATAAAGACGAGTATTCTTTACTGTCTTTCCTAAAAATTCATCATCCTTAAACTTTACCATAATGCATTCCTAAATGTATATGTATTATTTACTTTAACATTATATTTGTCTAGTAGAAATTCATTTAGAAAGTAAATAATAAAAATGATAAAAAGGTACTACATTCAAAATGAATATTCCTAGCGTTAATCCACATTTGGATATAAATGATAAATCTCAAGTAGATGAATCAATAAAACAATCAGATTCACCTATTTATAATACAGGCACTATAAATTAGAATTGTGGAAACCAACGAGAAATGTCAAGATTCACATCAACAATGCTAGGAATAATAGTATCAATAATATGTGATGCTTTAATTATATTTGGAATGTTTTATGGATTTCAAAGTATTTCAGATAAGTTTTCGACTAAGTTAGAAAAAATGGATGCAATCGCTACAATGACTCATAATGATATAAGACGTGAATCAAAAGAAGAAGCTAATACATTCATTACTGAAACAAAAAATGAAATGACACAACTTATAAAAGAAGCAAGAACTAGCAATATTTGGATAATTCGTCATGATATACTTAAGACAATAGATCTTCATACAGCAATGAAAGTTATTACAAAAGAGCAATATGACTATTTAACAGAAGAATATGAACATTATAAAGAAATAGGTGGAAACCATGACGTAACAACTAAATTCAATTCATTCAGAACTAAGATATTTGGCACCGGTGAAATAAAAATGACAACTATACAGCCTAAATAAAATTTTCTATAATATATGAATTATAGGTCCTCTCTATAGAGGACCTATTTTTATTGTGTCCAATAGTCTTCTAATTTGATATAATAATATTGTATGAAGAACTATTGGAGATATGTATGGCTAAAAGCTCAGTAAGTAAAATTCTAGACATGCATAATACTATCACTGCTAAAGACCTTGATAGTATTTTGACATTGCAAGTCAATACACTCAAGACAAATCCTGAAAAGTCTAAGTTCATTCCACCTCTTATGGTTTGGGGTCCTCCAGGCGCAGGCAAGTCATCTATTATCCAGGCAGTCGCACAACGTGAAGGCATTGGATTTATTGACTTTCGACTTTCTCAAGTTGAGCCTGTTGACTTAAGAGGTCTTCCAGTTCCAAACAAGGAAGAGAAGTCAGTTGAATGGTTTGTCACTGCTGAGTTTCCTCGTGATCCAAAGTCCCGTGGAATTTTGCTTTTTGATGAAATCTCTGCTGCTGACCGTTCACTTCAGGTTGCAGCATATGAGTTGATTCTTGATCGTCGTCTTGGAAAACTTTATTCACTTCCTGATGGTTGGCTTGTTGTAGCAGCTGGCAATCGTACTGAAGACCGTGCAGTTGCAACTACTATGAGCTCAGCACTCGCTAACCGTTTCATGCACGTTGAAATTGATCCAAATTCAGAAGATTGGATTGAATGGGGTGCTGCAAATGACATTCACCCTGCAGTTCTTGGTTTCATCAAGACTCGTCCTGAAAATCTCTTCAGCACTAAGAACCAGAATCTTGAACGTGGTTGGCCTTCTCCTCGTTCTTGGCATCGTGTTTCAGAGATGTGCAAGATTTATGACAAGCAGAAGACAAACAACTACTACTTGCTTGAGAAAATCGTATATGGTCTTGTTGGCAACAGTGCAGGCATTGACTTCATGACTTACTACAAGCTCAATGAAGAGTTTGATGACATTCTTGAATACATGACAAATCCTGCAAAGACAATCAAGATTCCACTTGAGAATGACCGTAAGTGGGCAATGTGCACTTCTATGGTGTATCTCCTTTGGAAAGGCGCTTCTAAGGAAGATGAAGCAAAGCGCATTGATGGCTTCTACAGAATTTGCATGGAGCTTGGTGCTAAGAACGCTGACTTTGCGACATATGCAATGTCAACAGCAATGCTTGGTCCTACAGAGCATGAAAGCCAGAATCGCGCTATGAAGTTGTTCAACTGCAAAGAGCGCTATACTGAATGGGCAAAGCTGTTTGGAAAAGCAATGAAAAAGCATAGCCGTATTGAAGTTTAATTATGAGCAAAAAACTGACAGATGAAGAGCTTGCAAAGCTTAAAGATGCTGTAGCAGAAAGCATTGCTCAGCAACGTTCTCGGCTGCTGATGAAGCACAAGTTCATTGGTGGAGTGATCATGCATTTGGAGATGATTCCAGTTCGTGACAAGCATGTTCGCACTGCTATGACTGATGGAAAGCATGTCTATTTTGACTTAGCTTTCTATTCAGACCTTTCAGATGATGAGCGTCTGTTTGTTCTTGCTCATGAAGCTTGGCATTGCGTATACATGCATATGCTTCGTCGCAAAGGACGTGATCCATTGATTTGGAATTTCGCTACTGACATGGAAATAAACAGAATGTTGGAAAATGACCATTTCACAGCACCAGCAGATGTTCTGTTTCCAAGTCCTAGTTGGAAAGACAATGACAAACTTTCAGCTGAAGAGATGTATGAACTTCTTATTAAAGAAATGAAGAAGGCTGCTAAGAAAGCTAAGAAAGGCTCCAAAATGTCTGGAGCTGGTGGTGGAACTGGCGACCAGAAAGATGGCAATGATTCTGATGGCGATGAGCAAGATGGAAATGGCGAAAGCGAAGCTGAGAAGAAATACGCTAAGAAGTCAGGCAAAAGAGGTGGAAAGCTTAAAGGCCAGTTTGATGACCATGTATACAATGGTGAAGACAAAGATTCATTGAAGAGCAAGAAGACAATTGACAAGTGGGGAGAAGTCGGCGAAGATCCTGACTTTCATCCATCTGTTGATAGACAGACTGCAGAACGAATTCGCGAAATGGTGATGAACTCTGCTGAACGTACTTCTCGTACTGCCGGTGGTCTTCCAGCTGGACTTCAAGAGTATCTTGACAAACTTCGCAAGCCAGAAATCAACTGGAAAGAAGTTCTTGCGCAGTTCGTTACTTCATGCTTCAACGGAAAGAGGCGTTGGCTTCCACCTGCTCGTAGACATGTATACAATGGAATATATCTTCAGTCGCGTCGTGATGAGAGAATCAAAGTCACAGTAGCAGTTGACACATCTGGCTCTTGCTACAATGACATTCCAAAGTTCTTTGGTGAGCTTAATGGTTTGTTGAGGTCATTTGGAAACTATGAACTTACAGTCATCCAAAATGACTATGCTATAAGTCGTGTCGACAAGTATGACCAAGACAATCCATTTCCTGAAAATCCAGAAGAGATTCAATGGGAAGGTGGTGGTGGAACTAGCTTCTCGCCTCCTTTCAAATGGATTGAAGAGAACAATGAAACTCCTGACTGCTTCATTTTCTTTACAGATGGATTTGAGGAATTTGTAGATTCTGACTATAGAGAAGATGGCTACAAGTTCAGAGCCCCACCTTATCCAGTTCTTTGGATTCTGACAAAAGATGGAAACAAAGATTTTTGTCCATGGGGCCAGAAGATCTACTTTGAGCATGACGCTCTTGAAGATGATGACATGTGGGATTAATGACCACATGTCATCTACTTTGATATAATATAATTATGGTTTATGACGAACAGCTTAGCGATGATGTAAGCCTTTCTAGAATTCTTGATGCTTTCATAGAGTCTGGAGAGACTCCAGCTATAATAGTGTAGTTCTTGAAGCAGTATGATTCTGACTTCAAAGACATTGCTGCTAGAAGTCTCTATATTGACAGAATATACTGCTCTGACTATTTGAGAAAATGCTCTTGGTCAGAAGCTGAGTATTTTCTTTCACATCTTGAAGACATTGACAAGCTAAGCGCTATGTATTGTGCATGGCAATGCCTTATGCTTGCTGCGTCAAAACCAGAATTTGCTTTTCTCAAGAAGCACTCATTTGATTTTGTCCATGATCCTGACAACAGTGGTGTCAGACATCCTCATGCTGGCTATGGCTACAATGACATAAAGTCGGTTGATATTGACTTCATATTGAATGGCTTCTGTCCTGAACTTGCGTTTGACTCATTCACTCATGATGAGCTTGAGAAGTTCATAAATGGTGGCGTACATAGTCTTTTTGCGACAAGACTGTTTCAAATAGACTGTTTTAATGCATGTAGTGATTTGCACAAGTTTGTAATAATAAAAAACTTGAAGAATTTGCCTGGATTTATTGTATGCAAATTCACTAAGCAACTTCTTGCATCTAGCATCTCTCCAGAGATAAAATATGAAATCGTCAAACAAGGAATCATTTCATATATTGTCTTAGATTTTAATGATATAATTCCAATTGATTTCGACTCTAACACAGAGCTTTTCAGCATGATTGACAAAGCTAAGAACTATTCATCAATAGCCATATATATGACATTGAATGGAGAAGACGCAATAGCTGACAGCATTTTATATATGTTAGCAAATAAAAAATACAAAATTCTTGCTGAGATGGCAGAGTTTGATGAAGAGACTATGGAGAAGAACTTTCCAATCAAAGATCTCATTGACTACATCAAGAGCAACACTTGCTTGATAGAATCTCAGAAGCACAGAGAGAAGTAGGAGCGATATGCGGCCTGAGTTTGGTGAAATGCTTAAGATATTGAACTCATCGCATAATGTCGCTGAGTTTTGCTTGCAATGTCCAATGTGTGGAATAACAGTTGATGACTAGACTGTTGAAGCATTCACATTGAACTTCATTGAAGATGTGGTGCTAAATTCAATTGCAGGCAATTCAGACATTGAAAACGCAGAACGATTCAACAAGCTTACATATTCAGCTGCATAGAATTATTGCTTGTTTATAAGAGAATCAAGTATGCTTGATGCTGCTGTAACGACGACGACAGTCCAGCATGTCTTGACTTGCTTATATGGACTTTATGTTCAAGGCCAAGCTAAGATTGCGACCGAGCGAGAATGCGCAGAAGACAGAGATGCAATTCTTGCATTGTTCTTCAAAAGTGTGGAGACAAGAAAGCCTGGTCTGCTTAAGTCATTGAAGACAGCAGACAAGCGAAATCTGCTGTATTTGATTATTGACTACTCTAACATGGCAGACTATTTGTCTTTGATGCAAGAGTTTGTTGATGGAAAATGGGGAGAAAAACCAGATGATGAAGACAATGAGTCATACAACGTTCTTAGGATGACATTTGGCCATTCAATACGAAGCTTAGTCTCATGCGGCGTAGATCCATATGAAAAAGCAAACAATGGAAAATCATTCATTGACTTAGTGTTGTCTGATAACTTTTACAAACTCATCAATGAGGGCTATGATGGCTACTTAGAAGCGAAAGAAGCCAAAGCTAAAGAACAAGCTGTTTGAACGGCTTTCTGAAATGCTTAAGGAAAGTACATCATGGCCAGAGTTCAACATAAAGATGGTCATGAATGGCTATGATCTTGATAATGACACTTTGATAGTCCTCATACATGTCGCATTCACTTCAATTGATGGATGGAGCTTATGGTTCGCTAAGAACTTGCAGCTTAATGAACTTGAGTCTGTAGCAAACAATGCAAGAAACATTCTTGTTGGAGCGTGTGAAGACGCTGACTGCAAATTCACTGATTAGATGATTGACACTATTCTTAAGAAGACAATATTTGACAGGTCAGCGAGAGAGTTCAAGATACCAACAGACCTTCACAAAAGAATACTGAAAGGAGCTGGTAGAAAGAATCCTGCTGCATTCAAAGCTGCATTTGAAAGGTATTCTACATTTGCTAAATATTGAGTATAATATAATAAAGTAAAGGAAACTACTATGTCTAGAATGTCAGATATGCTGAATGAAAAGAAGAAGTTCGTCATCACTAAGACGAACAACAGAGAAGAAGATCTCAACTAGGCCTTTGGAAGACTGCGCGGCTTGATTGAGTCAGGTCTTATTGATCTTGCAAATGGTCTTGCTGATGAGATTGAGAAGAATGAGGAAAAAGCCGTAGAAGAGGAAGTCCATGATGCAGTCAAGTGCACTTGTGAAGAGTATAAGAACTCTTGTGAAGAGTTTAAAGAACGTGCTAAGAAGGCAGGATGGAGCTGCGCACATCCAACAAAGGAGATGGTCGACCATCCAAGCCACTATCAAGGCAAGAGATTTGAAGTGATTGACATCATTGAAGACTATGAGCTTGGCTTCAATCTTGGAAATGCAATCAAGTACATTCTTCGTGCTGGCCATAAAGATGGTTATGAGCAGGATTTGAAGAAGGCAATTTGGTACCTGGAGCGTGAAATAAGCTCAGACAAAAATATTTCAAAAGGATTGTGAACAAATCAAACAGCATGTGTTATAATATAAACATGTTGAACGACATTAACAGCAACAAAACAAAGGAAAACAAATATGTCTAGTAAGTTCGAGAATGCCCTCAAGGCAACGATGAGTGATGAGTGCGCTGTCACAGAGAATGGCGCATGCGGCTTTGCTACTTCTGGTAAGAAGCTGCTTGACATCAACTTTGCAGTGTCTTCACTGCGCAGCAAGTCAGAGTCTTCTGTAGAGAAGATGTTCGCTGACGCTTTCTACGAGAATCCTCTTCTGGCAGTGAAGTGGATGTTCATGCTTCGTGACATCCGTGGAAATGGAATGGGCGAGCGCCGTTCTTTCCGCATTTGCTTCAACTGGTTGGCTAAGACTCGCCCAGAGCTTGTAAAGAAGCTCATTCCACTTGTCGGCGAGTATGGCCGTTTCGATGACTTGTTCTGCTTGTTTGGCACTTCACTTGAGGGTGAGGTCATGGACTTCATCGACATCAAGTGGATTGATGACATCAAGGCCATGAATGAGAGCAAGCCAGTTTCACTGCTTGCTAAGTGGCTTCCTTCTATCAACACGTCTTCTAAAGAGACAGTCGCTAAGGCACGCAAGATTGCTTCTGCACTGAAGCTTTCTGAGAAGCAGTACCGCAAGATTTTGGCTAAGCTTCGCGCTTACCTGAAGGTCATTGAGGTCAAGATGTCTGCAAAGCAGTGGGATGAGATTGACTATGAGGCTGTTCCTTCAAAGGCCAACATCAAGTACAATGCTGCATTCCTCCGCAATGACGAGACTCGCCGTCGTGCATTCCTCGGCGCCTTGGAGAAGGGTGAGGCGAAGATCAACTCTTCTGCTAACTTCCCATGCGACATCGTCCATTCTTACTGCAAGAATGGCAGCTATGGCTGGAGAAACTCTCATGTGACTAAGGATCCTGCGCTTGAGGCCTTGTGGAAGGCTTTGCCTGATTACACTAAGGGCTTGAAGACTTCTTCAACAATCGTCGTCGCTGATGGCTCTGGCTCTATGACTACGAACATTGGTGGCACTACTTGCACTGCGCTTGAGGTCGCAAACTCTCTCGCAATCTACTTTGCAGAGAAGCTTGAGGGCGTGTTCAAGGACAAGTACATCACGTTCTCTGAGCGTCCTCAGTACGTTGACTTCACGAATGCAAGTGCTCTTGCTGAGAAGCTGAACATCGCTTTCCAGCACGACGAGTGCGCCAACACGAACGTCGAAGCTGTGTTCGACTTGCTGCTTGAGACTGCTCAGCGCAACAACCTCACTCAGGACGACATTCCTGCGAACGTCCTCATCGTCTCCGACATGGAGTTCGACCAGGGAACGTCTTGGAGTGGTGGAAGCTACTGGTATGACAGCCGCTACAGCGCAAAGCGCAACGCTTTGTTCGAGAGCATCAAGAAGAAGTGGTCCCTCGCTGGCTATAAGCTTCCTCGCCTTGTGTACTGGAACGTCAACTCTCGCACTGGAACTATTCCTCTGCAGGAGAATGAGATGGGCGTAGCACTCGTCTCTGGCTTCTCTCCAGCAATCGCGCAGATGGTGTTCAGCTCTAAGCTTGACCCATTCGAGGTCCTCAAGGACGCTATCAACGCTCCTCGCTACGATGCAGTTGAGGCTGCAGTCAAGGACGTGCTCTAAGCAATGTCCAACACGCAAAGCGCAGATGAATGTCTGCGCTTTTGCGGTCTTAGATGGCTAAAGACATGAAAGCCAGAAAAGAAATGAAGCTCTATGACTGCCCATACCATGGCATCTAGCCATGGCTTTTGGGCCCAGGTCTAGAGCTTCCGATTCTTTTCAGAGGCCAACCACCAAAGCAAGACATGCTGTTTTGGGTCTTAGCTCAAGCTTTTCCTGACGCAATGCTGTTTGAGCATGGCTACACAGTGTTCTGTCCTGAATGCGCAAAGAAGAACCCAACTCCAAGCAAGCATAACAAGTTTGGATATGGCTTCTGCTCCCAGGACTCTATCTAGAGAGCTAAGCAGAACTGGAACAAAGCATGCCTTAGGTTCGCCAAGCGGTCCATCAACGACGTCCTGCAAGGCAAAGTGGATGTAAGTATGTATGATGACACGAGCAAAGTTTGAAGACATATTTCTAGAGATATGCAACAAATACAACGTGAAAGTCTACTTCAATGATCCAACTCAGGAAGAAGACAATGGCTGCGCGATGTGGAATGAAGTGCATCTCGCTAGAAAGTACTCTAGCACAAGCATCTACATGGCTGTCGCTTTCCATGAGCTTGGGCATGCAATAATAAACATGAAGCGAGCTAACAACGTCAAGCTCTACAAAGTCCATTCTGACTTCAACAACGAGTTCAACGCTTGGTGGCTTGCGCAACGACTTTACGCAAAGCACATTGGCAAGCCGTTCTCGAAGAAGATGGGCGACTTCATCCTTGAATGCCTCAAGACGCACTCCTCAAGCCATTACGCATTCAAGAACACGTATGGCGAGAAGCTCAAAGAGAAGTGAGGCCAGCATCAAGCACGACTGGAATCTAGCTTCTTCCATTCCTAGAACATGTCGCTGAACTTCCAATAGAATCTTGACGTACGTTCAGCCTCAGCTAGCGGCCTTTTAGCTAGCATCTCCAACTTCTTCAACGATATCAACTGCGCCATATCAAAAGATATTTACAACATAAAAATTAGTGTAAATAACAGACATGAGCACACATACATATTTAGGAAATCCATCATCTAACGTAGTAGTTGAGATTCTCAACAGACATCTTCCAGATGGCTTGAGCTTCCACAGCACTGCCATAATACCTTCATCGATAGAAAATCCAGAAGAAGTTGCTAGTGATTGGGCAAGAATAAACAGCAAATCAATTGACATTCAAGACTTATACGACTTCAATTGGCCGGAATATTACTTATAGGATGTCGTATTCCAACACATTGACAAGATCTGCATTGACAAGATAGATTCATTCACTAACAACAGCTGGTTAGAAAACATTGGACTGCAAACATTTTATGCCAACGGAATCGATGAAAGAACTATTGACATTTTCGTTACGCCTGCTACATTCTAGAAAGCAATGATGAACACATAGGATTTGTTCAGCTACTACACTGATGAATACGAAATTCCTCCATCTACATTAACATTCAACTTTTCAGATCCTGACCATCCAAACAAGCGAATACATTCAACGATGATGCGTCAAGCTATTGAAGTCAATAAAATGTTCTGTTTCAATTTTAACAACGTTGAATATGGCAGTGAATTCATTCCTATGTATGTGCAGTGCTCAGATAAATTGCTAAATTATGCCATTTTTCCAGAATCTACAACGCCTGTGCTTGAAGGCTAAATTTTCCCCAGGGAAATTTCATCTTGCGCTACGTCACTAGAAGCCCGAGGCAATTAGTCTTGGGCTTCTTCATTCTTCATGGCTGAGCAACTGAGAGCCTCGAAAAGTTGGCTTCACTATATGCCTTAGCCCCGTTGCGCATATATACGCGAGAGAGTTGACAGCACCCAGATGATGAAAGACACAAAGCATATCTTCATCCTGACGTATCCAGGTTTTGAATACTAGTCAAGAGACATCAGCACGTCATAGAAAGCAATGGCCAAGCTTGCACTCAAGCTCAGCCACTAGACATGCTTCAAAGCTATGTCAACAAACTCCATATACTTGCATTTTACTTACATCAACTAAAACCAGCTGCCACAACACTAACCACACCCAACTCCCCATTGCCACACTGCCCCACTGCCCCACAAGGACTAGTCCCACGGTGACCTTGTGCCCCTGGTATATATCCGCGCGTTTACCCAGGCAGGCTCATCCAGGGTCAGTCCCTAGGAGTCAGCCTCTCTGGGTATCAGTCCGGGATAGAGCTCCCTCCAGGCTCTATTATCCGCGTCAGCCCTGCAGGCTGGCTCTGCAGGGACAGTCACCCATTGATAGCCTCCCTCTAGGTCAGCCATAGCAGCTGGTCCATGCTAGCCTTCTAGATGCCAGGCAAGGGAGCCTCCTGCGAGCTGGTCCTTTGGAGCTGGAGCTGGTAGCCTCAAGCAGCTAGTCCTTGTAGCCCACTAGCTAGACCTGCTCCGGCTCTAGGGATAGAGCTGGTAGCCTCATGTTCTGTCAGGTATGGTCTCAGGTATAGAGCTGGTGGCCTCAATATATGTCTAGATATACTGCAGCTGGCTGACTATAATAACTATAATCAGCCAGATGGGATGTCTAGAATGAATCTAGAAGCCTTAGAATGATGGGTCCTGGTAGAAGGAGCAGTACCCAATGGTCAGGTTGAATCGTCCCATGCGCAGTCCTGTCATCCTGTCAAGCTTGTACCAATGTCCTCTGAACGCCTGAAGGTAGTCAGTCGGCTGCTGGTTAGGGTTGAAGGGCTCATGCTTCATTGACCCGTCAGTCCAGCTCTTCTCGAACCAATGCTTCGGCTCATAGATTCCGATGGTCTTGGTCTTAGGGTCAACTGATGCGATGAAGTAGCCGTAGCTGTCTGACCCACAATGGTAGGTCGCTCCGAGTCCAACTGCGGCTTTGTTGAATAGGTCTTGGGTAGATATCTTGCTTCTCATTGTCTTGTCCTGTCAGTGTAGTTGTCTGATCTTGCCAGTCCACATGCCATGAGCGGACTCATTCTCCGCGACGATGTAGGCTTCACGCTGCTCATCAGCAGGGACGTCGACTGTCCAGCGAGTCCTGCCATAATGGAGCTCAACGCGGTAGAGGTGCTTGGCGGCAGGGTTGCGGACAGCTATTCCTTTAGCATTAAGAACCATGTCGTCCTCCTTACTCCTTGACGCACGACACCATACGGCAGCGTCCATTCCATTTCAGGCCGAAGATTCGGGCTGCATCCATGAAGTCAGTAGCCGTCACGTAAGTAGTGAACATGCTTGGGCTGTTCGGAAACATGTAAGTGATTCTGAATCTGTGCATTGTTGTTCTCCTTAAAGTTCAATAGTCCAGTTGCAAGGGTCATCGTCGCTGTCATTCAGCACAACAGTCTTAAGCTCAGTAGACCGCAGTGGATATGGCTGGCGCTTGCGGACTTCGATGTGAGGACCATGCTCGTCTCTCAGCTTTTCAAGCTCTTGGATAAGTTCTTCAATCGTCATTGTTTCTCCTTCATTCAGATTACATTTACATTATATCAAACCAACTGAACTGTGGTCACTAACGTATCATAAGATTTTTTATCGGCACCATTCTGCCTCTTCGGCCTTGGTCATCTTGCGGAAGTTAGCGTTCGGCCTTCTGCCTTCCTCACGATGGAACGCTCTCAGCTGGGCCGCGCATTCCTTAGCTTCATCGTGGTCATCGAACATCTCGTACAGGCCGTCGTTCTCAAACACTACGTACATTGCTTGTCTCCTTACTTGTCGTCAGCTGTCTCACAATGGCTGGACACCAGACCGACGATCGTTGTGATTACAGCGAGGATAGATACGGTGAGGGTAAGTTCGTTCATTTGTTTTCTCCTTAACGCGTGACCCAAAGAATCGCACCGACCATTGTCACGAGCAGTACTGCCCAAGCGGTAAGCGCCGTACATACGATGATGTTTGTCAGAATTTCCATTGTTTCTCCTTAATTCAGTTTACATTGATATTATAACAAGTCAGTCATAACCTGGTCACTAACTAGCTGAAAAGAAATAGCGAAAAAGTTTTCTCATGGTTAGTGACCATAGCATTACTACTTTGTTATAATATAAATGTAATGAATGATAAGGAGAAAACAATGAGCAAGAAGAACACCGCCAAGAAGAACGACAAGAACACCAGCATCCTCGGAGGTCTGCTGAAGGTTGGAGCCCTGATGATTGGCTGCACGGTGCTGAGTCTGCTCACCATCAACCTTCTGGCTGCCTACCAGATGGGTGCGTCCCTTCTCATCGGCGCTGTGGCTACCATCGCAATCATCAAGTAAGGAGAAATGAAAATGGCTGCTAAAATCAACGAACTCGTCGCTTCTATAATGGATCCCAGCGTCCCTATGGCTGAGGTCAACCGCATGTTTGAGAACCTCGTTGCAGGAAAGTGAGAAAACCAATGACTTACTACGAAATAACTAAGAAGATGAAAGACCTGACGATGACCCCATCCGACTGGTCATGGCTCAGCAAGTACCTCATAGAGACGGGCTCTGCACATGTGTATGGTGAGCTCGTCAATGCCTACCAAGAGCGTGAAGCTGGCAGACTGCCTATGTGCGATACTGACTTTGGACTGTGCCGGTACTGTGGGTATGGGTTCAAGTGTGGGTACAAAGGCTTCTGCAGCCACCAAAGAAAAGCAAGTTGATTGTGACCAAAAGATAATTGGTTTGTTATAATAATAGTGTAACAACCAATAAGGAGAAACAATGAAGAAGGTGAAGTTCAATTGGGCGGTTTTCAATACTGAGACTGGTTTTCGTCTTACCGAATGGAACACCCACACGATGGCTATTTGGGCGAGAGGCTGCATTCTCCACGACCAGCCTGAGCTGCGTGGAAAGATTGAATGCAAGCAAAAGGGATATAAGCCAGTGACCAAAGCATAGTTCATTTGATATAATGATACTGTAACGAACAATAAGGAGAATTGAAAATGGATGAGTTTCGTCAGTCAGATGAGTTGGTCGCCGAGCGTGAGGCCTATGAGGCTGAGCAGGAAATGAAGAACCGGAAGTTCAGAGCTCGCTGCATCCAGTGGGACAGGACAGATGATGACGGTTCAGAGGTTGAAGTTGATTTGCCAGCCGAGGTGGTTGTGACACTTGAGGATCTTCAGCTTCCATACGACGCTTACATTGATGAGGTTGAGGATGCACTCGCTGTGTATCTTGCTGACTACTACGGCTTCTGCCACAACGGCTTCTTCTTCGAGGAAGTGGAGGACTGAACATGGCCAAGTATGCAGTAGTCAAGACCACGATGTGGGGCGTGTTCTATGTTGGAAATGCATGGGGCATGTTCAGGTCGTTGAAGGCAGCTTTCGATGAAAAAAAGGAAGCTGAAGCATGGGCTAAGAAGTGGTCGGAAGAGAACTTCGCCTGTACGATGATGGTTGAAGAAATCAAGGTGACTATTCCAAAATGGGATGGAACTGTTCCAAATCCATTAGTGACCAATCCGTTGGAAGCTTGATATAATGTCAATGTAACGAACAACAAGGAGAAACAAATGAAGAAGAACTATTTGGTCAAGAAGTCCGCTAAGAAGCCTGTCAAGAAGGCCGCCAAGAAGAATGCTGCGCAGCTGCGTGAAGACAAGATCACTAAGATACTCAGTATGGTCTCTGAGATCTGCGACTATGCGATTGACAATCTTTGCACCGAGCAGGCCCAGTTCGAAGAGCTTGAGTGGAAGCTTCGTGAATATATCAAGTAATTTGTGGCCAAAGCCACGACAGTTTGATATAATGTCAATGTAAACGAATTACAGGAGAAGTTATGAAGATTACAGAAGCAATTGATTCGGTCGCGTTCAAGCATGCCCTATTTGAGGGAAAGGTCGAGTTTGACTACGACAAAGTTGACAAGGCCACTGGAAAGCGTACGCCACGCCATGCGATTGGAACTATGAATGAGGCGCTGCTTCCAAAAACAGAGCCTATGGCCAAGTTCAAGTGCACTGAGATCAAGTGGTACACTGACGAGCCATGGCCAACACGCAAGACGATTTACTTGCCTAAGTCGAAGGTCGACAACCTCACTGTTGAAGAGCTTGAGGATCTTATCGCTAACACGATTCCTGATGCTTGTGGATGTGGTTTTGTCGTTGAGTCATTTCGCTATGAGCGCATTGAGGACAATGGAAACAAGCCTAAGAAGAGCTTTCCTGATGACTCGGTCTTCTACTACGATCTTGAGAAGAAGGCGTTCCGCTCGTTCAAGCTCGCAAATTTGAAAGGATGGAAGTCATGCTGAAAGACTTTGAAATGGTCTGGATCGACGACAACGGCTACCAGCACAATGAACGTGTGATTGCGTTTGACGCTGACCAAGCATATCATGCATTTGTGGAAACTCACCCAAATGTCGATACGATGGGCCTAAGTTGCATTGCGTTGTGAGAAAGGAAAAAGAAGATGAAGAGATTCTGTGTGATATATGTTGACAAGTTTGGACTTGAGTGGTCTGACACCGCAACTGGCTACAGCCAGTCTGCAGTGATGATTGCATTCCAGTGTGATCATCCTGGTTGCCACAGCGTCCGTGTCTATGAGAGCTGATGATGGATGTGGTGGCTGAAATTGTGCCTAAAGTTCTGGGCATACTTGTGTTCTTGGACCTCATGCTTTTTCTCTGTGGGCAGAAGAGCGTCATTGGATGGATCTGCGACAAATTGGGAATTTGACATGGCTAGACGCAAGAAGGTGACAAGAAAGAAGTATGTCCTTTATGGTTGTCCAATTGACCTCAGCCAACGGTATGAGGTCAAGGGCTATATTGGCACACTGTCAGATGGGACAATTGGTCTTGTCAGTTCACGTGACTCAGCATTGACTTACATTAACGACAAGGAATCTGGACATGGGACCCCAGAAGATTGGGTTAAGCTTTTCAAAGAAGACTATGGCTTGAATGTCCATCCTATTTTCTTGAAAAGTTAGTGACCAAAGTTTAGTTCATTTGTTATAATATCAATGTAAACTGATTGAAGGAGAACAAATGAAAATCGATTCTGTGATTGTTATGGAAGTCAAGACCCGTGAAGAGGAGCTTGAGGATATCCTTAGTCCCGATGGTGAGTTGAACCGCAAGGTCTATGCAGCTGTGATGAGGATTCGCCATGCGACCACTGAGGAAGAGGTCGACAAGCATTGTGGCGAATTGGATGACGCTATCAACAAGTACATGCAGTATGCAATCGAGTATGACCGCCTGAAGAGGAGCAAGTAAGATGGAGCTGTTTGACTGCATGATCACCTATGGGGAGTTGGACCCCGATTGGTACGGCCATTACAAGGAAGGCACGGTCGGTCGAGAAGTCGTCAAGCACAACGTCACCCGAGAAGAAGCTTTGGCGTGGCACGGGTCGCTGGAGTGCATGAAGCGGGTCCAAGAGCTGGAACGTCTCGGACGAGAGAAGTTTGGCAAAGACTATTGGATGAAGTGGAGCGTGAGCTACTTCTGGACAACTGCTGCGAAAAACTGAAAGGATTGAATATGCCTGAAGACATCATTGACGAAGTCATTCCACTTGACAAGCTGATCTCTCGTCTTAGGACAGACTTGAAGCTGTCGAAGAACTACGCTGACAAGTATGGTGAGCCAAGCTCCAATGAAGTCAAGCACAAGAACAAGCAGAAACTGTCATTGCTATACTACCTTGAACTGTTGAAAGAAGTTCAGCCTGGTTTGTGACCAAAGCAGAGCAAGTTTGTTATAATATCAGTGTAACGACTGATAAGGAGAAACAAATGAACAAGAACGTAAAGATCTTCACGGACATGATTGAGGATGCGGCTCAGAAGCAGATTGAGCACATCGCCGAGCTTGATGCGTTCAAGGACGCCAAGATTCGAATCATGCCTGATGTGCACGCTGGAAAGGGATGCGTGTGTGGCTTTACGGCGAACCTTGGCGACAAGGTGGTTCCTAACCTCATTGGTGTAGACATTGGCTGTGGAATGCTTACGATATGCCTTGGCAAGGTTGACATTGACTTTGAGAAGCTCGACAAGGTGATTCGGCGTCAGATTCCTTCTGGAATGACGGTCAATGGTCGTGACGTTGTAGGTGACCGCCGTGACTACGTAGCGAATGACTGTGATCCTAAGAACTGCTTAGCCGAGTTCACGGCGAAGGAGTATGAGTATTTTGACAAGTCGCTCATGTCGCTTGGTGGTGGCAACCACTTCATCGAGATTGACGAGGCTTCGGATGGAACGAAGTATCTCATCATACACTGTGGGTCGCGGAACTTCGGCAAGAAGGTGTGTGACTACTGGCAGAACGTAGCTGTGGCTGAGATGGCTGACAAGGCGTTCGACGCGTCAGAGGATGAGATTGATGAAATAATTGGAGAACTGTAATGCCTGACTTGATTCCACTTGACAAGCTGATAACGAGGATGAAGACAGACTTAGCTCTGTCAAAAGCCTACAAAGAGAAATGGCAGACACCTACTAGACTTCGGGTCAAGACAAAGAATCGGACTAAGATGTCCGTGCTTTTCTACCTCGAGGAGCTTCAAAAAATTAAAGCTTGTAAGTGACCAAAGTCTGGCTGATTTGTTATAATATAAATGTAATCTGAATGAAGGAGAAACAAAATGCCATACGACTACGATTTAGAGAAGTTCAAAGAGAAAGCAGTTGCTGAAGCTATTTCGATCTTTCCTCTCCACCGCAATCCAACTGATTGGATGGTCCAGGCGATTGCAGAGAAGATTGTCGCTGGCTATGTCGCTGGTTACAAGCAGTGCAATGAGGACATCAAGATCGGTGCTTAAAATTGTTTATGACCAAAGCCGTTGCAGTTTGATATAATAATAACGTAACGACTGATAAGGAGAAAACATGAAGATTGATGAAGCTATAGAGAAGGTGAAAGCTGCGTGCCTGGCGAAAGGACGGCCTGACCTCATTCCTACGGCGATTGGTCGAGTGAAGAACCTTTACAAAGCGAAGAAGGATGCGATTGAGGCTGACCTCGCCTATCTTGAGGGCGAGTCGCGTGATGGCTACATCCATGACATGAAGATTGCTCAGCGTTGGGCGTCGCTCAACCGTCGGAAGATTGGTGAGCGCATTTGCGCGGCGATGGGTTGGGTGCCTGAGTCAATTCGCTCGAACTCGTTTGAGACGATCCACAACTATCTCGGCGACGACAACATCATCCGTAAGTCGTCGATATCTGCGAAGAAGGGTGAGCGTGTCCTGATTCCTCTCAACATGCGTGATGGCTCGATCATCGGCATTGGCAAGGGCAATGAGGACTGGAATGAGTCTGCACCTCATGGTGCTGGTCGTCTTATGTCTCGTGCGAAGGCTCGTGCGTCAATCGACTTGGCGGCCTATGAGAAGTCGATGGAAGGAATCTTCACGACGTCGGTGTCTCGCGACACTATTGATGAGGCGCCTTTCGCTTACAAGCCTTCGAAGAAGATCGTCGAGCAGATTGCTGACACAGTCGATGTGGTTGAGGTAATCAAGCCTGTCTACAATTTCAAAGCCTCGGAGTGACCCGAGTGGGTCGTAGGTGTTTCTCCAAATATTCGGTTACGTTGGTCCTGGTACTCCCCAGGACCTTTTATAGTTTATCGATTCTGGCAATATTTGTTCATTTTTGCTATATATCCGGGCGTCAACTGTCCCAGGGCGCAACGGTTCTGGCAGCCTAATATATTCCTATTAACCATGCTGCCCAGGAAACTTAGACAAATTGTTGAACAATTTATGACCAAGACATGGTCCTTTTGTTATAATATCACTGTTGGTTGATTGAATGCATGTCGTCCAATTGGCAGGACTCCGCGGAAGCGGTAATGTGGGTTCGAGTCCCACCGTGAGATAGATCAGCATCCGGACAACAACTGGTGGAGCAAGCGCAGCTCCACCTTTTATTTGCATTTATTTCCGTTTATTAGTGACCAC
>JAEEGL017123243.1_pt1 | contig 27796 bp, 14 predicted proteins | sample 9134231 | NCBI WGS metagenome assembly JAEEGL01 (sample SAMN16246548, study PRJNA631951) | gut metagenome | biome: gut microbiome; feature: rumen; material: fiber-attached | host: Bos | place: Iran: Karaj | collected 2018-10
CAGCCTGCTGAAGGACATGTTCGATAAGTTGAAGATTTCGGTACGTGAGGCACGTCTCGACTCGTTCCGCGAGAAGGTGGCAAGCCATACCGACAACAGTTTTGCCGACAGTGCCAGAGGCAAGTTGACCAAGGAGATTGAGAAGCTGCGTTCGGAATTGGGCGTGTGGGAAAACAACCTGGGCTTCTTCGCCAATAGCAAACAGGCCGACCTGCTGAAGGAGGAATTTGAGAAGAAGATGCAGGCCGCCCGCCAGCAGATTGCCTTGTTGGAAGCCAAGTTGCGCATTTTGGACGAGGCGGACAGCGAAGAAGAAAAGTAAATCCCCGATATGAGTAAAATCGGACGGTTGACAATACTTGGGGTAGTCCTAGGCATGGCAATGCTGACGGGCTGCCATAGGACACCTGCCGAGGCGGTGCAGTTGCACCGCTTCGACAAGGTGCTGTTTGAAACGCCAGTAGAGCAGCTGCAAGGGAAACTGCAGCAGGTGCGCGACGAGTATGCTACTGAGTTGCTGGCGTTGCACCCTGAGGATGCCGACTTCATGCAGATGCTCGAAGGCTTTGTGGCCGACCCCACGATGCGCGACATCTACCGACTGGTGGACAGCGTGCTGGGCGACATGCAGCCACAGGCGAAGGAGCTGGGCTCGGCCTTGAAAAGGGCTGAGGAATTGTGTCCGACGATGCGTTATGACAAGGTGTATACCTACGTGTCGGGCATGTTCGACTATAACATGCGCGTGGGCTGCAACAGCCACGAAATGATTATCAGTGTGGACCAGTATGTGCTGCCTTATACGGAGAGGTATGGCTATTTTGGCTGTCCCCTATTTTTGGTGCAGCAGAGCCGGCCGGAGTATATGGTGGCGGACTGCATGACGGCGATAGCGCGTGAGCATATTGCCATACCGCAGGAGGATGCCCAGATGTCGGGACAGACACCCAGCATGACGCTGCTGGACTATATGGTGGCGGAGGGTAAGGCGATATATTTTGCCCAACAGGTACTGCCGGATGCACCCGACAGTATATTGATGCGATACACCGCCGACCAGACAGAGTGGATGAAGGCGAACGAGGAGCATGTGTGGAGCTATTTTATGCAGAACAGGCTGCTGTATGAGACAGACTACATGCGATTCCACAACCTGATAGACGACGCACCCAAGACCAACGCCTTCCGCGACTCGTCGCCCCGTACGACGGACTATATCGGCTGGCGCATCGTGAGCCAGTATATGAAGAACAGCGGATGCACAATGCAGGAACTGTTTGACGAGACCGACGCGCAGAAGATTCTGAATCAATCAAATTATAGACCGAAATGAATTAAAAATTAGAAATTAAAAATTAAGATTCGGCTGCCGTCCCTATATTAATTTTTATTTTTAAATTTCAAAGACATGGTTCGCAAGAAAACATGGATTAGCACCAACAACATATATGTCTACCTTTTCTATAAGGCGTTGCTGGCTTTTGTGCTGCTGTTGTTGTCGCAGGTGTTTTTCTATCTTGACAATACGCGCATCTTTCATGTCGCCGACCTGAAGGAGTGGCTGGGTATAGCGTGGGGCAACGTGGTGTTTGGCATTGCCACCGTCGGGTGTATGCTGCTGCCCTACTTTGCAGCCAACCTGCTGCCCTTCAAGTTCCGTTGGAACCGACACTATCACCGCTGGGTGGAGGTGCTGCTGTACTATGTGCCGCTGCTCTTCATGCTGGCGAGCAATGTTGCCGACGCGGCCTACTATCAGTATACATACCGCCGGTTGAGTGGCGAGATATTCCGCTATCTGGGCATCAGTGGCGACATGGGGGCACTGTGGTGGCATTTCCTGCTGGACTACTGGCAGGCGACGCTCTTCTTCATTGTTGCCGTGGTACTGCTCTTATGGGGCGGTGCCAAGATGCACCTTTCAGCCCGCAACAAGTATCGCAAACATGGGCTGAACGATGTGGTGGGACTGGTGGTTGGCGCAGCATGTGTGTTGTTTCTATTGCGAGGCGGCTTCGGCAAGAGTATAGAGTGGCGCGATGCCGCCAAATACTGTCAGGCTAAGAACTGCGCACTGGTGACCAACAGCGGATACAACATCGTGCGTACCTTCAATGGCGGAACCTTGGAGGAGGAAAACTACATGGATGACAAACAGGCCGCCAAGCTGTTCGACCCGGTGTTTCACCCAGAGCCTAACTACGAGGGACGCATTGTGGAGGCGTGGAGCGGCTGGGAGGCTGGCTGTGGCAAATGGATAGCCGATGCCTCTACAGAGTACGAACGGGAGACGTATGCGAATGTTGTGATTATCGTGCTGGAGAGTTTTTCGCAGGAGTATATGGGCTGCTACAATCAGGGCATTATGCCTAGCTTCACGCCCTTCCTCGATTCGCTGGCGGAGCATTGTGTGGTGTATCAAGGCAGGGCTAACGGCAAGAAGTCGATAGAGGGCATTCCTGCCATCTTTGCGTCGGTGCCTACGCTGATGACGTTTCCGTTGACGCTGAGTGACTATGCCGACGACAGCCTCTATGCCCTGCCTGCCATACTGAGGGACCACGGTTTCCACACGGCCTTCTTCCACGGAAGCTATAACGGAGTGATGGGCTTCGACAAGCTGTGCCAGCAGATGGGCTTTGAGGAATACTACGGCAAGAACGAATATATGGCAGACCGCCTGTCGCGTGAGAGCGACTACGATGGCTGCTGGGGTATCTTCGACGAGTATTATCTGCAATACATGTCGCGGAAGCTGAGCACTTTTAAGGAGCCTTTTATGGCAGGTGTGTTCACCCTCTCGTCGCACCACCCCTACACGATGGCACCGGAGCATAAGGACGATTTCGAGAAGGGGCCGCACCCGCTCTGCCGCGTGGTGTCGTATACCGACAATGCGTTAAGAAAGTTCTTCGATGCGGCCCGCAAGACCGACTGGTACGAGAATACCACCTTCATCATCACCGCCGACCATAGCGGGCAGGGGTTGCACCCAGAGTATAACGACTACGACGGGTGGTATCGCATACCGATGCTCGTCTACCGTCCGTTATATGAAGAGCTGTTGGTGCCTGAGTTCGGGGCTCAATGGAGTTGCCACAAGGTGTCGCCCCGCATCATGCAGCAGACCGACATCATGCCCACGCTGCTCGACTATTTCGGATTGCAGACACCCGCTGTCTGCTTTGGCACCAGCGTGTTCCGCAATCCCGACCAAGGATGGCAGATAGCCTACGGCAACGGCTACTATCAGCTGGAGACACAAGACGGTGTTGCCGTGCTGGGCGAGGAGAAAGAGGAGGTGCTGGGATTCGGCAACATCGAGATGCTGAAGTCCATCGTGCAGCAATATAACCACAGGCTGATAAATAATGAATTAAAAATTAAAAATTAGAATTTGGCTGCCGCGTATGGGCGGACACCGAGAATTTTAATTGTTAATTATTTTTAATTTTATAGAACATGAAGAAGAAAATGCTTGTCATAGTCAACCCTATATCGGGTGTTGGCCGTCAGAAGAGGATTGAGAGGCTGTTGAGCGACAACCTCAATCAGGATATTTACGACTATACTGTGCGTTATACCGAGCATATTCACCACGGCACCGAGCTGGCACGCGAAGGTGCCATGCAGGGGTTCGACATCGTCACCGCCGTGGGTGGCGACGGCAGTGTCAACGATGTGATTGCCGGCATTTATGGCAGCGATGCCACGCTGGGCATCATACCCTGCGGTAGCGGCAACGGTCTGGCACGATGCATGAAGATACCCCTTACACCCGCATTTGCCATCCGGGTGCTCAACCAGTGCAACGAAGGGCTTATCGATACCATCGTCCTCAACGACAAATACTATATCGCCAGCATCGCAGGCGTAGGCTTCGATGCCTATATTGCGCGGTTGATGAAGTCGGCAAAGCTGCGCGGCTTCTCAGCCTACCTCAACCTTATCCTGCGCGAATACCCCACATACGAGTCGAAAGACTATACTTTGGTCATCGACGGACAGGAGATACGTCGCAAGGCGTGGTTCACCACCTTCGCCAACAGCAACCAGTTCGGCTACAATGCCGCCGTCGCACCCCTAGCCAAACTCGACGACGGGCTTATCGATATCAGCATCGTCGACAAAATACCCATCGGGCATGTGCCCATCACGGGACCGCTGGTCTATGCCAACCACTTTGAGTTGAGCCAGCATGTGGAAATGTTCAAGGCACACGAGGTGCACGTGTTAGGCAACGTAGACCATTGGGTCAACATCGACGGCGAAGGCGAGAACGTGGGTGATGAGCTCCATTTTGTCAATTACCAGAAGAGTCTCAAGATACTGAAGCGTGACATGAAACGGCGTCTCCTCACCGCCAATCCTGCCGACAGCTTGCAGTTGGTGAAGGACCAGCTTGAAATGACCCACAACCAGTTGCACCCGAAGAAGATTGAAAAATGAGAATTGAAAATTAGGCTGCCGCACCCGGATAATTCACAATTCTCTAACCTTTAACCTCTAAATTTAAATCCCCCCCGTGTCCAAGAATAAGAACAAAGTGGGTGTGGTCTACTCCACCAATCCCGACTATCAATACGAATACGACGAGCCGCAGGCAGTCTACACCTTGCCCGCCTCGCAGCAAAAGCTACGCGTGCGCATAGAGCGTAGCGGACGGGGTGGCAAGACAGTCACCATCGTCGACAAGTTCGTTGGCACAGCCGACAACCTTGAAGACTTGGGTAAGACGTTGAAAAGCCGCTGTGGTGTGGGTGGCAGCACTAAGGATGGGCAGATACTTATCCAAGGCGACTTTCGCGACCGTGTTATCGCCCTTCTAAAGGAGCTGGGCTACACGCAGACGAAGTAGGGACAATTTAATACATAGTTTTTACCCTTTAGCTTAAAACTTGATTTTGTCGTCACTGCTGGTGTTAATCCCTTTTCCGATATTTGTCGGTTTGCTCCAGTGGGTCCAACTGTCGTCGAGGCGGGTGGTCACGAAGACATCTAGTCCGCCGAGCGAGCCATGCCCTTCGGAACTGAAATATAGCGTGCGCATGTCGGGAAGGAGATGGGGCGAACGCTCGTCGAACGGTGTGTTCACCATGTTGCCCAATTCGATAGGTTCGCTCCAGTTGCCTAGGCTGTCGAGGAACGACACATAGAGGTTCGCCGAGCTTTCGAGCTCGTGGTCGGCACGCTGTCTGGCAGCAAAGAGCAGCGTGTGGCCGTCGGCTGTCAACATGGTGTCGAGAACCGAAGGTGGGAGGTTGGCAGGTGTGGCTGTCAGGCGCACCTGCCAGTCGTCGGCGGGGTCGGAAACGCTGAGTCTTGCATGGGCGGTTTTGTTTTCGAGGGTGGCGGCGAGGTTCATGAAATCATGGTCGCCGGCAAATGCGGCGGCATATCGGTTGATGGTGGCGAGGGCTACTCTCCAGCGATGGTGGTCGAGGTCGTCTTTTATGCGTTGCTGCAGTAGTTGGTAGGCTTCGTGGTATGGGGCAATGTGGAATATGCAGCTGTCGATGTCGTGTTGGTCGCGACCGAGATAGTATTGGTGGCCTATGGAGTCTGCCCGTCGTTGCTCGTCCGACACCAGATTGGGAAACGAGCGGTAGAACTGGCTGTAATTGAGTATGGATGTGTACAGATAGGCATTATGTAGCAATGTGCCCAGCTGGTTGCGGAGCGGTGCGTCGGATCGGGTGCGCAAGGCAGCCTGTTGTGCGGCTTTTACGTGGTCGTGCCGTAGGGCAAAGAGGGTGAGACTGAGCGTTGCCGAGTCCCTCCACTGGGGGCGGTTGCGGCTGTCGAGGTAGTGGACGATGCTCTGCCAGTCGGCAGTGTCCACCTCGTGGTGGTATTCGATGCTGTCCGCCAGCCACAGGCAGTGGTTGGCGTATGGGCTGGTGGGATAGCGGTCGGCATAACCGCGATAGTATTGCTCGCTGTCGCGGTGCAGCGCGTCGCGGTAGTCGATGGCATAGACACTGTCGGTAGCACGGCCGTGAAGGTGGGAGTGGGGGTAGGCAACACGGAACTGCTGGTAGGCGATGTAGGTGTGTTGCGCGTCGGCTTGGGCAAATGCCAGACTGTCGCGCAGCCTCACTGCATCGGTCAGCACCTGTGCATGGGGCCTACGGTCGATAAAGTCCTGCAGGGTGCCGACATTGCCCGAGCGGCGGGCAATGTCGAACTCAAGACTGTCGCGACTGTTGGTCACGCTGTCCCTAAGCTCGTAGGGTATCAGCTTGTATGCGTTCAGTATGTGCTGGTAGGCATCAGGCGTGCGCTGTGCGTGGGCATCAGCAATGGCCAGCAGTGCCAGCCGCCACAGGTCGTAGTCGATGCGTGCGCCGCTGTAGCTGTCGCGGCTCCAGCGTTCCAGTTCCTTCTCGTCGGCGTTGGCATAAAGTTGGCGCACCCGCACCAGATGTCGGTAGGCAGTGTCGAGGTTGCGGCGGGCGTAGTCGGCAGTGCTGTAGAGCCAATAAGCGGCGTAGTGACACTCCAAATTGCTGCTGTCGCGGCTGATGCGTCGACGTATCTTTTCATCGGCTCTGTCGTATTTGCCCTTCTCGATGTCGCGCTTGAACGGATATTCGGCATCAGGCGGGACATTAGGGTGTTGTGCCTGTACGAGGATAGCGAAGAGGAACAGTAGGAGAAAGAAAGTATGTCGGAGCACTTGAACGCTTTAATGAATGGGTGAATGTGTGAACGTGTAAATGTGTGAATGTGTAAATCAATTAACGCATTAACACATTAACACATTCACACATTTTAGTTAATCGTGATTTCGTGCGGCATACCGTCGTCCACCAGTGTGATGCTGGTGGGCATGGACACTTGCGCATCCTTGTTGCGACGGTAGTTGATATAGTAGGTCGTTTTGCCGTAGCGGTAGGTGAACGAGAAACCATCCCATTCCGACGGGATAGAGGGGTTGACCACCAAGGTGTCGCCCTCCTTCTGTATGCCGAGGATGTTCTCAATGCCGGTCTTATACGCCCACGAGGCAGAACCGGTATACCATGTCCAGCCGCCGCGGCCCGGATGCTGCGGGTTGCTGTAGATGTCGGCAGCGATGCAGTAGGGCTCCACCTTGTACTTCAGCACGTCGGCAAGTGTGGCGGTACGGTGGATGGGGTTGATGAGCTGGTAGAGGAAGTACGCCATGTCGGTTCTTCCTTCCATCTGCTGCGCCATGATGTACCACATCGCGCCGTGCGTATACTGGCCGCCGTTCTCGCGCACGCCCACCGGATAGCGCATGATATAGCCCGGGTTGTTCTGCGAATGTTGGAAGGCGGGAGTCAGCAGCTGGATAATCTCATGCTCGCGGTTCACCAGACGGTAGTCCGTTTCGCGGAATATCGACTCCTTCTGCTTCTCGGTGGCAACGCCCGTAATGATGCTCCACGCCTGCGAGATAAGGTCTATCTGGCATTCGGTATTGTTGCGCGAACCCATGGGGTCGCCGTTGTCGAAATAGGCACGCAGGAACCACGCACCGTCCCATGCGTTGGCCTGTAGGGCGTTGACGAGACGGCTGCGGAAGTCGCTCAGCTCGCTGCAGTAGGAGAGGTCGGCTCCGGGCAGCATCTGGGTCATCTGTTCCATCTTGGGCATAAGGTCCACCAGGAAGAAGGCTACCCACACACTCTCGCCTTTGCCTTCTACGCCTACGAGCGACATGCCGTCGTTCCAGTCGCCGCAACCCATTAGTGGCAATCCGTGGATGCCGATACGGTGCATGGCACGGTCGACGCTGCGGCGCAAATGTTCGTAGAGGGTGGCATACTCGAAGTTGCTGTCGCGCTGCTCGGGACTGCTGACGACGGGATGAGTGGGCGAGGCATAGCGAACGCAGCGTTCGGCTTCGTTGAAACCTAACTGGTCGGCCTGACAGAACGCAACACACTCGTTCAGTATGCTGCTGTCGCCAGTGATATGGATGTACTGGTAGGTCACATACACCAGCCACAGGTAGTCGTCGCTGAAGGTGGTACGTGCCCCCATCATCATGCTCTCATGCCACCAGTGCAGCACGTCGCCTTCGGCAAACTGGTGGGCGGCATGGTCCAGTATCTGGCGACGGGCCATGGCGGGGTCGCTGTAGAGGCACGCCATCACATCCTGTAGTTGGTCGCGGAAACCGGTGGCACCGCCTACCTGATAGAAACCCGCGCGTGCATATAGGCGGGCACTATACACTTGGTAGAGGTACCAATGGTTGAGCATATAGTTGAATGCCCTGTCGGGGGTCTCCACCTGTATGGCACCCAGACGCTCTTCCCACTGCTGGCACACTTGTGCATACTCTTCTTCGATGATGGGCAGCGTCACCTTGCGCGGCTCGGCGGCGGGGTCGTCGTATACGGCAATCACATACGCCAGTTCCTTCTCGCCATGTGGTTCCAGAGTCACCTTCATACCTAGTCGCTTACGGTTGGGATAGTGGTACGATACGTCGGTAAATGGCTCGGTTGCTGTTAGTTGTACCCGTGTATCGCGGTAGTTCTCGTGGTATACGTTGCGTACCCACAAACTGTTCTCCTCGGGCTTCCACACGCTGTATAGGTAGCGGGCTGTCTCCTCCTCGTTCAATCCCAACACCAGTTTGTACACCATGTCGAGTGTCAGCTCCATAGGAGCGTCAGTTTTGTTCACCAGCTTGATTTGGTAGTATTTCTCCAGTTTTTCGCTGCTGACGAACAGGCGTACCATCACCTTCATATTGTCATAGTCCGCATCGAAGGCTGAGTAGCCCTGGCCGTGGCGTGCCGTGGCAGGTAGGAACTGCTGTCCGTTGATGAGCAGCATCTCCGAGGCGTTGTCGCGTACCATGTCGTTGCTCCAGCCCGTCAGTTTGAACTGTTGTGCGTTGAAGGCGAATGTGAATCCAGCCATTGTGCCGCTCACCACACAGCCGAAGCGTGGGTTGGCAATGACGTTCACCCACGGCATTGGAGTGTTGGTGTTGGTCACCACATAGTCGCGACCTTCGCGGTCGAAACCGCCGTACTGGTTGTAGAAGTCTAGCGAGCTCCATACCCGCAGTTCCGAACTGGGTTTCATTACAGGATATTCCACCATGTCCTGATAGTGCTGATTATCCTTCTCCAATTGCTCCAGTTGTTGCTGTATGGTTGCACCACCGTCAGTGAAGAAGGTCAGTCGTGCCACAGCACGCAGCAGGTTGCGTTCTTCTGGTGTCACATCATTGCCGTCAAGCACGTACACATGTCCCGCCTCTTGATGCGTGGCCCATAGGTACTCGGTGTTGGCAATGTTGCGGATAAAATGGGTCAGACCCTCTCGTTGTTCGCCTTGTTCGTCGTTGATAAACACTACGTCAAGCAGCATACCGTGTACTTTATAATATTCGTACGCGCGCAAGATTTCCTTAGCGAATCCCGACTGTTTGATACTGCCTATCTCCATAAGCAGTATGGCTATGTCGCCCGAAATGCCGAAACGCCATAGTGCGGACTGTGAGAGCCTGTTCTGAGCCAGGCAGTTTTGGCGGCGGTTGCCGAGGGTGGCCGTCTGCAACAGGTACTTGGCAATGTTGTTGTACAGCCTCATCTGTGAACCCTTCAGTAGCGACATGGAGGTACGCATGTTGTTGAACACTGAGGCAGTCTCAAAGGCATGGTCAATGTCCACAGTGTCGTGGTAGAGGGTGGCGATATCGACTAGTTGTTCGCGAGCCTTGCCAAAGGCGGTCAGCATCACCACGGTGGCTTGTTTGCCGGTGGCAATGTGCAGTCGGCGGCGCATCGACATGATGGGGTCAAGTGTGGTACCCACGGTACCCGTCAGAGTGCGGCGGCCTTCGATAATGGCGGCGTGCTGCAAGCTGCCTCCGCGTCCAAGGAACTTGAGGCGCGAGGTCTCGTATTCTGGCGTGTTGGAGATATCGCTCTCATCCTCGTCGGGTAAGAATAGAGTGTGCATCACAAAATAGCGGCTCTCCCGTGCCTCGGGTACAGGTTTGCTGAGTATCAGCAGTTCGTGCTCCGCATCATATTCCGAGAATATGTTCATGCCGTTGAAGACACGGTGGTTCTCGTCGCTTTCGTGGGTTGCAAGCACCGCTTCGGCATAGCTGGTCACCTCCAGGTCAATGTCGTCGTCAGTATTGTTGGTAAAGGTGATACGGCGTATCTCTGCGTAGCGGTCTTTGATGACTGTGATTTCGGTCTTTGTCTCGATGCCTTCGTCAATGCGCAGGAACTGTATCTTGTCGGAAGCGAAACTGACGCGATAGCTTTCGGGCATCACATCGAGCGGGGCGTAGGTGTTGCACCACAGCTTGTCGCTTCTGAGGTTACGTATATATAAGTATTGTCCGTAATGGTCCGCGCTAATCTTTCGGTAGCGATTAATCAGGATATTGCGGTAGCGCGAGAATCCCGAGCCTCGGTCGTTGAGCAGCACGGTGTAGTTTCCATTGCTCAATACACCGATTTCGGGCACGGTGGCAATGTTGTCGTATTCGCGGGCGTCGCTTTCAGTCTGTACCTTTGCGTACTGGTAGCGTTTGTACTGGGTCACCTTCAGGTCTATGTAGGGCTTCACCTGGGCCTTCTCCTTCAGCAGAGTCTCCATCGACTTCATGATGGGTTCGTTCATAAAGTAGCGTTGCAGGCTGTAGCCGGTAAGGTAGTTGGTCAGGCTGGCGAGTATCATGCCCTGATGGTGGGCATAGTGGGCGCGTACCGGCACGTGGTCTTCTTCGTCATACGACTCATAGAAGCCCATGTTGTCGTACATGCCCAGATTCCAAAATCGCAGCATATTGTCGTACACCGCGCGGTCGTCAATGCTGATGGTCATCAGCGAGCTGTAGGGCGAAAGGACTATGCGGTCGGGCGTGGTGTTCTGGAATTTCAGATAGGGCACTCCGAAGGCGTGGTACTTGTAGTTCTGGGCATCGTCCAATTCGTTGTATGCCGTTTCGCTGATACCCCATGGCAATTCCGTTTCTTTGCTGCCGCTAGGACGGTGCGACGACTGGTTGTGTTGCACATTGCGTATGAATGCCCGCTGGGCACGGATGGCAAAGCTGTAGGTCTCGTCCATCAGTGTGTGCTTGTAGGTCGGCAGGAAGATGAGCGGCATGAAGTATTCAAACAGCGTGCCGTACCACGATGCGACCCCCTTGAATCTACGATACTGCACCAACGTCTTGTCGAGGCAGAACCAATGCTTGTAGGGCGCGTCGCCTTGTGCGATGGTGAGGAAGCTGGTCAGTCGTGCCTCAGAGGCGAAATTGTTGTAATGGTAGGGTAGCAGCGTGTGTGCACCGTAATCGTAACCGATGCTGAACACGTCGAGGTCTTGATTGTATAGTTTCGAAAAATCGGTTAGGGCAATCAGTCGTTCCACCTTGGCAAGCAGGTTTTGGTGGTCGTCGTCGTGATGTGCTTCCAGATAGCCTTTCACCACATAGAGGCAGGCGACGAAGTTGCCGCTGTCGCAGGTGGACACGAAGTAGTTGGGCAGAGCCTTCAAAGTGCCGATATGGTACCAGTTGAAGAGGTGGCCGTTCCATTTCTCGAGCTGTGTGACGGTGTCGACAATGTGTCCGAGACGTTCCTTGGCGGCGTTGTGGGTGGTCAGCCCCAGCTCTGCGGCGGAAACAACTGCCACCATCGAGTAGCCAATGTTGGTAGGCGAGGTCTTGTAGTCGGCCTTTTTCTCACGGTTCAGTTGGTAGTTGTCGGGTATCAGGTAGTTGTTCTCTTCGGTCAGCAGGCTGTCGAAGTAGTGCCACGTGTCCGTAGCCCACTTCTTCACCTCCTCTGTCTCGTCGGCGGTGAGGTGCTTCTTGTCCTGCGTGAACTTCTTGCCCAAATAGTACATTAGGAATGGGGCTCCCACCCAGCTAATCACTACAAAGGCGGCGGCAATTATCATCCACACGTCGCCAGCGGTAATCCATGAGCGGTTGTTCAGCACTGCGTATGTCAGCAGCGCGATGACTGCTGCGCAGACATAGTTGAACCAGAATTTCCTCAGATAGTCGTCCAACGTCCCCTTGGTGCTCTTCGATGCCTCGTCGCTGGGCACCCAGTTCAGCAGGTTGCGATGGCTGAACGCCATGCGGTAGCAGCTGCGGATGATGGCGTCGGTATACATCCACGCCTCCTTGGGCAGCAAGGCGAACTGGACGAAGGCGCGGCGTATCACCACTCCGATGCCGCGCATGAGGGTCATGTAGTAGCGGTAGCGTTTGTTGAACCGTGGCAGCCGCGTTATCTGTCCCATAAGGAAGAACAGTATGGGGAACGCCACCACGAGGAATACCGCCAGCACATACCATGCCGGACTCACATAGTCGGCATGTACAATCGTTGCGGCGAAGCCAAAGAACAGCGCCACCACGCACGCCAGGCTCAGCACACTGCGGCGCAGGTTGTCGAATATCTTCCAGCGTCCGATGGTGTTCACCTGGTTCTTCACCATGTCGCCGTGTTCGTTGCGCACACGGTTGCGCAACCAGCCGATAATCTGCCAGTCGCCACGCGTCCAGCGGTGGTGTCGCTTCGCATCGTCGATATAGTTGGAGGGGTTGTCGTCAAACAGTTCCACGTCGTTGATAAGGCCGCAGCGAATGTGGCAGCCCTCGATGAGGTCGTGGCTCAAAATCAAATTCTGCGGGAAGGTTCCGCGCAATACCTGCTGGAATATCTTCAAGTCGTAGATACCCTTGCCGCAGAAGCTGCCCTCGTTGAAGATGTCCTGATACAGCTCGAACGATGCGGTGGTGTACACGTCCAGTCCGCCCAATCCGGCAAACAGCTGCGCGAATCGGCTCTTGTTGGTCACTTCCACGTCCACGTTCACCCTCGGCTGCATGATGCCGTAGCCCGCATCCACGCGCCGACCGTCGGCAGAGAGCTTCGCACGGTTCAACGGGTGCGCCATGGCACCGATTAGTTTCTGTGCCGAGTAGAGCACCAGCTCGGTGTCGGTGTCGAGTGTGATGATAAAGGTAATCTCGGGCACTGGCTGTTGCAGCCATTCGCTGATGGTCTCGCAACGGAAGTATTTCTGCTTTTCCTCTTCCGTATGCTTGCCCAGCAGCAGGTCGTTGAAATGCAGTATCGCGCCTCTCTTGCGCTCAAAGCCCAGCCAGCAGCCTTCGCCCTCGCTGTAGGCACGGCGACGGTAGACAAAGTTGAAAATCGGGGCTCCGTACTTCTCGTTCAACTCTTTCACCTTGGCAAGGCCTGCCTCCACCACCTCGTCGTCCCATGGCATGTCAGCCTCGGGGCCTGCCGCCGCGTCGCCGATGAGCGTGTAGTAGAGGTTCTGCGGACGGCTTTCGAGCCGCTGACCCTCCGACGCGCGGTTGATGTTCGACAGGTAGTATATCTCCAACTGCTCCAGCAGCTCCACGGTCTTGTTCTTGTTCTTCAAGATGGTGGGCATAATGACCATGGTGGCGTACTCCTCGGGGATGAGGCCGTCCTTGAACTTCAGTTTGAAAGTGCTCACGGGCTTGTGCAACCAGTATAGGCATTGGTTGAAGAGGTCGATGACTATCTGGCTCATGGGTACAATCATCAGCACGGCGAAGACTATGGTCAGCCAGTTGTCCCAACCGCCCATCGCCCAACGGGCAAACAGTGCGGCCAGCACCAGCGTGCAGAGCGCCACTATCCATATATAGGCATGGGCGCGGCGGTTCCACTTCTTGGGTGGGAACAGCTGCCAGCCCACATGCTCGCCATTGGCATCGGCCTTCTCCACCAACTCCTTCACCAGTTCATACTCGCGCATCTTGCGCTTCTTTGCCAAGCGCACAATCTTCCCACGGTAGTCGTCCTTGGTCTTGTCGTACATCTGGTCGTACATGTCCGCAGCCTCTGCCTTCAGCATACGCTCCGAGTAGCTCACATAGTCCAATATCTCCGCCATGGGCAGCTTGGTCATCTTCTTGAGCGAGTTGAAGAGGTTCATCATCATCAGGTTCTGCTGCGCGGCCTCGTTCAGCCTCTCCATGTCCGCCTCAGTCTTGTCGGTAGGCGAATAGTGGTAGGCGTGTTGCGCTTCCAACTGGCGGCAAAGATTTGCCAATTCTCGGATGAGCACGTTCTTGATTAGGGGCAGTAGGGCACACACTTCGGGGTAGGAGAGATAGTCCTTTTGCTTCACCTGCACCTGCGAGAGGTAGCGGAACAGCAGCGTCTTGTCCACCTGGTAGTGGCACTTCTTCAAAAAACTGCTCAGCAGCTCGTCGAGTTGCTGCACCCGTTTGCTGTCAAGCTGGCGGAACTGGCGGCTGCGCAAGTCAACCTTGAGCACTTTTTCCTGCTCACTAATCATGTAATAATTGTCCAGCACCCATTCGTTGGTACTGCCCACTAGGCGCTGCGACTTGGTTTCTTCTACCAGTAGTAGATAGTATTGCGTAATTGCCTTTACGCTCTCTTTAAAAGTCTTATACGTGCTTTTCATACGTGAGTAGTATAGTTGAATGAAGTTACAAAGATACGAAATATTTTTAAATAATTATTAATTGAGCTCAGAAAAGTTACTTTTTTTTATTTTTTTCTCTCTCCGCAAGGGCGGCTTCCGAGTGCTTCTTCCCCTTAGAAATATTTCCTTTACCCCTTGCTTTCCCTTTGCATATATTCTATACTTATACCTTAGTTATACCTTAGTTATACCTTAGTTATTCTATATATAATAGTATAACTAAGGTATAACTAAGGTATAAATATAGTATAACGATAGGATAAGTGAACAAGGAATAGTGACGTTGGTGTGCGTTGGGGCAGAGGATGGCAGGAGGCGGGAAATTACTTTCAAAAATTCCCTTATTCAAAAAAAAGTCGTATCTTTGCACCGAATTATTGTACTCGCCAATATGGAAAATTACATAGTATCAGCGCGTAAGTACCGACCGCAGACCTTCGATTCGGTGGTCGGGCAGCAGCATATCACTACCACCCTCAAGAATGCCATCCGCACCAACCAACTGGCGCAGGCGTTCCTTTTCTGCGGGCCGCGCGGCGTGGGCAAGACCACCTGCGCACGCATCCTTGCTAAGACCATCAACTGCACCAACCTTACTGCGGACACGGAGCCGTGCAACGAGTGCGAGAGCTGCCGCTCGTTCGCCGAGGGCGGGTCGATGAATATCTTTGAGCTTGACGCGGCGTCGAACAACAGCGTCGACGACATCCGCGAACTGGTGAAGCAGGTGTACGTACCTCCCCAGACGGGCCGCTACAAGGTGTATATCATCGACGAGGTGCACATGCTGTCGCAGGCGGCGTTCAACGCCTTCCTGAAGACGCTGGAGGAGCCGCCGGCATACGCGAAGTTTATCCTCGCCACCACCGAGAAGCACAAGATTATCCCCACCATACTGTCGCGCTGTCAGGTGTTTGACTTCAAGCGCATACAGAGTGAGGACATCGTGGCACACCTTAAGAGCATTGCCGAGAAGGAGGGTATCGCCTACGAGGATGAGGCTTTGCACATCATAGCACGCAAGGCGGAGGGCGGCCTGAGAGACGCGCTCTCGATCTTCGACCAGTTGGTGAGTTTCACGCAGGGCAACCTGACGCGGCAGCTGTGCAACGAGAACCTGAACTTGCTTGACGCAGAGTATTATTTCCGGCTGGTGGACTATTTCCGCGCGGGCGACATCGCCAACTCGCTGCTGCTCTATCAGGAGGTGATAGACAAAGGGTTCGACGGGCAGCACTTCATCACTGGGCTGAGCGAGCATCTGCGCAACCTGCTGGTGGCCCTCGACCCCGCCACGCACCGACTGATGGAGGTGAGCGACGCGGAGCGCGGACGCTACGGCGAGCAGGCGGTGAACTGCGGACTGGCACTGCTGCTGAGGTATCTGGACATATCGAGCGACTACGAATACCGCTACAAGGAGGCGGGCAATAAGCGGTTGTTTGTGGAGGTGGCATTGATGAAACTGGCCACGCTGGCCACCTATCCATAGATAGCAAGGTCGCCACAGGCGGCCGGCGAGTCGCCGGTGACAATAAAGGGGGTCGATAAGAAGTCGGCCACGGGGAACGTAGTCCAAATAGTCGCTCCTGCAGCCGCAATAAAGGTTGACAAGAGTGTCGAGGGCGGTGTTCAAAAGGAGGCCGCCCCTACCACGCCCAATTCCGACAAGGCTCCCGTAGGCCGTTTGCACCGTACGATGGGAGTATCGGTAAAGACAGATTCGACAGTGCCGCTCCCGACGGCTCAGCCGGAGGTGGTGGCAGAGCCCTTGACGTTGGAGGGACTGACAGAGCACTGGGAGGCGATGCTGGAGGCGATGCGTACTGAGTTGCCAAAGTTGGCAGACCAACTGAAAGGTAAGGAGCTGCGTTTGGAAGGCGAGGACGATTTTGTGATAGTGGTAAATAACAGCTATGCGGAAGCCGAGATACGTCCGCACCTGATAAGGATGCTCACCTTCCTGCGGAAGAGAAGCCGTAGGCCGATGCTGAACTGCAAGGTGGAGGTGGTGTATGAGGAGCATGAGTCTGTGGCATATACGGCGAGGGACAAGTATGATGTGATGGTTCAGGCGAACCCGATGCTGGAGAATTTCAGAATACTGTTCCCAGAGGTGGATTTGTGAAAGTTGAAAGTTGAGAGTTGATAGTTTATTAAAGTTTAGAGTTTAAGCCAAAGGGTAAAAACTATGTATTAATTTTTAATTTTTAATTTCCCCATGACCTACATATTCCTTGGACTGTTGATATTTTGTGCGCATTTGTTCAATGCGTGGTTTAGTCGGCAGCGCATACCCGATGTGCTGTTGCTGATGCTAATAGGAATACTTGTGGGTCCGGTGTCGGGGTGGGTGACCCCCGAGCAGTTGGAGGGGACAGGTCCTGTATTTGCCTCGCTGACACTGCTGTTTATCCTCTTTGATAGCGGTATCGATATGCGGTTGGACACCATACGGCAGTACTGGACCGGAGTTGTGCAGGTGACGCTGCTGTCGTTTGTGGTGTCGATGGCGGCGGTGACGTTGGTGGCGCATACGGTGGTGCATCTGGAATGGCAGGCCTCGATGATGATGGGGTCGATGGTGGCGGGTACGGCGGCGGCCATTGTGATACCGTTGGTGCGGCAGATGAGGGTGAGCGACAGGACGGGGGTGATACTGACGCTGGAGTCTGCCATATCGGGCGTGCTATGCATCGTGGTGTCGCTGGCTTTTATCGAGGGCTATAAGATGGGCAACATGAGCATCGGCTCGACCATGGGGCGTGTGCTGGCATCGGTGCTGATGGCGTTGGTGCTGGGCGTGGTAGGCGGCATTGTGTGGTCGTCGCTCATGGACCGCATTCGCAAACTGCAGAATTCCATGTTCCTAACGCCGGCATTCGTGTTTGTCATCTACGGTCTTACCGAGGCGTTGGGCTATAGCGGGGCCATTGCCGCATTGGCGTTCGGACTGGTGCTGGGCAACCCGGAATATTTCGAGATGTCGTTCTTGAAGAAGTTGCGACTCCACCCCATGACCACTTTGGAGGAGGGGGAGAAGAGTTTCTTTAAGGAGTTTGTGTTTGTGCTGAAGACCTATTTCTTTGTGTATGTGGGTATCTGCATACCGTTTACGAATATGAATGCCCTCATGTATGGTGCGATTATTGCCGCCGCGCTGTTTGTGGTGCGTTTTGTGCTGATAGCTATAGTGGGACGGAGCAACACAAAGGAGGATAGGCTGACGGTGTCGATGATGATACCCAAGGGGTTGGTGTCGGCGGTGCTGGCATCAATGCCAGAGCAGGCGAACTTGGCTGCCGGACGGGTCATCATTCCTGGGGCAACGCTGATAAAGCATGTGACCTACGCCGTGATATTCAGTTCCATCATCTATTGCTCACTGCTTGTGTTGATTACTAGCAAACAGTTGGTGAAAGGACAGGAGGAGTTGAAAGTTGAGAGTTAAATAATTGCGTTATTGTGCTTATGTGTTATTGCGTTAGTAAAACTTACACATTCCACAATGTCGAATTAACACATTGATTTGAAATGGATTTCTACAAATTCGATGGGGCGGGAAATGACTTTGTCATTGTCGACATCCGCCAGTGCGACCCCGAGCTGACACCCGAGGCGATAGCCCATATATGCCACCGACGCAGAGGAGTGGGAGCCGACGGACTGATGACGCTGTCCGATGCTGAGGGCTACGACTTTGCGATGCGATACTATAATTCCGACGGGCTGCCAGCCGACATGTGCGGCAACGGTGGACGTTGCATCGCTCTCTTTGCCCACCTGATGGGATTGGGTCGCAGGGTAGGGGAGACGATGTGTCTGCGCTTCATGGCAGACGATGGCGCACACGAGGCGGTGATTTTGCAGTGGGATGCCGACAGCCGGCAAGGGACTGTGCGGCTGGGTATGCGCGACGTGTCAAGGGCTTTGATGCGACAAGTTCTGGCTGGGCATTGGCTGAACACGGGCGTGCCGCACTATGTGCAGCAGGTGAATGATTTGGACCACTACGATGTGGTGGGCGAAGGACGTCGGCTGCGCCATCATCCCGACTTGGGTGCCGAAGGAGCCAACATCAACTTTGTGGAAACGACGGCGGACGGCAGCCTGCATGTGCGCACTTACGAGCGTGGCGTTGAAGACGAGACATGGGCTTGCGGCACGGGTGTCACCGCCTGCGCATTGGTGACGGGCATCCACCGTCTCAGCACGCGAGGAGGCGACTTCGAAGTGACATTCGACGCTACACCAGACACCTACACCGATATTTGCCTCACTGGCCCTGTGTCCTATAATTTCAAAGGTATTATCAATCTGAATGGTCTGAATGGTCGGATTATTCAGAATTCTCAGAAAGCATAAGACTATGACCCCCGAAGAAGCCCAAAAACGCATTGCCGAACTGACGGAACTGATAGACCGCTACAATCACGAGTACTATATGAACGACCGCTCGTTGGTGAGCGACTACGAGTTTGACGCGTTGCTGCGCGAGTTGATTGACTTGGAGCGCGCCTACCCCGATTTTGCATTGCCTACCTCGCCGACACGTCGAGTGGGTGGCGAGGTGAATAAGACTTTCCGACAGGTGGAACACCGCTTCCCGATGCTTTCGCTGGGCAACACGTACAGCATAGCCGAGATTGAGGACTTTGAGTCTCGTACACGCAAACTGCTTGATGGCACGGCCTTTAGCTATACATGTGAATTGAAGTATGACGGCGTTGCCATCGGGCTGACCTATCGGCATGGCGAGCTGGTGCAGGCCGTCACCCGTGGCAACGGCACGGTAGGCGACGACATTACCGCCAATGCGCGTACCATTCCCACAATCCCGCTGAAGCTGAAGGGGGACTATCCTGATGACTTCGAGGTGCGTGGCGAGGTGGTCTATCCCTTCGAGGCGTTCGAGGCGATGAACCGCCAGCGAGAGGCCGAGGGCGACGAACCCTTTGCTAATCCACGCAACGCGGCCAGCGGGTCGCTCAAGTTGCAGGACTCCGCCGAGTGTGCGAAACGCAAACTCCTCTTCTGTGCCTACTTTTTGATGTTGCCCGAGAATTCTCAATTCTCAATTCTCAATTCTCAATTCGACACTCATTACGGTCGTCTCGAAGCCCTTCGTCAGTGGGGTTTCAAGGTGCAGCCCTATATCAAGGAATGTCGCAACATCGAGGACATCCGTTTCTTCATCGACTTCTGGGATAAGGAACGTTGGAATCTGCCCTACGGCATCGACGGCGTGGTTATCAAGGTCAATCAGACCGACCTCTGGGACCGGCTGGGCATGACCGCCAAGTCGCCCCGATGGGCGATAGCCTACAAGTTCAAGGCGGAGCAGGTGAGCACCCCGCTTGAGAGCGTCAGCTACCAGGTGGGACGTACGGGGATTGTCACCCCTGTTGCCAATCTACGCACTGTGTGGCTGGGCGGCACCACGGTGCGCCGAGCCACGCTCAACAATGCCGACTTTATGGCAAAACTAGACCTGCATGAAGGCGACAGCCTGCTGGTGGAGAAGGGAGGCGAAATCATTCCCAAGATTGTAGGCGTGGACATGTCGCAGCGTCGTCCTGATGCACAGCCGATATCTTATACAACAGTCTGCCCCGAATGTGGCACGACGCTGGTGCGAGCAGAGGGCGAGGCGGGATACTACTGCCCCAATCAGGATGGCTGTATGCCGCAGCTGCTGGGGCACCTGGAACACTTCGTCAGCCGTAAGGCTATGGACATCGACAGCTTGGGAAGCGAGCGTCTGCGGTTGCTCTACGACGCGGGGCTGGTGCACAATGTCGCAGACCTCTACGACCTGCGTCGCGAACATCTGATAGGCTTGGGGGCAGAGTCGTCTGCCTCTATTCAAGAAAAGGGTGCCGACAACATACTTCGTGCTATTGAACAATCGAAGCAGGTGCCTTTCGAGCGGGTGCTCTTTGCCTTGGGCATACGCTACGTTGGTGAGGTGGGGGCGAAGAAACTGGCACGCTATTTTGGCAATGTCGATGCGCTGATGGAAGCCAATATCATGGAGTTGGCAATGGTGGAGGACGTGGGGGAGGTGACGGCGATGGCGGTATACGACTATTTTGCCGATTCGGCACATCGTGCCATCGTCGACCGTCTGCGGGCGGCAGGATTGCAGATGCAGGTGGTGGAGCAGCGTCTCAGCAACAAGTTGGAGGGCATGACCATCGTGGTGAGCGGTGTGTTCGACCACTTCACGCGCGACGAAATCAAAGCCTCCATCGAGCAACATGGTGGCAAGGCCGCGGGCAGCATCAGCGGCAAGACAACCTACCTGCTGGCAGGTGCCAAAATGGGACCGGAGAAGCTGAAAAAGGCGGAGAAACTGGGTGTCCCTATCCTTACGGAGACGGAGTACATGGAATTAATTGAGAGTTGAGAGTTGTAATTGCCTGAATGCTAGAATGTGTAATGCTTGAGTGGCTGGCGCGTCAAATACGCAAACAATCAAGCAATCAAACAATCAAGCCTCAACACTAACCACTATCCTCTACCCTTTAACCTTTAAAAATACATTAACGAATTGATGTTTTTTTTCACTATTCCGAAAAATGTTCGTATCTTTGCAAATTCAATTAAGGATAAAATAATAAGAAGTATGCGTAAAATATTCTACCTTTTGATGATGGCACTGCCTTTGATGGCGAGTGCGCAGACGACTGCCCCGATGGGTATTTTTGTGTCACAGAATCAGGGTACTGTTGACTGGCCGGCAGTGCGTGAACAGAACGACTTAGAATTTGTGTACATCATGACCACCACGGGTGCGACAATTACCGACCAGCGTTGTCTGACCAACCTTGTGCAGGCGCAGAAGGTGGGTTTGCCGTTGGGATGCGTGCACCGTTATGACCGCCACTATTCGGCTCAGGGGCAGATGGACAATTTCAAGTCCGCAGTGAAGGGCTGCCAGATGGATTTGGCTCCCATCGTGTATGTGGTGCCGGACAACCCTTATGACTTGAACATCAAGCGGCTCGACATGCTGCTGCAGATGATGGAGAAGGAATACGGCGTAAAGCCCTTGATTATGACCAGTCAGGAGGCATATCTGAAGTATTTCAGTCTGGAACGTTATGGGGCCTACCATGTGGTGATAGTGAGCAATGGGTTGAAGTTTCCCGCCACGCGCTACACCTTCTGGCAGTATACCGACAAGGAAAAGGTGGCAGGCATCGTGGAATATGTGCCGGGATGGAAACTGCACCTGACCTATAAATTGGCAGATGTGAGAATTAAAAATTAAGAATCGGCTAATGCCGATACTTCCAAATTATAGTTTTTATTTTTCATGTGTAAGCACCTTTTACTTCTTAGTTCTTACCTCATAGTTCTCACGTCACTTGCGGCGCAGGTGACGATGAGTCTTGATGTGGGCTACGGCAACAAGGGTTATGACTATAAGTGGCAGGGATTGCCGGCATACGACGGCCGTCTACCCAGAGGGCAGAGTTGCTACCTGGCACCAAGAGTGGGCTATCGGTTTGGCGATGAGGTGTGTTTGGGTGTGCAATTGGGTGCGGGGTACTCGTCGTTTGACTATGAGGAGGGTTACTATGACCCGGTGTCATCGGCATGGAAGCAGACAGCTACCACAAACAGCAGCATGCTCAATGCCATGGCAAAAGGCTATCTGCGTCTGCGGTGCTTTGGCACAGGGAACTTAAGCCTGCATGTGGAACTGTCGGGAGCATACGGCATGGGCTGGGGATGGGACACGCGGAATGAGCCAAAGGCCTTGGACAATTCGGATTTGACGATGAAACGCCGTCAGACTGAGCGAAGCCTTTGTGCACAGGTGGTGCCAGTGGCAAACTATGCCGTCAGTGACCATTGGGGGGTGGACCTTTATCTGAACCTTGCCGCCTTGACGTTTGTCAGCACCACTGTCGAGAAGTGGCCTTACGGAGTTGCTGGAGTGGCGACAGCCGACCAGCCCGAAACAGAGACAACTACTCAGACGTTCGATATTGGACTCAATGCACTAAATACTAGTTTGCTGACAATTGGGTTCGGATATACGTTTTGATGGTTGTGAATCAAAAATGAGAATGAACATATCCTGCTTTTAACCATCCCTAAAGAGGGGATGGTAAAATAGCTAATTTTCAACTTCTAAGTCTTTACATATCGCACGTATCACTTGAATAAGATAGTGAAAATGCGCGTGATATGCGGGACTATTTTCCTTTCAATTTCATTTTGCTTTTCAACTTTCAATTATTTTACGTATTTTTGCAGATTGAAATAATAATATTATGAAAGGATTATTACGTGATATTCTTATAGTTGTGTTGCTGTTGGCCGGGTCTGGCATAGGTCATTGCCAGACTTATGTTGTGATGTCGAACGGCTACTACCTTACGGTCGACGGTCGCATCTCCCCTTACGGCACCATTGTCGACGACGGGGACAGCACGGGGGTATATTCGAACGGCTTCTACGGTATGGCGATAGTGTCGGCGCGGGCTGGGGACACGATTGTGCTGACGGGTAGTTATGCGACGGAGAGCTGCTGCGACAAGATTACGGTGTATGACGGCTATGGCACGGGGGGGCTGACGTTGGGACAGTACGCGGGGACAGGGTCGCTGTCGTGCACTGCCTATTCGGGAAACTTGACGGTGGTATTCAGTACCGACGGCAGTGTGCAGGACGACGGCTTTGTGTTCAACTACCAAGTGTTTGCCTCCATCTGCGACAATCCTGTCACTGCGTTTAACGCTCCGACGCTCACGCCGACATCGGTAGGACTGCACTGGGAGGCTTTCGACACGACCGCCTCGTTTGTGTTGAACTGCAACGGTCGCGACACGGTGGTGACGGGCACGACGTTTGTCGACACGACGCTGGTACCTAACACCAACTATCTGTATACGTTGGCACCGGTAGGCGACAGCCATCGTGCGGAGTGCTACCGCCAACTGTCGGTGCATACGCCTTGTTTTCCGGCCTGTGTGAACGGTGTGCGCCCGCTGTGCGGCGAGGATACGCTGACGCTGACTGCCGACAGTGCCGACGGCTATTGGTGGAGCACGGGAGCGACGACGCGCTCGATAGAGGTGACCGACACGGGATGGTATACGCTGGTGGCGTTCACCGACGGCGGTTGCACGGACACGAGCTATGTGAGGATAGGGGATATAGAGCTGGATATCGAGATGTCGCTGCCCGACGGGCTGTGTGCGGGCGACGCGGCTGTGATAACGGTGGGCCTGTCGGAGGGTTCGTCGGTGAGGGTAATCAGGGGTGAGTCGACCCTGTCGGAGTCAAGCCGAATCTTCCTACCCGACGGGGTGTATTGCGAGCCTAACGGCTGCTCGTACCGCTCGGAGCTGCTGTTCTCGGGCTTTGAGAACAACGCCCATATTTCGGACGTGAACGACATACGCTATGTGATGCTCAATATCGAGCACTCCTATATCGGCGACATCTATATCAACATCACCTGCCCCAACAGCCAGTCGGCGGACATATTGCGCTATGGCGGCTCGGGGTCGTCGTCGTGCAACAGCAGCATCGCCAGTTCGAGCCGAGGGTGGCAGGCGGGTAGCAATGTCTCTACCAGCACTTATTTGGGACAGGCGTATGACTACGAGGATTCGCCTACATGCGATTCGACGGCCTACTATAACCATCCCGGCACGGGTTGGCGATACTGTTGGTCGAACAGTAACGACGCGGGGTTTGTCTACGCCTCGGGCGACGGTCTGATATACCGCAGTGCCAACCTCAACGGTGTCTATTATACGATTGACTCATCGGACGTGGCGGCAGGCACGCATTTTTTCCACCCCGACCAGTCGTTTGCCTCGCTGGTGGGATGCCCGATGAACGGCACGTGGTATATCGAGGTTATCGACGGATGGAGCGGCGACAACGGCTATATCTTCGGCTGGGAGCTGGCTCTGAATCCCAACCGTCTGGTGCGTACGGAGTATGTTCCTACGGTGGCATACGCCGACCTGCTGGGTGAGTTTGTCACCCGCCGCAGCGACACTTCGTTTGTGGTGACGGCACCTCTCAACCTCGCAGCCGACACCACGGTCACCTATACGGTGCGCATCACCGACTCGCTGGGCTGTGTGTTCGACACGTCGTTCACGCTCATATTCCATGCCACCACCTCCAGAACCGTGACGGACACGGTGACGGAGAACAGCCTCCCCGTGACGTATGGCGGGCGTACGTTCTACAGCGACACGACGTATGCTTTCCATTATCCCAATGCCAGTGGCTGCGACAGCCTGGTGGTGTATACCCTTGTGGTTAATCACAACAGCCAGGCGACGTTCGACAGCACGGTGTGCGCCAGCCGGCTGCCCCTGCAGTGGTACCATCGCACCTTCACAGCCGCAGGCACCCAGCACGACACGCTGACGAACCATCTGGGTGCCGACAGTCTGCTGACGCTGACGCTGCATGTGATACCTACGGCCGTGGTGCATGTCTACGACACTATTTGCAGCAATGAGTCATTCACCTTTGAGGGCACCACCTACACCACGGCAGGCAGCTATCCCCACAACTTTCTGTCGTCACGGGGTTGCGACAGCATACGCACGCTGCACCTGACGGTCAACCCTGTCAGCGTAGGCGACACGTTTGCCACCGCCTGCGACCAGTTCTTGTGGCACGGCAGCCTGTATACTGCTTCAACTCTCAACGCCCAATACTCAACACTCAATTCCTACGGTTGCGACAGCACCGTGACGCTGCACCTCACCGTCAACCCGTCGTATGCCACCCAACGATACGACACTATCTGCGAGGGTGGCACGATGCTGTTTGCAGGGCAGAGTTATGCGACACAGGGCGACTATGCGCATACCTTCGCCTCGCAGCAGGGTTGCGACAGCGTGGTGACGATGAGCCTGTATGTGTCGCCCACCACCTATGGCGACTATTACGACACCTGCATTGAGAATCTGCTGCCACGCACGTTTATGGGCATAACGGCTTGGGATGATACCGCCTTTACAGTCACGCTGACCAATAGCCAGAGATGTGACTCGCTGCTGACCTACCACCTCAATGTGTTGCACAACAGCAGTGCCTCGTTCGACACCACCTTTTGTGCCAATTTGTTCCCAATACAATGGTATCACCGTATTTTCTACACTGCCGGCACACAGCTCGACACCATCGAAAACCACCTTGGTGCCGACAGCCTGTTGACGCTGACGATGCATGTGCTGCCTACCAGCCACGACACCCTTGTCGTCGATGCCTGCGACAGCTATTTGTGGCACGACAGTCTCTACACCGCCTCAACGTTCAATTCTCAATTCTCAACACTCAATTCCTACGGTTGTGACAGCACCGTTACATTGCACCTTACGGTCAACTATTCTACCGATAGCAACATTGTTGTAGAGGCGTGCGACAGCTACGACTGGTTTGGTACCAACTATCTAGTGCCTCCTGCCTCAGTACCCATTTACACGCTCACCAATGCTGTGGGCTGCGACAGTATCTTGCGCCTCACCAGTCTTACCCTTCATTATTCGCAGCAATTCTACGATGTCGACACCGTCTGCCAGAGCGACATACAGAATGGCTACCCGTGGCGCGACACAACCCTCTATGGCGTTACGGCCAGCAGCAACTATGCTCTTGCGCGTACTGACCAATATGGCTGCGATAGCATGCTGTACCTTTCTCTTACGGTTTATTCGAGCAATACAGCCAATATTTTCGACACCATCGTTCAGAATCAGGCAGCCACATGGCAATACAATGGCATACCGCTCCACGCTGACACCACCATACAGCTAACCCTCACCAACCATTGGGGGTGCGACAGCCTTGTCACCTATCATCTTCATGTGTGGCCCAACGTCGCCAATGTCGTCGATACCACCCTTTGTGCCGACCAACTTGCCACCTTCACATGGAATGGTTTGGCGGCAGCCGACACGCTTGTCGCCACCCTTGTGGGGAATCATGGGGTCGACAGCGTGGTGACGCTCTACATGCATGCCAATCCCACCTATCAGATCGAGCTGTACGACACCATCTGTGACAACGGCTCTATCAACTTTGCCGGAGAGACTCTTGACACGACGGGCGACTACGGCCACACCTTCCAGTCGCTGCTGGGCTGCGACAGCACTGTCACGCTACACCTCACGGTACATCCTACCTATAGCAGTCACTTCTACGACACCATCTATGTGGGCGATACCGTCACCTTCGAGGGTCACAACTATATCCAACCGGGCAACTATCCTACATTGTATCAGACCGTCAATGGCTGCGACTCGCTTATCACTCTCCATCTGGAGGGTCGCAACCTTGTCGCCGAGACACGTATCGACAGTGTCTGTGAGGGCGACACCTTCTATTTCTATGGCTATCCGCTCACCGAGGCGGGGGTCTATGTCGACACAGCCTATTCGGGCGACTTCTTTGCGGGCGACACTGTCGTGCAACTTACCCTCTATGTGGTGCAGCGTCCCGAAGCTGGCATCATCGCCACACCTTTCTGCGACGAGCCAGCCCATTATGCCCTCAGTGCCGTCACCGATATGCCCTATTTGCAATGGGTGGGTCCCGGAGTGATTGAAGGGCATGATCACGACAGCGTCATCGCCGTCCTCAGTCCTGCCGACACTACGCTCTACACCCTCTATGCCGACTATCGCACCGATCAGTTCTGTCCCGCCCGTGTAGACACCCTTCTGCCGCCTATCCCAGTCCTCAAGGCACTTGTTGACGTACGTCCCACCTCTCTCACTCTCGAGCAACGACACCTCACTGCCTCTAATGTCAGCCATGGAATTCACAACAGTCATCTGTGGTATGTTTTCTACAACGAGGACGCACCCTTCACCGACACCTCGCGCCGCCTACAGCTCGATGTGCCTATGTATGTCGACAGCCTCAATATTGTGCTCACCATCGCCAACGATGTCTGCACGGCCTCCGATACGGTGAAAGTCGACGTGCTGCGTGCCGACATACTTTTCCCGAACGTCTTCACGCCCTCGCTTGGCACCAACAACCTCTTCCATGCCTTCACCACCGCCGTCACCGACTTCGAATTGTGGATTTACGACCGTCGTGGGGCCCTTGTATTCCATACCACCGACATCGACCAAGGCTGGGACGGCACCCACGATGGTGTTCCCCTGCCGCAAGCCGCCTACGTCTACAAATGCCGCTACCGCGATGAGGTGACCCCCTCAGGCTACCAGACTGTCACAGGCACCGTCACCCTTTTGAGGTAAGGACAGGTCTTTCCGTTTATTGTGTAAATGAAAAACGCTCTGTGGAA
>JAEEGL011868411.1_pt1 | contig 27794 bp, 20 predicted proteins | sample 9134231 | NCBI WGS metagenome assembly JAEEGL01 (sample SAMN16246548, study PRJNA631951) | gut metagenome | biome: gut microbiome; feature: rumen; material: fiber-attached | host: Bos | place: Iran: Karaj | collected 2018-10
AACTACACCATGAACGCATCCACAGGCGAACCTAAAGACATATTGTGGAACAGTAATTTCATCAAGGTGATGGCAGCCAATTTCCTGCTGTTTTTCGCCTTCTATCTGCTTACCCCGCTGTTGCCGCTCTACCTGAGCGAACGCTTCAGCGCCACCAAGGATGTGATTGGGCTGGTGCTTTCGGGCTACACGGTCACCGCCATGCTCATGCGCCCCTTCAGCGGCTATGTGGTGGACAGTTTCCCGCGCAAGCAGGTGCTCATGGTGTGCTTTTTCCTGTTTTTCATCTTCTTTGCAGGCTATCTGGTGGCTGGCACATTGCTGCTCTTCACCATTGTGCGCACCCTGCATGGCGCACCCTTCGGCGCAGTCACCGTGGCCAACAGCACCGTAGCCATCGATGTGCTGCCCTCGAGCCGCCGCACCGAGGGCATAGGCTACTACGGGTTGAGCAACAATCTGGCTATGGCCATCGCGCCATCGGTAGCGCTCTACATCTACCACTATGTGCAGAATTTTGACCTGCTCTTTGTGCTGTCGCTCATTATTGCCGGCCTGGGACTTGTGGTGGATGCGACAGTAAAACTCAATCCGCGCGCCATCGTCAAAAACAAGCAAAAGGTGTCGCTCGACCGCTTCTTCCTCACGCCAGGATGGATTCTTGCCATCTGCATGACGGGATTCGGTTTCTGCTTTGGCGTGTTGAGCAACTACCTTGCCATCTACAGCAAGGAGATACTGCACCGCACTGGTGGCACGGGCACATGGTTCATGCTCATTTCCATTGGCCTGATGCTATCACGCCTGCAAGGAGCCAAGGCGCTGCGCCAAGGCAAAATTGTGCAGAATGCCAGCGGTGGCATGTGCATCTCGGTCATCGGCTACACGCTGTTTGTCGTCTGCCCCAACGACATTGGCTACTTTGGCTCGGCCATCCTCATCGGCTTGGGAAACGGCCACATGTGGCCCGCGTTCCAGAACATGTTCATCAATCTGGCCCGCAACGACCAGCGTGGCACAGCCAACTCCAGCATCCTCATCTCATGGGACATCGGCATGGGCCTGGGCGTGCTTATGGGTGGCATCATTGCCGATGCGCTCGGCTACCTGCCCGCCTTCTGGACCATGGTCATCGTGAATGTGGCAAGCGTCGCCACCTTCTTCGCCTTCGCCCGCGCCCACTACGCCCGCCACAAGCTCCGCTAAACCTTTGACTATTCACCATTTAAGTGAAAATTCAACATTTTACAAAGTTTTTTCTTATCTTTGTATCCAAAATCAACCTCAAAGAGAAATAAATTATGAACAATGTAGATTTTTGGGCATCGGTTCGCAACATTATTGCCGAGGGTTTCATGCCCGAAGGTCTACTTAAACTGGATAGTTATGCCGAACAATTCATCAGTGGAAAGTTGGTTTATCAACGATTTTCACCGCAAGAACAGCATGGCTGCGCAACGGGAGGTGCAACAAATGTCATTGCGACCTTGCTCGCGGGAGCAGAAGATTGCCCAGATCTTAATGATTCGTCAGCACTCAGCGACTTCAAAAGAGAACGCCAATGCGGAGCGCAGCAAGAAGCAGTAATAGAGCAATGGGCCCGTTCTGTAGGACTCTGGACCGACTGTGTAGAAGAATCATTAAGCCAAAACCTTGGTGAACAAATTGCTGAAGGTGGTGAAGCAAAAGTTTATGATCATGGAGCATCGCTCATCAAGAGCATTGGACTTGACTATTTTATCCAACCCATATTTGCACTCGACCGCATAGCACTCCACAACACCTATTTCCCCGAAACACGATTACTGGTTCTTGGTTTCGGCCGAGACAATCAGAATGATTTTAAAATTATTGCCGAGCAACCCTTCATTGATGGCCAGCCTGTTAGCGATAAGGATATTGCAACCTATATGAATCATATGGGTTTTGAATTGAAAAATGCTCGCAATTGGACTTATGCCACCCATGACATCTACTTGAGCGATATGCATGATGAGAATGTGATTCGTTCAAACAAAACTAACACCATTTTTGTAATTGACTGCGACATCCGTATCAACACACCTGCATTGCGACAAGGTGGAACAAGAACACTCACAACCGAGGTAAAATTTCTCTAACCCAATTCGGTCGTTAGAATTCAACAACACAACCATTAGTTATATAAAATCAAGGCGGGGCCAGTGGGTGGCTCCGCCTCTCGTTACATCATGATGAGAATTCTAAAATTTGGTGTTTTTCAGGTATTGTTTAAGTGCTTTCATCCTTATTGCTGAAATGCCTGAACAGTTAGATTCTCGGCAATCGGCATCAGTCGGCTGCTGGCTCGGGAGTCTCGCCACGCATAGCGGCAAAGATTTTCTCTTCGAGTTCATCGGCAAGTTCCACATTGTCGGCAAGCAGCTGTTTCACAGCATCGCGGCCCTGACCCAGCTTGGTGCTCTCGTAAGAGAACCACGAACCGCTCTTCTTCACAATGCCAAACTGCACGCCCAGGTCGATAATCTCGCCAATGCGGCTGATACCCTTGCCAAAGAGAATCTCGAACTCGGCCTTGCGGAATGGAGGAGCCACCTTGTTCTTCACCACCTTCACACGGGTGAGGTTACCCAGCACCTGCTCGCCATCCTTAATCTGGCCAAGTCGACGGATGTCGATGCGCACCGAGGAGTAGAACTTGAGTGCGTTGCCGCCCGTGGTGGTCTCGGGATTGCCGAAGAGTACACCCAGTTTTTCGCGCAGCTGGTTGATGAAGATGCAAGTGGTGTTGGTCTTGCTGATGGTAGCAGTGAGTTTGCGCAACGCCTGGCTCATGAGCCTTGCTTGCAAGCCCATCTTGCTCTCGCCCATCTCGCCTTCAATTTCGGCCTTGGGCGTGAGGGCAGCCACCGAGTCGATCACGATGATGTCGATGGCGCTGGAACGAATGAGTTGGTCGGCAATCTCCAAAGCCTGCTCGCCGTTGTCGGGCTGCGAGATGAGAAGGCTGTTCACATCCACCCCGAGTTGCTCGGCATAGAAGCGGTCAAAGGCATGCTCGGCATCGATAATGGCAGCAATGCCGCCCATCTTCTGCGCCTCGGCAATGGCATGAATGGCCAGCGTGGTCTTTCCGCTCGATTCGGGACCATAAATCTCGATGATGCGTCCGCGCGGATAACCACCCACACCCAGTGCATAGTTCAGTCCTATCGATCCCGAGGGAATCACCTCCACATTCTCGATGCTCTCATCACCGAGTTTCATGATTGAACCGCGACCGTAGGTCTTGTCGATCTTGTCCATTGCTACCTGCAATGCCTTTAGTTTCTCGGGCGATACCGGCTGGCGGCCACTTTGAGCCTGCTCCATGTTTGTTTTTTCTTCCATAGTTTTATTTATCGTTTTGTTATTATTAAGTTTCTTGTTTTGAGGCAAGAATTGCTTGCTTTCATGTTACAAATTTAGCAAATCAATGCCAATTTCACAAATCTCACACTGCAAATTTAGCGCTCCACATGTACACAACATTGGCACACATCTGTGAAAAAAATCAAATTTCACCAAAAAACACATTTTGCCGCCTCAACGGCACTTGCGCAACAGGTGCCGCACCGCAAAGCCCACATGCCTGAACATGGTGGGCAAGGTGCCATAGTTCTTGCACATGATGCGGTAGCGCTCCTTGAGCGATGCCTTGTGGTTGCGGCTGGTAGTGCCCTCGTCAAGGAAACTGATGAGGGGTTCACTGCCGGCATAGGCATTCGCCTGCGAGGCCTTGAGCACCTTGATGCACCAGTCATAGTCGGCGCTGAAGCGATATTGCAGGTCATATTTCGGCATAATGGCGTGAGTTGCCACAAAAGCCTGGTGGCACACCAGCATGCCGTGCTTAAACGAGTCGGCGGTGAGATGCTCGGGAGCCGTGAGATGCCGCTTGCCCACTACCTGCCGCTCGCTGTTGACCACCTGTGTCTGCCCATAAATCACATCGGGATGCTCCTTCGCAAGCGCAGCCATGCGTGCAAGCGAGTCGGGCGCGGCAAAGGCATCGCCTGCATTGAGCCAGATGATGTACTCGCCCTGCGCCAACCCTATGGCTTTGTTCATGGCATCGTAGAGTCCGCCGTCGGGCTCTGAAATGATGCGCGTGTTATCGATAGCGGCAGCACGCACCAGCGAGAGGGTGTCGTCGGTCGACTTGCCATCGACCACAACATACTCATAGTCACTGCACGACTGTCCTTTCACGCTGTCGAGTGTGGGTTGAATCACGCCGGCAGCGTTCCATGTCACGGTCACTATGCTAAAGGTGGGTTTCATCATTACAAAGTTACTTATTTTTTCATGGAAACGACATATTTTTCCAAAGTTTATTATTTTTGCATCATAATTATCAACTATCAACTCCAGAAAAATGAAAAAGTTTCTTTGCATCATTGCGCTTGCACTGCTCACAGCAACTGCCGGCAAGGCCGACGACAGGATTCGCACGCACTTCGTCCAGTCTGAACTCGTCAAGCAAATACTTGTGGTGAGTGACATTCACACCATGGCACCATCACTGGTGACAAAAAGCGGCAGCGCCTTTGAAAACTATGAGAAGAACGACATGCGCATGATAGCACAAAGCGGCGAGATTCTTGATGCCATCGTGGAGCGAGCCGAACAGCTACGGCCCGGTGCTGTGCTCATCACTGGCGACCTCACAAAAGACGGCGAGCGGCAGAGTCACGAGTATGTGATTTCGAAGTTGCAACGGCTGCGCAAACTGGGCATCAAGGTGCTCGTCATTCCCGGCAACCACGACATCAGCAACCCCAACGCCTGCTCGTTCAATGGCAAGAAAACCCAAGCAGTTGCCACCATCGACCGCGACACTTTCACACATCTATATGCCGACTTCGGCTACGCCTACGACTCGCAATACGACCCCAACTCGCTGAGTTATGTGACCGAGGTGCTCCCGGGCCTGGTGCTCATTGCCATCGACAGCAACCGCGACGAGGAGAACCTGCTCAAGAGCCGAGGTGACTCGGTCGACAGCTACCACAACGGCGGACGCATCAAATCCGAAACCATGCAATGGATTGCCGAGCAGGCCGCCCAGGCACACGCCGAGGGCAAGCAAGTGATAGCAGCGATGCACCACCACGCTGTGCAGCACTTCGACAAGGAGCAGGCGCTCATGCCCAACTATATTGTGGAAAATGCTGCTGAAGTGCGCGAGCAACTCATGGCCGCTGGCATCCACCTTGTGCTCACCGGGCACCTGCATGTGAACGACATTGCCCTGAACCACAATATTGCTGGTAACGACTCCATATACGAGATTGCCACAGGCTCGGCCATCACCTACCCCTTTGCCTATCGCCTGATTTCCCCATCAGCAAAAAGAGACCGATTGCTTGTGACCACCGAGTACATCACATCGGTGCCCTCGTGCCGCAACCTGAAGAAAGCCGGACGCAACAAACTGGCACACGCAGCCGAATCGATGGCAGCAACGGTTGCCAACCGGCTGTGGTCGAGACTCGACGGCAAACTCGGCAAGGTGGCTGGCATGCTCGCCATGATGGAAGCGCCCATCAAACTGCCTGAATCGGCCGAGGATCTTCAAAAGATTGCTATGCGCTATTTCAAGGAACCTCTGCAAATGGCACTCATGGAATTTGTGGAAGCCGACGAGAGCAGCCGCGACAACACACACATCACAGAGGCCTTCAAGCAGCAATTCAAGACGGCATTGAACGACATGTTTCACGGCGAGGGCGGACGCATCACCGACTTTCTCGTCGAGGAACTCTTCCCCAAACTGGAACCGATGCTCAAGAGCGTGATTGAAGACCGCAACCAGTGCGGCACCAACCACGAAACCATCGTGCGCGACCTCAACACCGCCCTCCCGCTCTACTGATTCTCAGTTGACAGTTAGCAGTTGTCAGTAATCAGATAATTCTCCGAGAGCACCGAGAACTCTGAGACCAAGAGATTCTCAAGCAAAAAACACAGGGATTGGACCACTGCCAATCCCTGCGTTTTTATATGTCTACCTCTGGGTTAACCCAGATTGTTGTCGAGTTTAGTGAATACCCAAGATGATATTGATGAGGGCTGAAACATCAGACACATTCACCTTGCCGTCACGGTTCACATCGGCTGATTCCATATCCTTCTCGGTGATACCCAGAATCATATTGATGAGAGCTGAAACATCAGATACATTCACCTTGCCGTCGCGGTTCACATCACCCTGAAGCAGAGCGTTAGGATCAACCACTTCTACAGGATAGAGTTGGAGCACACCCTTGTAGAGCGACACGAATGCCTTCACATCGAAGGTCTTGCCTTCAAGTACCTCAGGCATAGTAACGGTCTTGTTGAACTTGTTGAACAGAATCATATCAAGCGTTCCGTCGTCGATGGTGTAGTAGTTGGTCGAGTCATTCACCAAAGTAGCGCCCTTGATCCAAACATATTTGTGAACATCTGCCTGTGAGATTTCTTCCAGGGCAATCTCTTCAGGATCAACCTTGGTGCCGTCTTCAGCCTTCACAAAGGTGCTGCCCACGGGAATGAGCTGTTTGGCATCCTGATAAGTTGTCCAATAAGCCTCGGCATCACGAATGATGTTACCGTTAGCAAACTCGTTCTCAAGATAACCATAGACGAGGGAGTAGGTATCTTCAGAATCCTTCACATAAAGGTTATTGCCGTTCTGATACAGAGCGATGAGGTCGCCAGTAATCTTGGCAGTCACACCTGCATTGAGCGCATAGAGTTCGTTGATATTTTCCACCTCAGGCACAGTGATGTCGCCAATGAAGCGGGTAGGGATGAACTGCGGGTTGTTCTTGTTCACCGAGATGAAGCCCTCAACATCATAGTCAACTGTTTCGTCGGTGGGCAGTACCACGGTGTTATAGAAGGTGTTGTAACCAGCAGCACCGCCAATCTTGAAGTTCCTGCCGTTTACCTCAGTGATCTTCACACCATTAATCACGCAGTAAATGTTCTGGTTGGCTGCAGTGATATCGGCCACAGTCTTCTCAACGGGAGTCACCGACTGGGTTTGGCCGGTTGCCGTGAGACCTGTAACCTCTTTCACCTCGATAAGGCCATTGTAGTTGTCCATGGTGCCTTGCCATCCGCCGGCAAGCACATCACCCTGGTTGAACTCGAAGTCGCTGCCAAAGATAAGGGCCGAACCAGTAGCGTCCTTGATGTAGAGATAGCGCTTGTCGTTGGCGTCACGATAAGTAACCACCACTTCACCGCCAAAGGTGAACGATGTGCCCTTAGGAAGAGCCACCATCTCGGCAATCGTCTGAATGCCTTCGCCGGTGCCACCGCCGTTCACATCCTCAATCTTCATGGGCAGGATTTGATAGATGGTAGCGTTATCTTTCACATGCGAGCCAATAATGCCCCACACATTGTAGGTCTTGCTGGGATCAGCTGTCGAAGCGCCCATACCTGTGTAGTAAGAACCAGAACCACTATTGTCGGTAATGACATAAGTCTGGGGATTAAGCGTAGCACCTGCAATGTAGACATAGTGAGCAAAGAGTGAAGCCTCGATGTCGTTCACCTGAATGGTTTCGGGATTCACAGTTTCTGTTCCGCTTGCAGCCTGGAAGTTGCTGCTGGCCGAAATCTTGAGTTCAGGTTCGCCTTTATAAGTGATTTTCTCACCGGTGAAGCCTGCAGGAATGATGTCGCCAGTCTTGTAGCTATGGCCAATGTTGCTACCATAGAAGAAAGCATAGCCACTATCATCCTTCACATAGAGGTTATTGCCGTTATGGCCCAACACTGTCACAGGATTTGTGAAGACTACTATAGTGTTGTCGGCCACTTTCTGGTAAGCTGCAATATTGGCAACGCTGGTTGCAGTGCCCATCACATACTCGGCTGTAGCCACTTCGCTCACCTTGCCATCGGCTGCGGCAATAGCCTTCAGCGTGGTGGTAGCAGTGATGTGGATAGGAGCAGTGTACTGGGTTGAACTGGTTGTGGGGGTTGAACCATCAAGCGTGTAATAGATGCTAGCGCCGTTGGTACCGCACTTGATGGTCACATCAAATGGAGTGTAGTAGGTGCCTGCTGCAGGAGTAAAGGTGGGTGTTGACACGGTCACCTCGCCCTGTCCGTCGCTGGTCATCACAGCCTTGGCAAAACGGAACTGAGCTGCAGTGTTGGCATCGGCACGGCACACTGTGAGCACCACGCTCGTTGCGCTACCCGTCCAAGTCAGGACCTTGGAGTTTGCATCATAGCTTACAGAACCTGTATTGGCTTTTACTTCGCCATAGGTAAAGTTCGAACCGTCCGAGAGCACCATCTTGGTGATGTTCACGGTAGAGGTCACTGTCATCGTGTTGCCGTCCAAATTGTCTTTCGTACCGCCATACAGGCGCATTTCGCCGCTACTGTGGTACATGGGTTGAGTCTGAGAGTTACCTTTATCAAACGAGAAGGTAAAACCATTCGACGACACTTCAGTTGCCGGCTGCACATTTGCGCTACCGTACAGGTCCGACATTTGCAATGTTACCTCGGTGGCGCGTGCCATTGTCACCGCCAGGAGGCAAATGGTGAAAAGAGATAAAAATTTTCTCATGCTAATTAAAAGTTTATGTTAGTTAATAAAATATAGTTTACTTGTGTCTTTTTTAATTCGCCTTTGATTCAACTTACAAAGATAGGGAATTAGTTTTGAATTTTATTCAAAATGAGGATTTTTTTCCTTGCTTTCAATATTTTTTTCTGCTTCACATAGCAGTTTTCACCAGTCAGCCACATTGCGCACCACCCACCACAGCACAATCAGACCCACTAACGAAAACAAGACCGTGCGCGAAAACAGCACCCGATAAAGCCGCGGCCAACGGTCCTTCAGCACACTTACCACCACATAAAAGGCAATGAGCGGAATGGCAATCACCACCATGGCATTAAACTGCCACGCCGCTGCCACATTGCCGTGCAGCAAGGCATGAATGGCGCGCTGACTGCCGCACCCTGGGCATTTCACCCCAGTGGTCTCAAGAAACAGGCAACGAGGAAACAATCGCGACGACGAAGGGTCGAAATAGAAATAAACGATGGCGGCAATAACTGCCACCACCGCTGTAATGATTATCAAGGCACGGCGCTTGTTCATTGCATCATGGTCACAATAATGCTCAAGGGCAGCGACAGCACGCCCAGCACGATGGCAGCAATGCACCACCACGCACTGATGTCGCTGTATTTCTGAGCCTTGGCATAGTCGCCCTGATTGTATTTCGAGCTCACCAATGCACCATAAATGATGGCCACGATGGCAGGAATTGAACAGCAAAAGATGAGCGCCACAATCGACCAGAACAGGTTGTGCGGCGGACACTTGGGCACCACTGCAGGCTGCTGTGCTGCATACTGAGGCATGGGACCGTACTGCGGCTGCTGAACAAACTCGGGCACTGGGGGCATCTCGGGGGGAAATGATGCCATCTCGGCAGTTGCAACATCAGACTCGGCGGATTCTGGCGCCTCACTTGCTTCAGCTGTCAGGGGCTGCACCAAATCGGCAAGTTCGACCACCTTGTCTATTGTTTGCCAGTCGGCCATGCCTTTGAACCACACATAGGTGTTGCGGCTCAACGGAGCCTTTTGAGCCAGTTCTTCCATCGTGAACGGACCGCTCTGCACTCCATTCTGGTTAATCCAAATGCGCTGTATCATAGTCGTCAATGATTGTTTATTTTGCAAATTTAACCATTTATGCACAAATGTGAAACAATTACCTCAAGTTTTTCATTTTTTCTTGCCCATAATGCCGATAGCATGCCGTGAGTATCACGCCGCGCATGACCAGATACAGGATAAATGCCAGCCACAGCCGGTCGTTGCCCCAATCGGCTGGCAAGGCAAAGAACGACAGCCAGAAGGTGGCTCCCGCTGCCAGCACCGCCACCATCATGGCGCGCGAGGCGGTCAGACCTATATACACCCCATCCCACACAAAGGCGGCCATGCCCGCTACTGGTATCGCCACACACCACCAGCGGTAGTCCATGGCGGCACGCACCACGCCGGCATCGCTCGTGAGCAGCGAGTAGATGGGTTCGGGAAACAGTGCATAAGCCACCGCAAACGCCAGCATCACCACACTGCCCCACGCAAACAGCCGACGCACGCACAAGTTCATGCGGCGCACATTACCTGCACCGTAGTACTTGCCCACCAGCGCCTCGCCAGCAAATGCCACGCCGTCGATAAAGTGTGAGTAGAGCGTGAACAACTGCATCATCAAGGCATTCACTGCCAGTATCATGTCGCCACTTCGGGCTCCTGCCGAGATGAAGAATAGCGTGACCAGCATCAGCACAAAACTGCGCACGAATATGTCGGCATTCACACGCATAAACCTGCCAGCACCCGTGAAGTCAAACAGCTTGCGCCACCTGATGCGACGCACTATGTCGCGATACTTGTGCCAAATCATCCACACCGAGATAGCAAACCCCACATACTCGGCCACTACCGTACCTATCGCAATGCCCTTGAACCCTGCACCCAACAAATACACGGCTATCACGCTCACCACAATGTTAAGCACATTCACTCCTATCGAGATGGCCATGGGATAGGTGGAGTTCTGCATGCCCAGCAGCCACCCCTTGAGCGACATCATGATGAAGATGGGCGGCGCACCCCAAATGCCTATGTAAAAGTAACTCAACGCCAGGTCGCGCACCTCGGCCGACGGGCCTATCGCCCACAATGCCAGCCACTGCAACGGCCACTGCAGCACCACGATGATCAGACTGATGAGCAACGCAAGCCCGCACGAACTGCGCAGCAGTCGAGCCTGCTCGGCCACATCGCCGGCGCCATAGGCTTGGGCGGTCATCCCCGAGGTGCCCATGCGCAAGAAACCAAAGTTCCAATAGATGAGGTTAAACATCATCGCGCCCACCGAGATGGCCCCGATGTAGGCCGCCCCCTGAGTGCTGCTCAGGTGACCCGCAATCGCCGTGTCGGCGAGGCCCAACAGCGGCACCGTCACATTGGCGATAATCGCCGGCAATGCTATCCTCAATATCTCCCTATTCATTTTCATACTGCAAAGTTACACATTATTTCAACGACAAGAGCCTTGACAACATACAAAACAACCTTTGGGTGGAGTTTTCACGAAGTGAACTTTGTGATATCACAGAAAATCATTAATTTCGCACTGTGAATAACAGATACAGGCGCAATCAACTATGAAAATAGGGAACATCGACTTAGGCAACCGGCCCGTGATGCTCGCTCCCATGGAGGATGTCACCGACCTCTCGTTCAGGCAGATTTGCCGCGAACAGGGTGCCGATATGGTCTATACCGAGTTTGTCTCGGCCGATGCACTGATCCGCAACATACAGTCGACGGTGCGCAAGCTCTCGATTGCTCCCACCGAGCGCCCCGCCGCCATCCAGATCTATGGCAAGGAAATCGACCCCATGGTAGAGGCTGCCAAGATTGCCGAACAGGCGCATCCCGATGTGATTGACTTGAACTTCGGGTGCCCCGTGAAGAAAGTGGCCTCGAAAGGTGCTGGCGCCGGACTGTTGCGCAATGTGCCGCTCATGCTCAACATCACCCGTGCCGTGGTCAATGCCGTGAAGGTGCCCGTCACTGCCAAGACTCGACTGGGCTGGGACCACAACAGCAAGCACATCGTGGAACTCGCTGAGCAACTGCAGGACTGCGGCATACAGGCGCTCACCATTCACGGACGCACACGCTCTCAACTCTATACCGGCGAGGCCGACTGGACCCTGATTGGCGAGGTGAAGAACAATCCGCGCATGACCATCCCCATCATTGGCAATGGCGACATTACCTCGGCGCAGAAACTTGCCGAATACTACGACCGCTATGGCGTAGACGGCATCATGGTGGGCCGAGCCTCGATCGGTGCACCCTGGATTTTCAGGGAGATGAAGCACTACCTCGCCACCGGCGAGATGCCCATCATCACCCCACAAGAGAAGATGGCACTCATCCGCCGCCAGATTAACGAGAGCATCAACCGCATCGACGAGTACCGTGGCATTCTGCACATTCGCCGCCATCTTGCCGCCACGCCGCTGTTCAAAGGCATCTACAACTTCAGAGAGACCCGCATCGCCATGCTGCGTGCCAAGACCTTCGACGAACTCAACGACATCCTCAACCTCATCGAACAAAAGTATTTATCCCAACAAGCATAAAACCCACAGCACTATGAACTCCCTCAAGATCACACTCGCCATTGTTGCCATGCTGTGCACCACCAACGCAGCACAAGCGCAGGAAAAGGAATATAAGATGGAAGTGGGCAACTTCTACGAACTCAATGTGAGCGACAACCTGAGCGTGGATTACCGCTTTTCCACCGACTCGGCAGGCTACGCCGTGTTTACGGCACATCCCGATGTGGCCCATGCCATCGTGCTCTCTAACAGTGCTAAAGGGAAACTCTCCATCAAACTGAATGATAAAAGTATTCGTGCCAACCAGTTGCCAGTCATCACGCTCTATTCTTCCGAATTGCTGCAGGTGAGCAACGAGGGCAAGGGCGCCGTCAACATTCTGCAACTGCGTCCTGTGAGCAAGTTCACTGCCAAGACCTACGATAACGGCTCAATCACAGTGAATGGACTTGATGCCGAGGAGGCAAGCCTCAACATCCTCACCGGCAAGGGAAAGATTACCGTGAGCGGCACTACGGGCAAACTCGACTGCAAGAATGTGGGTACCGGTGTGATTGAGGCGCGCAACCTTGAGGCGCACGACATCAACTGCTCGATTGTGGGCACTGGGCACATCTATTGCAACAGCACCGGCGGCCCCCTCGTGCTCAAGGGAACTGGCTCAGGAAAGGTGCATTACAAAGGAACTCCGTCGAACATCAAACTGCGCCAACTGGGGTCAATCAAGGCAGTTCCTATCACCGACGAAGATTAAGAGGGGTCACGCCAGTCGCCTTCGCTCTTGATGAGTGCCACAAGGTGCTCAATGGCCTCCTCTTCGGGTATGTTTTTCTCAACACAGGTCTTGTTCTTGTATAGGCTGATGCGGTTGCGACTGGCACCTACATAGCCATAGTCGGCATCGGCCATCTCGCCGGGACCATTCACTATGCATCCCATCACCCCAATTTTGAGGTGTGTGAGATGCTCGGTTGCCGCCTGCACGCGGCGAACGGTCGTCTGTAAGTCAAACATGGTGCGGCCACAGCCTGGACACGAGATGAACTCGGTCTTGCTCATTCTGAGCCGTGCCGCCTGAAGCAGGGCAAACTCGCAGGCCACTACTTCCTGTGCACTCGCAGCCTTCGGCGCCTCGAGCCAAACGCCATCGCTGAAGCCATGCAGCAGCAGTGCGCCAAAGTCGGTACCAGCCTTCACCTGCAGCCACTCGCGATCGTCGTCGGCATAGGCAATGCGCGGCACCACAGGCAACCTGAGGTCGGCATCCACCAGGCGATGCAGCAATGCCTCGATGCTCATACTCACCTGAGCATGGGCAGGAGTCACCACCAGCGCCACATCGGTGCGCCCGCGCAAGGGTTCCAGGTGCTCCACTGCCGTGTCGGCAGGCATCTGGAACCATTTCATGCAGGCTTCACCACATTGCTCCAACTCGTTGAGAGTGGTACAGAGCGGGAATTCATTGGCTTTGCCTGTATAAGCCTTGAGCGGCACAATAAAGCGATGTTCATCGTCAATAGCACCTGCCTCGCTATAATAGAAATCAGGTTGGGGCGCTGTGCGAGAAGGCGCACACGAAGCAATCACCACGGGTTGCAATTTGCCTCCAGCCACCTCGCCCACAGGAATCGTGGCACGGCGTTCGGGCGTTATGGCATTGAAGCGGCGGCTCACCTCGCCATCAATGGGCGGTAATCCTTCGCGCGAAGTGACATAGTCCACCAGCTTTTGCGCCACTGGAACTTCACACTCGGGTTCTTCGCTAAGCGACACACGAATGGTGTCGCCCAAGCCCTCGCTCAGCAAGGCCCCGATGCCCACAGCGCTCTTGATGCGGCCATCTTTGCCAAAACCCGCTTCGGTAACGCCCAGATGCAGCGGGAAGTGCATATCCTCGGCATCCATCGTTGCCACAAGCAGGCGCACAGCCTCGACCATGACCACCACATTAGAGGCTTTCATGGAGATGACCACATCGGTAAACCGCTCGGCCACAAACACACGCAAGAACTCCATTACGCTCTCGACCATGCCCGCCGCCGTGTTGCCATAGCGGCTCATGATGCGATCGCTGAGCGAACCGTGGTTCACGCCCAGACGCACCGCAGTGCCATGCTTGCGGCACAATGCAATGAAGGGAATGAGTGCCTCACGGATGCGCTCCAGTTCGGCCGCATACTCCTCGTCGGTGTATTCAAGGCTCTTGAAAGTGCGGGCTGGGTCAACGAAGTTGCCGGGATTGATGCGCACCTTGTCGGTGACCTGTGCGGCAGCAAAGGCCGCCTTGGGATTGAAGTGGATGTCGGCCACAAGCGGCACATCACAGCCCTGTTCGCGCAAATGCTGGCGAATGACGCCTATGTTCTCGGCCTCCTTCACTCCCTGAGCGGTGAGACGCACATAGTGAGCTCCCGCCTGAGCAATGCGCAGGCATTGTGCCACACTCGCCTCGATGTCGTCGGTCGAGGTATTGGTCATCGACTGCACCCTGATGGGATAATCTGAACCGAGAGGAATGCCCCCAATGTTCACACTCACCGTTTTGCGACGCCTGTAGTTCATCATTGTTGCAAAGTGTTTATGACCTGCCCCACTGCTGTTAGCAATCAGTTGGTCTTGAATTCATATTTAATAGCAGCAAGATCCTGGTTGGCCTTCACAATCTTGCCTGCCAGACCCTGTTTCTGGGCCTTCACGCGAGCAGCAATCTCGGCATCGCCCAATGCCAGCATCTGTGCAGCCAACACAGCCGCATTCTGCGCACCGTTCACTGCCACCGTTGCCACGGGGATGCCCGGAGGCATCTGCACCATGCTCAGCAGGGCATCAAGGCCGTCGAGCATGCCCGAGATGGGGACGCCAATCACAGGCAGGGTGGTGGATGCGGCTATCACGCCAGGAAGCGCTGCCGCCATTCCTGCACCGGCAATGATGACTTTCACACCACGACCGGCAGCCTGTTCGGCAAACTCCTGAACCTGCTCAGGCGTGCGGTGAGCCGAAAGGGCATTCACCTCAAAGGGGATTTGGACTTCGTTAAGCCACTTGCACGCTTTCTCCATCACTGGAAGGTCGCTCGTGCTACCCATAATAATACTCACTAATGGTTTCATAAATAGTGTTATATCATGTTATTTAAAAAAGTCTTCAGCCTAACACCATCATCGCCAGCTTGACGCACACCACTCCGTTGGCCGCGCCGGCAAGCACCTGCCCCAGCGTGTGACGCCCCAGCACCATGCGCGACGAACCCAGCACGCCTGCCAGCAGTACCGATATCCACAATATCCACGAAAGATCGAAAGCCTCCAACCTGTTAGTGGGATTGTGCAACTCAAAGAGTAATGTCACAACGCCAACCATGCCTGCCATGTGCGCACTGATTTTCCACTTCATGTTCACCACAAACGACACCGCACAGGCCAGCGCTCCACCGGCCATAAATGCCGAGAACCACTGAGGCGCGTGGATGTGGTCGAGGTAGAAAAAGGCGGCCACATAACACAAGATGGCAAACACATAGGGAATGCTGCGTTCGGAGCGTTCGTCCAAGCGTTTATCCTTGATTACCTTGAAATTGTGCAGCAAGGCAATAAACACGATGGGCAATATGCATGTGATGCCAAACACCACCATCAGGGCAGCCACGCGGTCGCCCACAGGATTGGCATTCAGGAACGAGCACCACAGCACCAGAAACACGCCATAGGTGGGCATGAGCATGGGGCTGAGCACTGCCGAAAAGAAGTGGGCGCCATACTCCACAATTCTGTTGCCAGGTAATGAGGTTTTTAGTTGTGACATATATCGGGTTCTGATTCGTTACATTTCTTTTCTCAGTCGGGCCACCGGGAACTTGAGACGCTCACGATATTTTGCGACAGTGCGGCGAGCCACATTGTAACCGCGTTTTGTCAACTCTTCGCACAGTTTCTCGTCGCTCAGCGGGTGATGCTTGTCCTCTCCTTCGATCAGTTCCTTCAGCACCGAGCATATTTCTCGTGTCGACACCTCTTCGCCATCATCATGCATCAGTCCTTCGGAGAAGAAATGCTTCAGGGTGAACACGCCCCAAGGTGTGGTCACATATTTGCTCGATGTCACGCGAGAAATCACCGAGGGGTCAAGCCCCGTAATCTCGGCTATATCTTTCAGCACCATAGGTTTCAACTTGCGATCGTCACCTGTGAGAAAAAAATCGCGTTGAATGTGCATGATGCCCTCCATGGTGAGCATCAGTTTTTCCTGACGGCGACGCAGCAAGCTAATGAAGTCATTGGCCTGATCATAGGCATACTTCACGAATGCATCTTCGCTTTTCTGAGCGGCTTTCTTGTCGGCACGCTGCATCATCTTTTGATAAACCGACGAGTAACTCTCCGATATCTGCAGTTCCGGAATGTTGTTGACCAGTGTCATCGTCAATTCAGGGTTATCGGGATCAGTATCATCAATCTCTATCTCGAAATCGGGAGTCACTTGCTGAGTGCGACGCTCAGTCTCAGTGCTGGCAAAAGCACTGCCTGGTTTAGGGTTCACCTTCTTGATTACATCAATGGCCAACTTCAATTGCGATTCAGTTACATTCAATGCTGTACATATCTTGTCGTAGTGCTTGTGGCTGAATTCATTGAAATACTTGTCAACAATGGTATAAGCCAACTCATTGCTGGGCGAGTTATCGAAACGCTTCAGCTGGAACAGAATGCACTCTCGCAAATCAACGGCACCCACACCAGGGGGGTCTAATTCATACACCATCGAGAGCACTTCCTTCACATCTCTGGTTTCCACCTCTACCCCGCTTGAGAAAGTGATGTCATCGGCTATTGCATGCGGACTGCGGCGCAAGTAACCATCATCGTCAAGATTGCCAATAATATATATAGCAATCAATTGTTCCTTATCGGTAATCTCACGCTCACGAACCTGACTCATCAGATAGTCGCCCAGCGTTTCCTCGGCCACAGCAGGAGACTCATAATAATCATCGTCACGACTTCTGTTGTTGCCGTTATACATGGGCGCCTGATCATCATCGCCATAATCGTTTCGTTGCATTTCGTCGGAAGTCTCGCGAAAGTCCTTCCCGTCCTCAGTCTTCTCAAAGTCCTTTTCCTCGGGTTCTTCTTTTACCTCAAGCGCCGGATTCGCGTCCAGTTCATTCTTAACAAAATCAAGCACCTCAGCACCCGTCTTCTCAAGCATAGGCACCAATAATAACTGCCATGGCAAGAGGCGTTGACGCTGCTTTTGCCCAAGTTCTGTTCTTTGTCCTGTCTTACTCATAATGTTTTTTCTTTTTAAAATTGTTTAAATTAAAAAATATCAGTTACTAAATAAAATTATGTCATTGTTCCGTGACTTGGTCACCATCCTGACCTTTGCCGCTACCCTCAGTCACCAGCGTAACCTCAAGCGGATTCTCGATGGCTGCTTTCACGCATTTCTTGCCCAATCTCACCTGGCTTGCCGACATACCTATCACTGGACCCGCAAATTGAGGAATCACCGCGGTATTCGTTGCCCAAGAGTCGGTCACAGCAAGGTCCACATCCTCGACTGGCGCATCTTCACCTATGTAGTCGGCAAGAGTCTGTGCTACCGTCAAGGCCTCGATCAGGCAGGGCAAACCATCCTGGAGATGGCGTCCATCGTAGGAAAGATGTCCAAACTTGCCCAGCGCGTCAAGCGCCGTGTGACGAGCATTCTGTATGGCAGTACCTGCCGGTATCACAAAGTCAAGTTCGGTCTCATTAAGAAGCCTTTGGGCACATTGGGCAACATCAACAAACATAGAGTCGCTCGAATAACTGTCACTGCCCACTATAAAGCCATCGGCATACGAAGGGTTGATGAGCCAGCCAATGTGCGCACCAGGCACCTTGCTCTTGATGGAGTCAACAAGATTGTTAAAATAAGGCTGGTAATAATAGTAATTGCGCGAGTGGTCGCTGAACTGCTGAAGCAACACGATGTCCCAATCCCTACTTGTAAGTATTGAATCGATAGTTGCAACATTGCCCCCCATAGCGTGCCAGTTTCCGGTCAGATTAAAATTGTAATAGACTTCATAGGGCTCCTTGTCGACCATGTGGTTATTATAGTGATTCATGAGAGAGCCTGCACCATGGTACAATATGCCAAAATATACATCCTCAAACGGCATTGACTGTTGCAGAACATAGGGCACATAGGAATAGGCATCGCACGCGAAACTATTGCCCAAGGCAAGTATGTTGAGCCCGCCATCGAGCAGGTCGCGGTGGTTACCCTGCATAATGCTGTTGATAAGAGAAGTGATATCAATCACATTCACTTCGCCGCTATCGTCAAGATCGGCATTCATCGCATAATAATCATCAGATGGCATTCCCATAATGCCATTGATCATTGCAGAGATATCTTGCACATCAATCACGCCATCGCCATTCACATCGCCCTTGAGCCTTTTCAGTCCAACAGTCACCAGAATATCCTGTGACACGGCAACATGTGAGGTGAAAGGCGTTTGACGATTAGCATATTTGTAATAATAGGTCAACAGATTATAATTGATTCCCATCTCCTCGCTTGTGGGCAACAAAACGGTTTTTCCTGTGTTCACATAACGACACACACGCGCCGAATCCTCGTACTGGAAAGTTACCATGAACACGCGCTTTAAATATTCAAGCGATGGCATGGGATAGTCATCTACCCCTATTGCTTGACGAAACGAATTGCCACCGAAATACCTGTTGAGCCAGTAAGTGGCCTCTCCACTCTGGCAGCGCTCTAACGAGTAAACCTCGTGATTGACAACAAACATGGAGCAGGTCATAGCACCCGTGGTGTCGGTTGCCACCACATTCATTTCCTCGGTGCTTTCCATGCCTTTAGGCAAATACACGATGGCTTCCTCGGGAACTGAAGCCAGCAGCCCCCCGTCACGCTTCAAGTCGGGAGAGATGAGACCGACCGACTTGCGCAAATCTACATAACGCAAATCTACGCTGCCTTCAAAAATACCGTTGCCCATAGACTTCAACGAATCGGTTGTGGCAAAAGTCATCAACCCTGAGCAACCCGCAAACACGCGATCGCCCATCGACTCAAGCATGGCAGGCAATGTGATCTGTGTGAGCGCTATGCAACCCATAAACGCCTCAGAGCCTATGTGCTTGAGGTTTTTGGGCAGAGTCACATTGCGCAGTTTCGTCATCCCAGCACAGAAACGGTCGGGCAATGTGTCGAGCACCACATTGGATGAGAAGCGCAGGTTCTGCACTTCAGGGCACTTGGTTATCATATCGGATTGCAACTGATACACATTGCCCGTGAAAACAATGTTACGCAAAAGTTCACACTTCAGGAATACCGATGACCCAAAATAACTAATACCTGAATCAAATGTCACCACAGTGAGATTTCGGCAAAGGGCAAAAGCGCGGTCGGCAATGGTTGTCACATAGTAGGTTGTACTATCAACGGTGATTTCGTGGGGAATGGTGATAGACCCTTTCGACTCGGTGGGTATCGCAGCCCTCTTGCCATCGCCCAACTGCAGCAACACAGTGTCGGACTCAATGAGCTTGAAAGTTGCCGGAACCATCGATTCCACGCCATCGTCGCTGGTCATTAACAGGTCTACCTTGATGATCCCAGCTTCGTTGATGCTGTCGGCCTTCTCTATGGCCGCTACCAATTGCTGCGGCCTTAATGCCAGCCACAACAGCATCAAAAGCAATATTTTCAAGTGTTTCAACATCAAAAGCAAATATATTGATATTATGTTATTTACGCATTATAAGAACTACCAAGCAAGGAAATTCGAGCAATCGGTTATCTCCATAGGCGACTTAATAGCCATCTTGGCGCAATACTTGGCCAGTTCCCTATAAGCCGGAGTCATTCCCACCGGTTGCCCGCCAAGCTGCGGTATAGAGTTTTGCTGAAGCCAATCTTCTGTAATATTCACCAAATCATCGTCAATTGAAACATCGATGCCCAGCTGGTTCAGCAGCACCTGAACGACCACATAGGCTTCGATGACACAAGGTATGCCCTCTTGCAAGTGCATACCGTCATAAGTCAGGTGATAGAAGCGTCCCAACTGATCAAGTTCGGTGGTGCGTGCATTCTGTATAGCCGTTCCGCACGGGAACAGGTAATCAATTTTGGTTTGGGTCATCACGCTATCGGTGCAGGCCATGATGTCATAGAACATTTCATTGCTCGTTGAGCCGTTGAGCGGACCGTACCCTTCGCCATAAGCAGGTATCGAGAGCCATGCTATCTTGAAGGGGTGGTTAATGGTGTCGTTCAAGCACACGATAATACTGTCGAGATAGGGTTGATACAGTGCATAATCACGCGCTTCAGCACTGCCTTGCTGCAACATGATGATATCCCACTCTTCGTCATCCAACGCCTTTTTCAGTTGATAGTTTTTGGTATTACGCCACTTGTCCGAGCCTTTGTATTTGTAGAAATACCCGTAATCGAGCGAGTCCTTGAAATGGTATTCATAATGATTTTGCAATGTGGCACCGCCATCATACAGCATGCCCAGCTTGAGGCGCACCTGTGGGGCAAGAGTGCGCAGGATGAAAGGCACATAGGCCATGGCATCGATTGTGAAACTGTTGCCCAGGCACAGAATCTTCACTTCCTTGGTTGCACTTGGCTGCTCGCCGCCGCCGTCCATAATCATGTCGATCAGCGCTGTGATATCACGCACATCAATTTCATTATTGTTATCAAGGTCGGCATTCCCTACAAAAAACGAACTGGGTTCTGTACCCATAATCATATCAATCAAAGCAGTGATGTCACGAACATCTACTGTGCCGTCGTAGTTGGCATCGCCTGGCTTAAAACCAATTATAACATCAACCGTCATATCACCGACCACTGGCGTCATGGATGTGAATTCCTGCTCGACGCCCTCCTCGTCAACATACATGCAAGCCATCACCGGAGCCTCAATCCCTAAATCGCTGCTCGAGGGAATCGCAAGCGTGTCGCCGTTGTTCACATAGCGCTCACAGCGCACGCTGCCTTGAACGACGAAGTCAACCTTGCGTACATCTTTCGGGCAATCGCTGTAGGGCAACGGATAATTGAGCCGAATCGAGTCACAATTCAGCAGCTGGCCAAAGATGGTATCGCCATAATACTGATTCAACAGGTAAGTGCCTATGCCTTTGCGCGACGCCTCGGCATCCAACGATGTTCCTGCCACATTCAACCCATCGCTAAAGGTTATATTCCTGGCAACCGTGTTGATCACATTCACACCCGTAGCCACATCATTGCCATTGGGCGTATAGACGATCACAGGCATGGGCGTGCCGCCAAAGACGCCGACATTGCGGTCGACCTCGGTCAGTGGCAGACTCCTTGACTTGCGCAAGTCAACATAGAAGAGACTGCTGTCGCCCGACAGCACCTCGTCGCCTAACATGCGCAGCGAATCGCCTGTAACAAAGTAACGCAGACCCTGGCATTGCTCAAATGCCCTGGCGCCAACCGACATGAGTTGATTGGGCAACTGCAGTTGCGTCAATGCCTTGCAGCCCTTGAAACCAGCCGAGCCTATCGACAGCAATGCATCGTTAAACGCTAGTGTCGACAAATGCTCACAGTTGGCAAAGGTTGAATCGCCAATTCTCTGCAATCCTGCGGGTAACGACATCTCAACGAGCCCAGAGCCCGCAAACGCAGCACGACCAATGCTAAATACGCTGTCGGGAATCGCCAGCGAGGTGAGTGAGGTGCAGTTCTCAAACATGCTGGGTCTGATGAGCCTCAAGCTGTCGGGCAGTTTCACTGTAGCCAGCGAACGGCAATCGGCAAATATCGAGTCGCCCATGCGAACCAGCGCATCGGGCAACGACGCTTCAACCAAGCCTGAACCGGCAAAGGCCGCACGGCCTATATCGAACACGCCATCGGGAATCGTAAGCGAGGTGAGCGAGGTGCAACCCTCAAACACACTGGCTTCGATGGTTTTTAGGCTATCGTTCAACTCCATGTTGCGCAAGGAGTCGCAACCTGCAAATGCCGAGTCACCTATGCTCAAAAGCCCGGCCGACAGCGGCATCTCAGCAAGCCTTGTGCCAGCAAATGCTGCTCGGCCTATTTCGGTCAACTGATAGTCTTCGCCCGTTATGAGGAGTTCGTTCAGCGATGTGTCGTTGTAGAATGCATAGTCCCCCACCCGCTCTACGGCCGGAGGTATGTCGACCTTCGCGATGCCACGACAATTCCTGAAAGCATTAGCGGCAATGCCCGTCACAGCATATTCCACACTGTCGATGTACACGCGAATCGGCAGCAACAGCCACCCGACTGTGGTGCTGTCGATAGCCACTGAATCACCGTCGCCCAACTGCACGGTTCTGTCCTCATGGCTTGTCACCTTGACAGTAACCGGAATCATAAACATGGCACTGTCAGGAATATACACAAGCAGTGAATCCTCGCCCAAGTCAACCGGGACGGGGATTGTGTCGGTCGTGTCCACTGGAATCGTATCGGTCGTGTCCACTGGGATCGTGTCGGTCGTGTCTACTGGGATCGTGTCGGTCGTGTCCACTGGGATCGTGTCGGTCGTGTCTACTGGGATCGTGTCGGTCGTGTCTACTGGGATTATGGTATCGGTCGAATCAGTAATGTTGGTGGTGTCGCTCTGTTCCCTTACTTTCGGGAAATGAGACTCTTTAGCATGTGTAAACACATCCATACAGCTCAAGGCAACAATCGCCACCAGCGCAAACAGCCATCGCAAATGTCCATCTTTTTGCATATCCTTCTCAATTTATCGCACTTTGTGCGCGTTTGCAACCAACAAAATTACTATAATAAATTGAGTAAACGAAACAAATATTGTTTTTTTATATTAAATATACTATGTTTATCTAAAATAGTAGGGTTGATTGCCCCTTTTCCACTTGCGCGCATGCGACTGTCAAAAGCAGTTTGCCTGGGCTGCGCAAGCGGGTCACGAGCTGCAATCATCATTGGTTTAGAAGCAAAAAAATGCCAGAATCGGTGAAGATTCCGGCATTTGTTATAGAACAGAAACTGCTGATTATCAGGAGTTCCCAAATATTTTTGATTTCAAATTATTTCTTCGAGAAATCGGCCTTGCGCATGTCGCCTTCCTTGGCAAGTGCACTGTGGAATGCGAGTGCAATGTCGGGATCCTGAAGAATGTGACCACCCTTGGCAATCTTCAGATACTCGCGCAGCAACGGACGATAGACGGGATGTGCGGCGTTCTCGATAATCTCATGAGCGCACTGGATGGGATCCTTGAAGCGCAGGTCGGCCACGCCCTGATCGGTGACAATCACATCAACCGAGTGCACAGTGTGGTCGACATGAGTTACCAGAGGCACGATGGTGCTGATGCAGTCGTCCTTCTTGATCGAGGGGCACAGGAAGATGCTGGTGTAGGCGTTGCGGGTGAAGTCGCCGCTGCCGCCAATGCCGTTCATCAGGCGTGTGCCGCTCACATGGCTCGAGTTGATGTTGCCATAGATGTCGGCCTCGATGGCTGTGTTCATCGAAATCACGCCAATGCGGCGAACTACCTCGGGGTTGTTCGAAATCTCGCACGGACGCATCACCACCTTGTCGTGCAGTTCGGGCTTTGAGAAGAACTCAGCCATAGCGCTGCCCGAGAAGGTGAGCGAGCAAGTGCTGGCGAACTTGCAGTGTCCGCTCTCAAGCAGTTTGAGCACACTGTCTTGCACCACCTCGGTGTACATCTCAAAGGGAGGAATCTCGTGGCTGTTCTCAAGCGCGTCGAGCACTGCGTTGGCAATGTTGCCCACACCGCTCTGGATGGGGAGGAAGGTCTTGGGAATGCGACCTTGTTTCATCTCGTTCACGAGGAAGTCACACACATTCTCGCCAATCTTGCGGGTCACATCGTCAACGGGAGTGAAGGGCGATTCCTTGCCGATGGGGGCCGAGCATTTCACCACGCCAAGCACCTTCTTGGGATCGACATGGGCATAGGGTGAACCTGCGCGGTCGCTTGCCTTGTAGATAGGAATCTCGCGGCGTGCAGGGGGATCGGCGGGGATATAGATGTCGTGCAGACCGTAGAGGGTCTCGGGCAACTGGTCGTTGATTTCAACAATCACCTTGTCGGCCATCTTGAGCCAGGTGGGTGTGCTGCCCACGCCAGGGCCAAGCACTATATCGCCGTCGTCGGTGATGCTCTGTGCTTCGATGATGGCAACATCCATCTTGCCATAGAAACCATAGCGGAACTCTTGCGACATCTCGCTCAAGTGACGGTCGTTGTAGTGAATCTCGCCGGTGTTAATGCCCTTGCGCATGTCTCCGAGCGACTGATAGGGAGCGCGGAAGTTGATGGCATGGGCGCGGGTGAGTTCGCCATCGATGTTGTCGTTGGTCGATGCACCGCTGAAGATGTTAACTTTGAATTCGCGTCCGGCCTCGTGCTCGCGCACAGCCTTGGCTGCAATAGCAGGGGGCACCACCTTGGGGCAACCCGGACTCGTAAAACCAGAGACGCCGATTGTCATTCCGTTCTGGATGTATTCGGCGGCTTCCTCGGGAGAAAAAACAGGATAAATCATTACAAATTGTTTGTTTATTGTTGTTGCTATAAATGATTGCAAAAGTGAGCAAAACCTAGTTTTGCTGATTTCACGGCAAAATTACTCATTTTGGGCGAAACTAAAAAAAAATTCACCAATTACTGGAGTCTCAACCGGTCTACATCCCCAAAAAAGCGACAAAAATCGGCATTCGCCACACAAAATATCAATAAAAAACGAATTGATGCGCCTAAAAAGTGTTTTTCTTATTTTTATTTTGTAACTTTGCGCGTTGAAACAGACGCTTTTTGAGTTATCAAAGCAGTACGCAAGTAAAACTATATGAAAAATATCATACAAGGAAGCCTGATTACTACCTTTCGTTGCAACGCCAAGTGCAACATGTGCAACATTTGGCAGCATCAGACTCACCCGCAGGAAGAGATCGACGCCTCTTTCTATGAAAAATTGCCCGACGGCCTGCGCATCAACATCACAGGCGGAGAGGCTACCATAAGAAAAGATATAGGCAAGATTTTTGAGATTCTATATCCTAAATCGGTGTTGTTGGAGTTGAGCACTAACGGCTACAACACCGACAAGATTGTGGAACTTGCCAACAAGTACCCCAACATTCTTATCAGGGTAAGTGTGGAAGGTCTGCCGCAAATCAACGACTCGAAACGAGGCCTGCCCAACGGCTTCGACCACGCCCTGCGCACCATGCTCGAACTCAAGAAGACCAAGTGCAAGAACATTGGTTTCTCGGTCGTTATCTCGCCCGACAACTACAAGGACCTTGTGTCGCTCTACGAACTGTGTGTGGCACTCGATGTGGAACTGGGCAACTCGGCTGTGCACAACTCATGGTATTTTCATAAAGAAGACAACCAGATTGTGAGCGAAGACGCCTTGCGTCAGCACGAAATCTTCGTGAAGGCTCTGCTCACCTCGAAACGCCGCCACTTCAAGGACCGCCTGAAAGACTATGGCCGCGCCTACTTCAACCGCTCCATTCACCGCCGCCTGCGTGGCGACGATGCCGGCTACCGCCCCGCTTGCGGTGCCCTGACCGATTTCTTCTTCATCGATCCGTGGGGCAATGTGTCGCCCTGCAACGGCAGCAAGGAAGAGTGGGTCATTGGCAACATCAAGGAGCAGTCGTTCGACGAAATCATGAACAGCGACAAGGCCAAGGAAGCGCTGGAGAAAGTGAAGCATTGCGACCGCAACTGCGCTTTCATCGTCACCGAACGCCACGACATGAAGCGTCGGCCCTGGGTGCCCATCAAGTGGATCATGAAGAACAAGTGGCGCATTTGGCGCGGCAAGGACCTGTGTTGGGACTAAACCGCCTGACGCTCGCGCTGCAATTCTCTACCCATAGCGTGATATTCACTGCCCGATGAAGACGATAGCCGTGATAGGAACTCGAGGCTTTCCTGGCATTCAGGGAGGCGTTGAGATGCATTGCGAAAACATCTATCCCTGCTTCTCGGCCGATGTGCGGCTGCGCGTGTACCGCCGCAAGCCCTACCTCACCCAGTACTCTAACAAGAACTACCCCAACATTGAGTTTATCGACCTGCCCTCGACCCGCATCAAGGGTTTCGAGGCCGTGCTACACACCTTCTTGTGCGTGATGCACATTCTGTTTCACCGCAAGCCGCAGGCTGTGCATGTGCACAACATTGGGCCCGGCATGTTCACTCCCCTGCTGCGGCTCATGGGACTCAAGGTGGTCATGACCTACCACAGCGCCAACTATGAGCACGCCAAGTGGGGTCGCCTGGCACGCACGTTGCTGCGCCTGTGCGAGAGCATCTCGCTGTGCTGCAGCCACCGCATCATTTTTGTGAACAAGTTCCAGATGCAGAAGTACGGCAAAAAGGTGCAACGAAAGAGCATCTACATCCCCAACGGCATTCATCGCGTGACGCGCACCGAGTCGACCGATTTCCTTGAAAAACACGGCATCGAGCCTGGCGCCTACCTGCTGGGCGTAGGCCGCCTCACGCCCGAAAAGGGCTTCGAGTATCTGGTGCAGGCGGCTTCCTCGCTGCCCGAAGTGAAGCAGGTGGTGATTGCCGGCAGCAGCGACCACGACACGGCCTACTATGAGCAACTCAAGGCATTAGACACCGAGCACAAGGTGATTTTCACCGGTTACACCACTGGCGACGACCTGCGACAGCTCTACAGCCACGCACGCATGTTTGTGCTCTCGTCGGTAGTCGAGGGATTTCCGCTGGTCATGCTCGAAGCCATGAGTTACGGTTTGCCCCTTGTGGTGAGCGACATTCCGGCCTCGCACCTCGTGGAACTGCCGCACGACCGCTACTTTGAGTGCCGCAATGCCCAGTCGCTGGCACAGGTGCTTGCCAAACACCTTGAAAAACACGAGTCTTTATGCCAGTACCGCCTCGACGACTACCACTGGCCACTCATCGCCCAGCGCACCGAGGCCGTATTCCAATCCTGACACACGCAAAGGCGCTACGGAGTTGAGGAGTATAGGAGTGGCTCTTTATAGTCAGACAATTGAGGACAATTAGCTGTGGGACGGGCTTCGCCCTTAAAATTTAAACTGCGTTAAAATTACGATATTAAAAATTCTTGCGCTAACGCGCTAAAACCGGCGTGAGCCGGCTCTTCGACAAACTTAGTTTGCAGCTTTTTGAAAAAATATAACTACCGACTCGGTGGGTGCTAATTCAAAAAGTTGCGCCTATCGGCGTCAAAAAGCCTCGCAAGCTCGGATATTATAATCAGACAATTGAGGACTATTGGTTGACAATTTATAAGATTGATGACAATTAGCTGCGGGACGGGCTGCGCCCTTAAAATTACAATGCTTCGCATTAAAATTATAAATGTAAAAATTCTTGCGCTGACGCGATAAAACCGGCGTGAGCCGGCTCTTCGACAAACTTAGTTTGCAGCTTTTTGAAAAAATATAACTACCGACTCGGTGGGTGCTAATTCAAAAAGTTGCGCCTATCGGCGTCAAAAAGCCTCGCAA
>JAEEGL016605915.1_pt1 | contig 27794 bp, 27 predicted proteins | sample 9134231 | NCBI WGS metagenome assembly JAEEGL01 (sample SAMN16246548, study PRJNA631951) | gut metagenome | biome: gut microbiome; feature: rumen; material: fiber-attached | host: Bos | place: Iran: Karaj | collected 2018-10
AATGATAATATTGTCGATGACTTTGAATCTGCTGTGAACCATGAACTTGGAACAATCAGCATTCTCTTTTGCATCAGCACTGACATTTGCACTGTCATCATTAGTACAGGCCACATCAAAGATATGTCTTAAGTCTTTCATGGCATTATATATAGACATCTGCCTGTTTTCTCCGGGGTCAGAAAATCCCAAAAACTTTTCCGCAACCGCACTCTCAGGATTCTCAAAGATCGCATCCTCAATCTTTTCACGCCAGCTCTCATCTGCCACAATCTGGATGTTGTCCACAAGATTGCTCTCGCCAAAAGGCGCCAAAGCATGCATTATCATCATCTGCCCCGAGAGCTCGATGAACTGCTTTGGAATATCTGATTGTATCCTGCTGCCGGTACCTCCGGCGAGGATGATGGCGATTGTCATGATGTACCTCCGCTAAATGATTATTGTAAAAGCTAATGTCACCCCGAAATCAAATAACGCCTTTAAAATACTCAATTGTCCGTTTCAAACCTTCTTCCAATTCTATTCTAGGTTCCCAACCAAGATTTTCCTTTGCCAAATCAATTATTGGCTGTCGTTGTGCAGGATCATCCTGTGGAAGTGGCTTGTGAACTATCTTTGATGAACTACCGGTTAGTGCGATCACTTTTTCAGCTAATTCAAGCATCGTGAACTCCCCAGGATTGCCAAGATTTACCGGGCCAGTAAACCCTTCTTTGGAATTCATCATTCTAATCATTCCGTCTACCAGATCATCCACATAACAAAAACTTCTCGTCTGAGTTCCTTCGCCATAAATCGTAATATCATGATTTTTAAGCGCCTGTACTATGAAATTCGAAACCACTCGTCCATCATTCGTAGACATGTTTGTTCCATATGTGTTGAATATCCTAACAACCTTGATATCCACGTTATACTGTCTGTGGTAATCAAAGAAAATCGTCTCCGCAACACGTTTTCCCTCATCATAGCAGGACCTTATTCCAATAGGATTCACGTTGCCCCAATAGCTCTCCGGCTGTGGATGAACTGTGGGATCACCATACACCTCGCTTGTAGAAGCCTGAAGTATGCGAGCCTTTGTCTTTTTAGCCAGTTCCAACATGTTAATAGCACCCATAACTGAAGTATTTATGGTCTTAACCGGATCATACTGATAATGGACAGGTGAAGCAGGACACGCAAGATTGTATATCTGGTCCACTTCCACCAGCAGCTCTCTGGTAACATCATGCCTGATAAACTCAAAGTAATGATTGTCCATGAGCTCTTCTATATTCTTTTTCGTTCCGGTAAAAAGATTATCAACGCAGATAACATCCTCACCATCCTGAAGAAGTCTTTTGCAAAGATGTGATCCAATAAACCCAGCTCCGCCAGTAACCAGTATTCGTTTCACCTCATACCTCCATAAGTTGTGACGTCATACAAAGATTTCTTTTTCCACATGATAAATCCGCAGTCCTGCAGGATTCGACATAAAATAAATATTCGTCAGCACTTCCGCAATATATGACAAAGCCCTTGTCTCAATGATCTCAGGCACCTTGTCACCAAGAGTCTCTATGTACTCAGTGATCTCGAAAAACCACCTGCAGTACTCATCAAATACATCATTCCGCGCACATACCATGTTATAAGTGTACTGATAATGCCCATTGAGAATCCTAAGATAATCCTGATACTCATTCGAATGAACGTGCTCAAGCGCTGTCAAAAGAGCATTCTTCACATCCTCACTAATAAACCTCCTGAACTGATATAGTTCATTTGGATAACACATATATGGCAGCGGAAGCACGGCATCCACCTTATCTCCCAGAAGTTCAGGCCTCACCAGAAGATGCCTCCTGTAATGCTCGATTCCTTTCCATCCATGCGTCTTGTTCTTCCATATCCAATAGCTCGCTGTCATTTCGCAATACATCTTATTCTTGGAAGAAATATTCACACCGGTATTATCCAGAATATCTGCAATTCTCTTTTCAGAAAGCGCAGCTCCGGCTTGAATCGGATGCTCATATGCCTTAAGCGCCGGTCTTCCCGAAAGTACGTTGTCCCTGTGATTTCCAACCTCGTACATTATCAGATCAATGTCTTTTGCCACCTGCTCGCAGCGTGCCCAGTCAGGAGTCTTCTCATTCTCACCCGCAAGGCTCTCCAGCGTTGGGAAAAGACCTAACGAATCATAATAAGCAGACATCAGCTTATGCTCTTCATGCTGAGTCAGGGAAAAGACATTTCGGTAGCCCTTTTCTGCAAGGAAAGGAAGCACCTCTTTTTGTACAAGCTCAGTAACTCCGACCACGACAAATGTTTCCAATGGCACATCTGCGATGGCTTTCACGGGAATTCCCTCTATCTCATCAAGATTTCCCTGAAGACCGTCACGAAGCCTGCCGTCCAGATTCCCCACAGCAAAACACTCTGGGACTCTTCCGGTAAGCTCTTTTATCGCACGATATGCACCATATGCAATCACCTGCGCGCCGTATATCACGAAGCTGTCATATTTCTTAAGCTCATCTACAACCATGCATTACACCTCATATGGCATTATTATCTTATCCTTAGGAACGCCCATTTCTAATGCCTGCTGATAAATCTCGTCAAATCTTGAATAGTGGGCAACAAGAAGATAATCAAACTCATCGCCGTGTTCCTTAAGGTATTCCGGAGCTTTGACACGAGCGCCGTAAAAGTCCGTGTTCTGCTTCTCTTCATCCCTGTCTACAGCAAGTTCAAGGACTCCACCTGAAGTCTTGACCGTATCAGCAAGAAAGCTGCCGGAAAGGCCCATTCCCCATATCGCATATTTCTTTCCCGCCTTAATGGAGTCTCTGTGCCATTCAAGAACTTTCTCGGTATCTGACAGATTGACGACCTTTTCAGGAATCCAAAGACTGATCAGTTCGCTCAAACTCCTGATTCCGGAAATACGGTCAAATCCAATTTTCTTCAGAGAAATGGCATTCTTATTAAACAACCAGTATCCCTGTCCGATATGCATGGTTCCGGGGTTCATGACGCACTTCTTCATCATGGCCTTAACTTCTTCATTATGCTTATCATCGGCCGAGAACAATATCCAGCCGGAAGATTCTTTTAACGCCTTGTTGAGCGCTTCTCCGAACCCTTCTCCGTCTTCTATGAATACAACATCAAACTCATCCGTGTACAAAAGAGATTTCTCCGCATTGAATCTGTCTTCATAATGCTCAACATATTTCTGCGTTGCAAAGAACCTCTTGCCGGTAGCCTTGTCCCTGTCATCTATCTTTCCGTCTTTGATCTCAACAAGATGCGTCCTGCCGGCTTTAAGCCTCGGGCTTCCTATCTCTTCGAGCTTCTTATACATTGACGGTGATACGTCGTCTATCTCATCGCTGGACTTTCTCATGAATGTATGGCGCGGGAATCCGCAGAACTCGCACCATCTCTTCTGATCTCCAAAGTCTTCGGGTTTTCTCTTCCACCATCACGGCTCAATGGGCCATCCACCCGGGCCGTCAAAGAGCATATCCATGGCTGCTGCCACTTCACAGAAAAACGCTCCTTTTGGAGTTATTGTTGCTGACCATGCATTCTGAAGCCAGCAGTTATCGCGCATAGGGAACCATTCCTCATCAGATATGCCAAGATCTTTTCTTGCAAAAAGACCCGGCTGATGGAATGAAGGATTGATGTGATCATTTAAGAACTGTACCTGAAAAGTATCCTGAATCTTCTCATGATACTTGTGATATGTACCACTCATGTTGGAGTAGATGCCGATTCCGGCGCGCTCAAAGGTACGCCTTCCGTCCTGCTTCTCAGCAACCCTGTGGCTCTCAAATTCCTGATGAAGCAGCTCTTGAATGAACTGCTCCTGGGGATAGTATAATCTCTTTTGTCTGTCCTGCATGGGATACTTGGTCTGCAGATAATCGCAGAAGCGTTCAAACTCAGGGTGGAGTGTTGGTTCTCCGCCGATAAGCGCAGTAAGCCCCGGGAACCCTTCCATGGAATCCACTGCCCTCTTGAAGGTCTCAAAGTCCATGAAGAATGGTTTCTTGTGATTGCCACAGAACCTCGTACAGTTGGAACATCGCTCTGTGCAGGCGTTGGTGATGTCGATTAATACGATTTGCATGTCTTGTGGTGAACGCATAGGATATCTCCTTTTCTTAGGTATTAATCAATATATCGAAATGCACGAAGTGACTCGTCGCTAAAAACCAGCTTCTCATCCATGCCGTAAATTTTAGCATCAGGATACTGTTCGGAAAGAATCTCCATGAGAGTCTGTCGCACACCAGTAAACGAAATTGCCAGGACTATGGCGTCAAACTCAAGTGTTGCTATGTTATCAGGCGACACAGCCGGTATACCTTGTTTGTTTAATTCCTCATAATTTCGATCCACCAATGCTGCAATCGTACAAAAACCGGTGTTCTTATTAAATCGATACAGTCTCTGCCCATATTCACCAGCACCGTATATAACAATTGTATCGCCTTTATGTACCTGTGGAAACGGATATAAATAATCAAGCTTTTCAAATCCATCATAGAGAATGTCAGCTCGTGGAACAGAGAGAAACATCACATACCCAAGCCATTGAGCCAGGATGTCTTTTCCACAATTCCTCTTACTGAGGAGCTTATGAACTGAATGATAAAGCACTCCAAACCGTTCTCTCTCGGATGCCACATCTCCACTGGTGCTCGTCATCGACGTGGTTGTCTGTCTATAGTGATAGAACGCTTCGTGGGTAATATACAAACTGTCTGCGTCCAGAATATACGGATAAGTACAGGAAGCATCCTCGCCCATTGTGAGCCTGTCATCCACATCCATCTGTGTCTTTAAAAGCGACTCTCGCTTAAATATCCTGTCCCACATATTGGGTGATATTCCCCAACTAAAGAAACCGTCATTAACTATCATATGCGGCAGAATCTCGCCTTCTATGCGCTTTCTGTCATATCTTCCCTCAGGAAAAGCCTGAATTATCTTGTGCCCCGTTGCGCCGGTATCTTTGTATCTGGCTGCCAGAACAAGGTCAACATCCTCGCTTTCCATGATCCCTATCAGATGTTCAAACATTCCCTGTTCAATCCAGTCATCACCATCGATGCATATTACAAATTTACCTGAAGCAGCGGATAAACCTGCTTTTCTGCCACACACCAGGCCATTGTTATCCTGATGGATCACCTTAATCCGATTGTCTTTGGCTGCATACTCATCGCATATCTGCCCAGAACCATCAGTCGAACCATCATCCACCAAAATCAGCTCATACTCACGGTAGGACTGCCTTATAACGCTATCCAGACACTCCTTTAGATAATCTGCCACATTGTAAATTGGTATAATGACTGAAAGATTCATAGGATCTCCCATTAACCACCGGTAAACGTATCACAGTACCTGCAATTACCGCAGTACTGACGTCCTCTATATAAAGCTTCCCTTACCTTCTTAAACTTGGTTCCAAACCACACATCTTTGATGCTCTCTTGGGTAAGATCACCTAGCGTATACTTACCGAGCGCATCATTACAGCATAGAGAAACCTTTCCATCAGGTCTTACTATCATCTGCTTGTATGGCAATACACATCTGTCATCGGCGTAGTCCTTGATATCCTGCCTGTTTGGAGCATTCCCGCCCCTGGATGTCAGAATCTCATCAGGTTTTCTGAGAACAATCGTAACCTTTTTGTTTAGTTCCAATTCAGGATGTTCTTCTATATACTGCTTTATCTCTGCGCATGGCTTGATGAGCTGCAGTTCCTGCTGATAGTTATCAATAACCATCTCATCAAGAAGCTCAATCAGCGCCTTGAACTTATCCAAGGTAAACAATGTTCCATTTGTAAAAAGATGCATCCTCGCCTTGGGCAACTTCTCCCTTGCATACCTGTTGAACTCGATTATCCTGTCATCAAGCAGTGGCTCATTGTTGGAGAATGTCGTGAACTTGCCGGCATAATCCATCTCAGAGAGCTGGTCCACAATAGAGTAAAAGAGCTCTTCACTCATCCTGGTCTCTATTCTTGGATCCACATTTCGATTAACCGGGCAGAATGAACAGTTGCCGTTGCATCTGTTTATGGTCTCAACTTCTATATGATTAAAGAGCATCTCCTTACCATATAGCTCTTCAACTTCCTCATACACTTCTTTCCTGGAGTATTTGAGTTTCTCAGATGAATTCCATTCATCTTCTGAACCCGCCTCATGAACACTCTCGTATGGATTGAATACTATTTCCGGTGTTTCATAATAGCTGAACAGATAATTCCTGAACACCTCGTAGTCAATGATCCCTCGGCTTTCAAGATCCTGCTTCATACTGGATATGTACTGGCTTGCAATAACAAAGTAATATTTGTCTTTATCAGCAATTATGTCGTCAAAGCCCACAATCTTTTTCCCATTATAAAAAGAGCCGTGTCTGGCGGCGTTATTATCCAGAAAATATTCCACTTTGTCTTCACCTATCATCTTGAGAGCCTGAAGGCCATGCATTCCGGCACCGAAGATGATGGTGGGCTTTGAACTTTTATTATTCATTTTTATCCTTTTAGTAATTAAAAAGCCTGGCTAAAGTAACATACTTTACACCAGGCTTATTATCAGATACAAAACTTAATTCCTTTTATTGGTTCTTTTTCAACTTTTTGATATTTAGGATCATGAAGCATTTCATATTCAAGACGTTGCATCTCTTTATGAAGCTCATCCGCAGTCATCTTCTCCACTTCTTTGAGAAGCTCTTCTGCACGACTATCATCTTCAGTATATGTACCAATTTCATATTCAGTCATCGCCAATCACCTCCTCAAAGAATACACCAAAGTGCTCTCGGCAATATTGTAGTGTTTTCATTTGTGCTTCAAACTCATTATACCCTTCCAGCTTATAACTGACAACTTTCATAGTATAATATGCATCTGAAATCAAACGATTAGTTTTGTAGATAAATACCTTTCCATCATGGGTTACGACTATCCCAAAACTATAATCGTTAGTATGGTTTGAATTAAGATCCTTCACACTTGGAGGAAGCCCTTCCGGATGCGTATGTATCGTGACAAGACCTGCATGCTTTGAAATAATATCTTTTGTATGCGACGTGTATGTTATTCTTTTCTCCTTTTGCCCATTTATTTCTTCAGTAACAATTTTACACTCCGTCGGATCAATCCAATACATATCCTCAAACTTCGTCCCAGATCTATGAAGAAGCATCTTTTTTGCCAATCTGTATAATAATCGATTTAGCTTAGGCGAATCAGATAGTTTATCAAACTTTTTGCGAAACTCTCCGCCATTCAGATATCCCTTGTCAACAACAGTATCCTTGTTCCTTCCGTATCTTTGTTCTTCTTTTTCTTTCATGTACTCCTTCCCATGCACTATATGTACATGGAAGATGACTGATTACCAAAAGACAAATAGAAAGATGCAGAATGGGTTGATGCTTAGTCTATTATTTCTCAAATCTGTTTAATCAATGGAATATTGAACGAATTGTTCAGATGACTATCCACGGACACATAAAATGCATATTTTGATTTATTGGCATTGCCAACGATGTGTAGGATAGCACATCTGAATGTTGATGTAAAGTACGTATTTGGTTTTCAAGGTGCGGTAATTAACATTGCAGCTATGAGTTACATATTTTCAACGAAATCAAATATTCTCTCACAGACCTTACCATCGAATTTACCAGTCATGTATTCCTTATATGCTTGCAGTTCTTCTTTTTTATCGTCATCACCACGAGCTATCATATCGATGAAGGCTTTTACTTCATCAATATCCTTCGCCTTATACATTGCCTTATACCAGGCCTGTTCCTCGTAGTCCCCTACCTGATTTTCCTTCATTATCAGCAGAATTGGCTTTTGATAATAGAGATAGTTCAGATTCAACGAGACTTCCAAGTCTGATATCAATGCATCAGACACACTGCTTGCAGCGTAGTAATTAGGCTGAAAGTCTACAATCACCGAGTACTCATCTTCATACTTCTTTATTCGATCAACATAATCTTTGTAGCTTAGGTTAAGAGGATGAGGTCGCCAGATCAAGATTCTGTCACTACATTCTTTCGGAAATAATTTCAGATATGGATCAATATTATATAGGGCTGAAAAAACAACGACTCTTCCCGCTATCTTTCCTATCCATTCCCGAGGTACTTCAGCAGGCTTATTCATAGCCTGATACAGCTTATCCATTCTTGGATATCCAAGCCTTGCGACCTTATCTTTCCAGAGACTACCCTTACCAACTATCCAATCACAGAAATAATCCGACCCGATATAGCAATCAACTTTATCCCGTATATCTTCTCCAAAAATGGAGTCAAAGCTTTCCAGTTCCTGCCCAGGATACTTGATATAAGTATGAGTCAGGAAAGGAGTTGACTGCACACCGATGTTTCTCCTGTCCTTGCCAAAATCCATGTCATAAGGAATATATCTCATATCATAACCGAGATTAAAACAGCATCTGATACTGCAACAATCAAATCCAGGTGTAGATAGGGACACACATCTTATTCCATCTTTTTCATAGCCATCGACAATCTTGCAGAGCCTTACTATATTCTCACGCCTTGAAAAGCTCCATTCACCGTCATCAATATCCGGAAATACAACCAGTATCTCTTTTCCCTTGTTCTTGTATGTATTGACCAGTGGTGATCCCGCCTCAATAAAGTAAGCAAACCCCGCCTCAAAAAACGCTGCATCTATTGATACCTGTTCGACCTTCTGCAAAAGAGCACTTTTTAACTGTTTCCATTCCTTCAGTCCAAAATAGAACAGATCATTGTAATTTCTAAGCTCAATGTCACTACCAAGGATTACTATAAGCTCATCTTCGATTGTCTTTTTAACAGCCGGATTTCCAATAGCAACTACTATAAAATCTATTTCGTTATTATCGCAAAAGACCTTTAGCTCGCTCTTAGAAATAACCGGATATCCCTTAATCTCAGTTCCCTGCTTATCAGTTGATGAATCACAATATGCACACAGCTTGAAATGATCAGCAAGTTCCTCTATTGGGAATGTAACCCCAAGCCTTCCGGCTCCGTATATCACATATTTTTCAACAGCTCCATTATCGGTCATATGCCTATTTTCTCAAAAATGTAATCAACCAGCTCTTCCGGTGTACGCGATCCATCATTATCAACTATGACGTCGGGATTCTTTGGTTCTTCAAACTCAAAGTCAATTCCCGCAACATGTTTATCTACTTCACTTGTTGTTCCGCTATAAAGTCCCTTCTGGTCACGCTTCCTAAGGACTTCCATCGGAACTCGAATATATATTTCTTTATAATCCTTGATATTATCTCTATTCCATTCCCTTACAGCATGGAACATTGAAATAGTGCAGATAATTACATTTATGCCCTGGTCAGATAAAAGCTTGCAAAGCCTTGAATACCTCATGGCACATTTTCTTCGCTGATCTTCAGAATATCCAAGATCATCTGCCACGGCTTTTCTCAGCTCATCACCATCAAAAAAAATCGTTTTATCATGCTCAGCTTTAAATCTCTCATAAAACAGTTGACCGATTGTAGTCTTTCCTGCCCCGGAAAGCCCTGTCACCCAAAACACCATCTAATTCACCCCTTATGACAGTTCACTCTCTGCCAGCTTCAGGTCATCCACGTCATCAACTTCATACCATCCACGCTTTATATGCATAGCTTTAAGCTTGTAGCCTTCATCTATCATTCCCTGAAGCAAATCCGTCATGTACATTTTGTTGTATTTTCTATCAGTTCTCCAAAGCGCCTTTCCTTCTTCTGATCTCTTTTTGGCCTCATCAGCTGTTGACATCATCGCATTAAGTCCAGCGCCTTTAAACCTCATAAGCCCTATATACTGCGACATCACCCTACTGATATCTGTCGTCTTTTGTCCAATTTCAGTTAGATTATCTTCAGCATCAAACATCAGTGTTTCTGCATCGTCCAGTGGGTTGTCATTCCTCTTTCTCCAATATGACTCCCATCCATCATCGACAATTACACCGGCATCAGCCATACATGAAAGGATTGTATTTAAAACATCCGTGCCATAAATTATGTCTCCGTAAGAAATCAAAACATCTTCATCCGCTTCCATAACACCTCTAGCGCACATCAAAGAGCAAACCATGTTTGTGGTTTCAAATTCCTTATTAAAAATGATAGTGATTCCGGAATTCTTTAATTCCTCTTCCAAAGCATCAACTCTATAACCACCAACTATTGTAATGTCTTCTGGTTTAATACCGCATTCCATCATCACTTCAAGCTGTCTTTTGATAATGCTTTTGCCGTTAACCTCAACCATACATTTAGGTCTGTCATCTGTTAATGGTCTTAGCCTGGTTCCCTGTCCTGCTGCCAGTATAATAGTCTTCATCTGTCAAAAAGCTCCTTTATCATTTTTATGTCGTCTCTTTCGAAAGGATTATTTCTCTCCGGGTGCCACATGGTTGCCAGGATTGGGTATTCCTTGTGCTTTACTGATTCAACAACTCCATCCTCTGAAACAGCCAGAACATCTAATACGCTTCCACTATCCATCTCGCTGATCAACGCACCATAATTATGGTAGCTGTTAACTTCTCTGTTTGCTAATGCGCCACCTACTTTGTGTCTGACTGCAACGTGCCCCTCAACAGGCTCAAGTCGATATCCAAAGTAATCCAGGATAAACTGCATTCCTCTGCATAATCCATAAACAGGGATTCCTTTTTTGATAGCACAATCTAACAGGACTTTCTCTGTTTCATCGCGCTCAGGCGCATCACCACCATAGCCGGAAAGCGTGTTGCCACCGGTGAAGATGATTCCACCACAGTCTATGTTCTTAACCATATTTAGCGCCACATCAGGTATGTTTGGAACAGGTATCGGCAAATAGCCACATTCACTAATAAGTTTGGCAATGCACTGGTCTGCGCAGTCGCGTCGTTCACCATAGGATTCTATTATTTCAACTCGTTGCGTAAATAATACTTTTTTCATCTTAGCTGAGCCATCCATACTCTAGTTGTATACGGGACTACTATGTACTCTTGATGTAAGGACTCTACTGTCTCCCTGATCATTTCGTTTATCTGATTAAATTTATCCGGAGCCTGTCTTGCGACAGTACCATGCGATTTCCATCCCTCAATGAAATCTTCAGCTAAAATCTCGTGTTCCACATTACCCTCAAGATGGATTACTTCTTTAAATAATCCACTTTCATTTATTACGTCTGTCTGATCTTCTCTTCTCGTACCATAGTTAAAACCAGGAATCTCCTGCTTAAATATTTCCTCTATCTTCTGTTGAAGTGGATCGTTTAAGTTGCGATGATTCCACATGCACGCAAACCAGCCATTTTCCTTTAGAATTCGTTTTGATTCTTTTAAAGCCTCTTGCCTATCACAGACATTAAATGACGACCCGAAAGTAACCATGTCAAACTCATGATTGGCCATACCAGTATGCTCACCAACTCCCTCATACCATTTGACATTTTTAAACTGTTCAGTACGCTTTATGCCATTTGCTCTCATGGCATCGTTAGGTTCAACAGCACAAATGTCAAATTCTTTTTCTGCAAGCTTAATCGTTAAATGACCAGCTCCTGCTCCAATATCACAGATTCTGGCATCTGCTTTAATGGCAGCAATTTCCAACATCTTTTCAATAGCTTCATCCGCATAATCAGGTCTTTTTAAATATGCATCTGCAAGATTTGTATAATCCCATTCTGTTTTCATTCTGTCATCTCCTAAACACTTTTATGGTTTTGTCTCTAGAATTTATTTCAATTACTTTCGCACTCCTGACTGTCTGGTATAGCTTCTCCCCAACTCCAACTGCTGCCGGAATGTTTAATTCTCCAGCCCGGATTGCCATATGGGAGTTAGCACCACCATACATTGTTATAAAACCGGATATCTTATGCGAGAATATCCAATCGTATCCCGGATCAGCACTCTTGATCAGAACAATCTTGCCTTCAATATCCCCAAATCCTGCATCAGCTTCCTGCTCCTGTGAAATGCCCTGAATCTCTACAACTTCGCCTATCACCTGTCCAATTGTGATATAGTTTGGCTCAGTATCCGGATAGGTAAACGCATAAATATCTTCCGGAGAAATAATAACAGGCGGAAGGGTTATGAGATTCGATGCTACTGCCTTTTTTCGTCCTGACCTGATACTAATATTCAGAGCATCTTCAATATCATCTGTCGAAGAATATAGCCTTAAGATGCTGTGAATTCGAGTAAAAGACATATCCTCTGCCGAAAGTCCATACTTCTCACCCGCATTTCGCATGAGCCTGAGAATCTCTGAAACATGCTTGGTAAAAATGAACTTGCTGTATTCGCGTCCTTCAATGACGGACTTGACAAACTCCAGAAGTCCTAAGACATCATCCGAAAGGCCGCATTCTTCAAGCTTTTCTTTTAGCAATCTCATCTGCTCAATTGAAAGCTTAAACTCACCCTTTTCGTAGGATTCTGTATTGCCCGAGGACCAGTCAAAGTATAGATTCGGTTTTTCATCATATCTTGGCGAACAAATATCATACGTTCCCGGCCTTAAATGACCATACTTTACAAGAAATCCCTGTTTTGATAGCCGTATAAAATCCTCTTTCATCTGTGAGCTTATGGTATTTATACTATTCATAAATGAGCAGTAATCATTATCAGAAAGTATTCTACAAGCCACTGCTGATTTAAGCATCTGGACAGCGATGAATGCTCCTCGCGCTAGACCTGCAAACGGAAGAGTTCCATATCTTTTGCAGTCCTCCACCAGCCAATAGATTTTATCCAGATCGCTCAGGTCACTCTCAACAATCTCATAAAACCGTTTCTCAAGTATTCCAATCTTCTTCCAATCGGATCTCCATAATCCTTTTTCATAATCAGTTATGTTGATTGTAACTTCCCTTAGAGCCTGTGTTATTTCTTCTATATCATAGTCGTTAAAGCCATAATTTCTGAGGATTTTAATACGCTCTTCCAAATCAAATGTGTAGCAGGAAAAGACTATCTCGAACTCGGCCTTATCATGAGACAATGGATTCTCGCGAAGCCGCCCCAGATAATAATTTACAAGCTTCTCGCTCAGCTCCTCACTCAGTGTTGCCGGAACAAAAGAATTAAAGCTAACTCTTACATCGATATATGGAAGTCCTCCAAAATCAACCAGAAGCGGAAAACTTCTCAGATTCCTATACCCATAGTTATCTCTCTGATATGCCCAGATATTATCGGTTATCAGTTCTCTATATAAAGAAAGTGCCAGTGGCCTGGGCCTTATTCCAATCATCTCTGCCGGATTCCAATCCGTCATGACAGAGTAAATCGTCTTATCTCCACAAAGAAATGGCTTCTTTCCCTGGCTATCTTCTATCTTTTTATAGATATCTGCCAGTGCCTCATCTGTGCTTACGGCTCTGTCGTTTTCTTCAGTCTCGCAGTGCATTACCAATGCACGGACCTGCAGTACATAAAGTTTTCCCTTATCATAAAAGCAAACTCTACATCAAGATTTCTTTTGCAGAAAAGCTCTTCCAGCTCCTGCAATGTATCGCACAACACTTCTATTCTTTTGTCTTCACCAACAGATATATTACTTGGAGTTCTTTTATAGACATAAAGAAGTTTCTCTTTGCTCTCACCTGCCGTTATAGAATCTGTTGACCCTGACGTGTCGTAGTTTATAACATAGTAATCCGCTCCAATATTGGGATCCATGGTAAAAGCAACGCCACACATAACAACTTTTTCAAGCATTGGCTGAATCAGCACCTGATTTTTCTGGTCTGGATTCTCATATGATGCTATTACATTATTGATTGCAGAAATCAGGCTCTCTTTTTCCAAACCAACATTAGGAACAGAAAGATTCTTGCCAGCATTAGAAGAGTTCTCTGTGTCCTCATCAACGGCACTGGAACGAACAATTACATTGTGGGTGTGAAACTCAGAAAGGACTCTGCAGATAACCTCATCCTGATTACTCTCCCAATCACGCACACTAAAAGACACCTGCGGAAGAACAGATGCATTTCTCAGTTTGCCTTCAAGCGACTTCAGTGTGTTTGCTTTTGTTGAAAGATATACCATGTTATCAGAATTCATCTATTGCTCACTTAGCTGTTCAATAAACTTAACAGGATACTCAGATATTATCTTTGATGGATCTGCTCCCACTTCTTCGACTAAAGCTTTTTTCATTTGATTCATTAGATCTTCACTGTCAGCCGCAAGTAAAACCGCATCATATTCCAGCTCTCTTATGGCTTCCGGCTTAACAGTATCAAATCCTTTTTTTGCCAACTCTTCCCCTCTTTTGTCGGCCCATGCAACAATGTTGTATCCGCTTCGTTTCAGGCCTGTATAATAATCCTTTCCAACATCCCCGGCGCCGTACAATACAATCCTATTCGCCCCTACTTCACGAAGTGTCTTATATGGCGGAATAAAAAACGGTAAAATATTTCCGAATCCAAATCCAAAACTTGTATTGACGCCCCTAAGCACAAATTCAATCATATATCTGTTAAGCTTTTGCATCAAAAGTTTCGATTCAGAATGCCTTTCAAACACCGCCTTCATCTGACCATAAAATAGCGTTATTCTCTCAAAATACTTATCATCAGCATAAGACGTCATTGAATCATCCCGTCTGCAATAGTGATATATGGGATGTTCTGATACGGCAACTTTTTTAGAATCCAAAAGTGCCCCAAAGACGCAAATATCGTCTTCTGCATATTTTGTATTCAAATCGAGGTTATATTGATGACGAGTTATTAGATCTTTTTTATATAGTTTGTCCCAAAAATTTGGAGAAATCCCTTTATGAGAATAATCATCTGAATAAATGATATGATGTGGTATTTCCTCATTATCAAGGCATCCGCTTACTATGCTTCGTTCAGCCTCCACATGTGAAGTGGTGCCCTTATCTAATATCTGTCTGCCTACGCTTATATCAGCCTTATTTTCATCCAGCGCATTCCATAGCGTTTCTATCATGTCAGGCTCAATCCAGTCATCACTATCAACGAAGGAAACATAATCCGCCGAGGCAACTTTAAGCCCAGTGCGTCTGGCTGCCGGTAGTCCACCATTCTCCTGATGAACAACTCTGATTCTTGCATCATTTTTAGCATATTCATCACATACCATTCCTGAGCCATCTGTAGATCCATCATCAACCAAAATGATTTCCAGATTTTCATATGTCTGCCTACATATGCTATTAAAGCAGCGTTCCAAATATTCTTTTGTATTGTATACTGGAACCAACACACTTATAAGTGTTTGAAACATTTTGTTACTCCATGAGAATAATCACATAAACAAGTCATCTATAGTCTTAATTCTGTCAGATATGTACTCTCTCTTTAAATCCAATTCATGACGCCATTCTTCACTTATCCATGCTGAAACCCAATGATGAATTCCGTATGTTTTTTCATAAGGACATGTCAGTCCTGTATTGTAGCTGTATGGACTCATGACCAATGGCGGGTATACAGCTATTCCATCAACAATCTGATAACTGCCATCTGATACCAAGCCATGTTTTTTCAACACATTTGTATATTGGGGAATAATATTGACCTTATTGAATGAACGATCTTCATTTATAAAATGAATTTCCTCATATTGATTGCAGATTTCTTCAAGTATCTCATTTCCCTGTGCTGCTGCCATCCCAGATCCGGGATCAACACCATCTGCACTTTCAAAGCAGAAAAATCCTTCATCATAAAGAAGATCATCTAATGGTTTGACCAGCTCAACATCAGTATCCAGATAAATACCTCCATAACGCCTTATAACATCGCACCTGCCATAATCGGATGCATGTGCCCAATTGCGAACACTAAGAGCCTCATTACAAAACACATTGTCAGTTTTATAGTTTTCAAGAGTCCACTTCTTAAACTCATAGTCTGGACAATACCTCTTCCAGCTATCAATGCATTTCTGTACTTTTTCAGGGTATGGGTCTCCGGAGAACCAAAAATAATGAATGGTTTTGGGAATCCTATTTACGGTTCCAACAGTCATTGAAAATGGCCGCTCGGAAACACGGATGCGATCAATGTCCCACTGAAGGGCGCGCATATACTGATAAATATATACTTCTCGATTTTCCAATTGGCTATCAGTATTAATTTGCTCTATCAATTTTGAAACATACATCGGTGTGATGAGTAGAATACATTCTTTATTCTCATCCCTGTATAATGCATCCCATGCGCACACTGGAACAGTTTTTCTTTCAGCAGTCAGGGTTGTTCCTGCCATATCCGGATTGTTGTCTACAGCGCACTTAATATTCCAATCGAACTGAGTAAGAATATCCTGTGCCATTTTACCTGCACCGATAAATATTATTTCTCTATTTTCAAAATCAGATAAGCCTTGCTCAATCGACCGTATCAAAAGCATTAACTACACACCTCATTTGAATTGCAAATTAAGCCAACACATCAAATTCTGTTTGAGCTAAAAAATCCTTATATACTTTGCTTTTCTTATTAAAAGCTTTCAATAACAATTTCTTTAATTCATGAAAACTAATATAGTCTCTTTTGGATACTAATCCCTGTCCATTTAGGAATTCCGTTATTTCTTCATCATAAACATCTGTAGCTATAATTACTTTAGTTACATAAATCTTATTGAATGGTATTATAGGTATTCCTTCTGAATGTTCCTCTTTTTTCTTAGAATCAAATATATAATCAACATTTGCACCACATTTCAAGAGCAGTTTCAAAAACAAATTCCCCCAATATCCTGCCCCCCACACTTGAACTGTCTTTTCGTCAATAATCGCTTCTTGTTGAAGCAATTCTCTGCATTGTGAGATATAATTGCTTTCACTACAAACCATTTCCAAAAAAATATTTGTAGCAGCCTCCTTATACATTTCTCTCATATCATCTATATGACCGTCATTAGAAAGAAGCATATACTTATTTGAAATATTGTATTCGTCTATGCACCTTTGCAATGAAGCACTTTTTCCGCCAAGTGAATATACACTAATTATCTCATCTACCCATATAATCGGATATCCATTGTATATTGCTCTACATAGCCACTCAAAATCTCCTGAAATTGAGTAGTGCTCATCAAAACCGCCAATCTTTCTGTACAGATTTTCGGGAACAAATGTAGCTTGATGTGGATAGAAAATTCCATAGTATTTTGAATTGATTTGTTTATTTATTACACTTGAGATTTTATCGCCGAATAATACTCTGCCAATTAGTATTGTTTCATCATCAATATAATATTTCGCAACTTGGCACAAAACATCCTCGTCCACGAGATAATCATCACCATTAAGAAAAAGGATCAATTCTCCAGATGCAAACCGGAGCGCCTTATTCATAGCATTATATATTCCAGTGTCCTTTTCTGAAATGTAATAATCTATATCATCTAAATAATTCTCAATTATCTCTCTAGTACCATCATCGGATACGCCGTCAACAACAATATATTCATACCTACAGTAGTTTTGATTCACAACAGATTCAATCGTTCGCGCTATTGTTTCTGCACAGTTATATGTAACTGTAATAATGCTTATCTTGATATAATAACTATCTTTATTCATGTAGTATTCTTCCTACATCTATTCAACCAAACAACACGTCTTCAATAGATATTATCGGGCAATCAATTTTATGCGTGAGACTGTCACAAATATCGCCATAATAATGTATTGCTGTAACTACTATAGCGTCTACATCACCCAATTCGTCATCCGGCGCTACGATTTTTATGTGCTGAGCAGAGTTTTTTATACTTCTGTCAATCACGTAACTAACAGTAACACTATCGGACTTGCTCAACTCATAAAACATGCATTCTCCTAGCTCTTTAAATCCGTAAATAGCTATCTTTTTATAGTTATGTGAAATGAAATAATCTGCTATTGATGTTCCTTTATTATGTAATTGTACCCATCGTACTAATACATCATAAAACTCCTGCATCTTCATACATTCATCTTTATATTTGAAAATTGACTTATGCAAATCTTTCATAATTGTGCTTAACGCAACCAATAACAAGACACATATTATTCCAAATACCATTATCACGATAGAAATCATTTTGCCCCCACTAATTAATAACCTAATATTAGCTCCTTAACATTCTTCATCCACATACTAAATATGTGCAAAAAGAGGCTGGGTGACTGAACATTAAGTCGCATTAAAAAGGCAATATATTTAAGAGAATAACTAATACTTATCCCATAAAGACTCATCAAACTTGTTTCTTTTACTTGCAATCCATAATGTCTCATTTGCTTTTCATTTAAAAGACATTCCGAATACCCCATAGTAGCTCTTGAAACACTTAACTTATACACATTTATTAAAAGCTGTTCTCTATATTCTCTATCGATTTTTCTTACAAGCTCACTTAATAATTTAGTAGTATTAGCGAACACCCCTTGTGGAGTCCACCACAACTCTGATTTACTATTGCTATAAAATCTCGATCGCTCAGCTTCCATGGAGTACACATACTTATAAAATAGTTTTGTTCCGCAAATAACCTTATGATCTTTGGAAAAAAAACCAATCAAGTATGAATGGGGGTACATCCCATATTTTTTCTCATCATAAAAATATTCTTTTAAAAAAAGTCTATTCTTGTCCCAAATATCCCTACTTATAACAAACCCAGTAGGATGAAAAAGTGTTCCTGCAACCTTGACTGTTGTTGCGCTCCCTGCATTATATATCCCAAATCCATTTGAATAAAAATCAGGTTCACCAAGTAATTCTCCCCTTCCTATACACCCTATTCCTATTCTTTCCTCTTTTACCAATTCCATAAAATCTTTAATAATATCAACATCTAAATAATCTCTATCTAAAACATGTAATAAGTATTCACCTTCTCCTTTAGATAACGTTTCATACCAGTTCTTGCATGCACCAAGATTGTCAGAATTATAATAAATCTTGCATCTATCATATTTGATAGTACTGAGCAATGCTTTATGATACTCACCAGACCCATCGTCACATATTATGATTTCTATCGTTGGATCATTTAAAGATTTTATTTTGTTTACTAAATCAATACACCTTTGTCCTTTGTTATAACTAGATATACAAACAGATAACAGATATTGTCCCATTATGTCACTTAATTCCTCTAACTATCCCGCGGTTGAGTTTTGTGGACACCTGTGATTGTTTACAAGTGTAAGGAAACCACATATATCCATCTGTGCATGTGCAACTAAAACCATACTTACCCAATTCATTTTGTATCAAAATCTGATCATAATCACCATGATAGCAGCATGCTGCCACTTTCATTGGCCCGGGCTTACTCATAAGCATCTCTGCTCCAAGTAGAGCATCATATTCGCTTCCTTCAATATCCATTTTGATAAAATCCACGCTCTCTTGAACCATAGCATCAAGAGTACTTAGTTTACCCTCACAATATGATGATACGTATTTATTTATTATCTTTATTTTATCTCCATATTTATCAAAAGTATGGTGTAAAGCTTCGACCCATAAGGAGTCCGCTTCGATAAGATAAACTCTCTTGGCCCTATCAATAATATCCAACGCGAAGTTACCTTCTGCTACCCCCGCATCAACAACAACATCCCCTTCATTCACATCAAAATCATCGTCTATATATCTATGCGGTGATTGTTTATCCTGCTCAATCAAAATAGATCTACAGTATGCCAAAACACTTTTTTTATCAGAAAACGATCTCGGAAAATATAAGTTTTTTCCTCCAATAACCGCATAAAACAAATCACTGGAATTATCAAAATGTATATCTAACTCAACATTCTTATACTTATCAGTAAAATCATAATTGAAAACTTCTAAAGGCTTTTGTGAAAGGCGATTAACTATCATCTTTATTTCTACATCATCACAATCTGAATATCTTTTAATAATGCTTTGCTTATAAAAGTAATTCTTATTCTCAATTTTCTCTTCAAAACTACTATCTAAACTAATAATCTGTTTTTTAATCTCTTCAAAGGCCTCTGCCAAAATAACAATCTTATCTATTTTGCCTTTATAAGCATCAAGCGAACACGGCGGTAACACCCTAAGCCCCCGAAACTCCTGGTTGTGTTTTCTTATATCATTATCAATCACGCCTAATAAATCATATTGATCCAATGTCTTACAATCATCCAAAACCAAACCGGACACTTTTCCTGTGCCCCACAGCATAATATGTTCCATAAATTGCCTCTTAATCTACAAAATGTTTAAGTGCTCAGATAATGAAAAAAAACTATTGTCAAATATATTTAAATCACACAAATCTATATCTTGTTCCATTTTATTTAATACAAACGGCAAACTTATTTGATCTCTTTCCGAATAGAGTTTGATTTCTTCATACCACAATTCCATGACCTTAATAACTTCTGGATTATTGTGATTTCTTACTAGTACACCTCCACAAAATAACCCAGAATTAGTTTTATAGCCTTCATTATAGTACCTAGCAATTTGCTGAATGATTACGTTTTTATCATCTTTTCCTGATAACATACATACCGCAGCTTCATCATAGATGCATATTCGCTCAGGATGTGGGAATAGTAGTATTTCGCTCGTTTTGTTATATTGTGTTATATACTCAATTATAGAAGCCTTTATTGTTAAGCTAGCATCAACCCAAACGCTAGTCTCATAATTGCGCAAAAAAACATGAGGCAGAATCTTATAACGCTCAGCCTGCATTTTTGCACTAAATCGTAAATCTCTTTCTACTTGTATTATCTTCCAGATACTTGATTCTAAATATTCCTGATCTGTAAAACATATATAATCCACATTTTTGTCTACAAAAAGAGGATCTTTTAGTGTATCATAAGCACTAAAAATAGCTGTATATACAACAGTTTTACTAGCCACTCTTTTATTTTGTTTGAAGTGTTTCCTATTTCTGAACATATTAAATTGATATTCAATTATTGTCTTTGTATAAAAAGAATCAATAGAGCAAATATTTTGTTCCGGAACTCTGTACTTGTTATGTAAAATTCCCTTAATATCCTCAAAAAAATTCCTTGAAGAAATCACACAAAAAAAATCCTCAATATGATTGATACTATCTGGCGATTGAATCTTGATTTGCGCCACTAAATACTTACCCCATAACTCTGGATTGCTATCAACATACTCGAATTGCTCCAATGGAAATGCCTCCGCGACGCATTTGGTTCTATTCAAAAACCAGGCAAAATCCTTTCCCATTCCCCAGATAAGAGTTTTCATAGTTGGTCTCCTATTGTAGATTCAGAAAATCCTTCAAATTAAATACCCCCTCTGTAACAACTTTTTCACTAGCAATTTCATCAAGCAATTCTGCTCGACCTTTTAGGCTGTTAGGGGATTGATTTATTAGCAAACAATCTATTTCTGCTGTTTCTAAATCTAAAACAAACAAATCTCCCCTTCTATTCTGGAAATAGTATAATTTACCACTTTGTTTGCCTTCTTGATATCTTGATTGCATCTTGTTAAACTCTGTTTGTTTACATGGAATATCTATAATCCTATACTCATTATCTTCTTTTTTATATTCTATGCTATCATCGCGAAGCATGATTCTATAAAGCGTTTCACCATAAACCACGCTTTGCCTGCTACACCTCTCAATTTTATCATCCAGTTTTCGCGTACAGTAAATATCAGTTCCGAAGGTCGACCAAATGAATTCATTTCCAATCTCATCAAATAATAACATCTGCTTTCGAGACGTTATCGCTATATCTAAAAATCCCGAATTGATTATTGAACCATTTAGACAAATAATATCCAACGTACACGTTTCCGTATTTATGCATAACACTGAATCCACGGTTCTACTAGGAATATAAGCAATTCCATTTATAATTACATGTCCACTAGTCCAATATAAGTTTTCTTTTTCATCGTAGTTATACCTAAATATGACATTACAGTCATCATCAAGATCAAGACATATTACCTCTTTTATTTCTTCACCCAAAACCCAGGCATATTGTCCGTTTATAATTGTTGTCCAAAACTTCCTTTTTATTGTTTTCTGTTCATCTAGAATAATTGAATCTATAAGCATCTGCTCACCAGACTCTAAGTCTATCAACACAAATGATTCTGCATTATATGGTGATAATAATAATTTGTTTTTGTAGCATACAAATGACCTGAACAGGGTATCTCCTATTGGATTTCCTCTTACAATATATTCTTTCTCCAATAACCCACTATGCCTATTAAGTAGATATACTCGATTGGAAAAGTACGACACAAGAATCAAATGATCCTGCCATAAATCAATATATTGACTACAATAGATTTCATTCATAATCCATTCTCCAGAAATACATCTTGACATCCAAACTTTGCTTTACTGAGGGATACGTACCATTTTGGGTTCACTCCAAATTACTTTTGCGGAAGAAATTCCGATATTTGATAATTCTTTTTTAATTTCGCAAGCAACATTCTTATCAAAGACAGCAACTAAAATACAATCATATTGAATGTTTTTTATTGTGTTCACAGCTGATAGCATCATCGGCGTATCTTCTATGTTTTTATAGTTTTTATCAACCCATAATACAATTTCACATGCTTGCTCCTTCGCCAACTGATTATAGTAAGCGCGCCCTACCTTTCCGGCACCATATAACACAATTCGCTTTTTGAGTACTTTTTCTAGATCTGCATATGCAAATGTCCGAATATACTGTTTTTCGCCATTCGAATACACAATTCCTTGATTTCTTTTAGCTAAATTTGCCATATATATACTTCCAAATCTATATATATTGCTTATTTCCTTATAGTCGCTCATCTCACGCGCAATTGCTTCTTGAATTCTATTCTCATCATCTTCGCTGATTGCAACCTCATGTTTCCAGCTGCCATCGATATCTATGTAATGGATATCACCTTTCTTCAATATTGCAGCCCATTTCTCAATTCGCTGGCCAAATCTAACAGAAAGTGTACTATGATCCTCAGCCAATATGTACTCATGCCCCCATTGATTCAATAATGATTTCCCTGATATATCCGCAGGATCATTCCAATTCTCCAACATGCAAATTGTAGGAAATATATCCAGATTTGATCTCAGTTCATTATCGAGTACAAGTGTATCCTCTCCCTTTTTCCATAATTGAATATATGTATGTATTCTTTCTCTGCTCAATATCTCAGCGTTTTCCATATCATCATTTTCAAATCCATGATCAGAAAATAACAAGATATAATCCGCCAACTCTTTTATATGATATTTCGAGTCTAGTATATCCAAAAAACTTGCGGTAAAGTTTGCGCCTTCCTCAAAAGTGTTCCTAGTATATCCTCCCTCATTCAAAACCTGATGAATGTCAGGAATATATAAAAAATTAAAAACATTATTGCCATCTATTTTGCATAACTCAAAAAAATCAAACACAGATGATGAAACAATATTCTCTCCTCCATAAAGAGGAATCAGACCTTCTTCAAATACATCCTTACGCAAAAAAATGTTTCTCGTATAACCTTCATCCCTCATCCTCTTCCACAAATTATCGCCATCACTATCCATAAAATATCGAGGATATTTAAGCCTATGATCACATCCGTTTTTTGAAGGGTAATTCCCCGTCCACATACAAGCAGAAGACCTTCCAGTATCTGGCGCTGGTGTGTAACAATTCGTATATATAGTGCCTCCAAGATTGGTAATGAGCTCATCCATTTTATTTGATGGACTAAATCTATTTATACAATTAATATATTCACCTCCAAACATATCTAAAAAAAACACAAATGATCGCATTTAACTTCTCCTTTTATCACTAGCAATACCTCTATTCCTTTTATCTTGCTCATAACCTTATAACCGCTCTATAATCTCCTTAGCATGATAATAATACTCTATTAAGCATTCCATATATTCCTCGAAAGAAACATGTTTTAAGCCATTAAAACCAACCATTCTATATAAAGTATCTTGATTAATCCACTCTAGATTTAGAATATCAGCTGTACTTGGGTATATCGGAAACTCATTATATGGCATATCGAATTCCATAGAAAATTTTTCAATTACAGCTGCATCATCTCCAATCCCCAGGTAACTCCATATTCTATGCGCATATTCCCTAATTATCTCATCATTGAAATGTCCTCTATCAATATAAAGCTTTCTTAAAGCATAATTTTCATATACATATTCCATCATCCTAATATCTGCGTATCTGTCTATTAGCTTGATTTTTGCCAAACATTTTTTATGGTTATTCCAAACCACATCCTCATCAAAAAAGTTTTTCTGCTTAATTATTTTCAATATATCCTTCGGGGGCATGTTGCCCTCGACCATCTTCTCAACAACTTGATCTCTGTCCTGATATGCCTTAACAGGTTCGTTGGGGTGGATGATATAATATTTACTCACCTCTCTTTCGTCAGAAATATCTTGAGGCCAATAACTATCAAAGTTAAAAAGCGAAATTGTTATTTCCCTCACATTACTTTTCAAATATGCTTTGGCCATTTTATACTGTTGCTGTCTCTTTAGTTCTATTGCAGGTGAATGTAAAAACACATCTGCCATTTTAATCGTTGCGATGAATTCTTTCATGGCAGATAGCTTAAATCTTTCGCCAGTCTCAAAAACCTCAAACTCTGAGAAAAAACAAAAATGATAAAAATCTGAAAAATTGTGATTCTTTTTCAGGACATAGCCAATTTCATCAATTTTACATGCACCTAATCCAAGCATCACATGTTTCTTTCTAATTACCACTTCCTCGAAAAAAAGATAATAAGTGAAATTTTCAATCGGATTCCATCCAAATACATCTAAATGTTCTCTTATAGCAGTATAGCTTTCACTACAAATAACCAAAAAATGCTCGCTTTTATCCAACTGCTCCAATTGCCGAAATGAAGTACCTTCTATCTCACAATCACTATCATAGCTACTAGTACAATGCAAAATATTCCATTCAGTCCCCCACCTCTCAAAAAAGTGCTTTCCAACGTCACCTGTTCCATATATTACTATTTCCTTATTTCCGATTTGTTTTTCTAAAAACGAATTCATTTCTATTCACCAATTATCTTTGCTATCATCCTTGCTATGCTCTCGATGTTCCTCATGTTTTCTGGAACAATTAATTCTATAGGTATTTCAATATCCCATTTATCTTCCATCTCACTGACCAGCTCTAAGATTTCAAACGAGGTTAGAATTTCTCTTTTAATGAAATCTTCCTCTTCAAAGCCATCTATTCCCATGCCAATCAGGATGCTTTTAATATCATCAAAATACTTCATCGAACCTGACCTCCTATTTCTGCAAGCTTTACTCTATCTATTTTCCCGTTGTTATTTAATGGCATACTATCCAAATGTATATATCTATTGGGTAACATATACGATGGTAATTCTTGCTTTACAGCCTCCTTAAGAAGTTCTTCTTTGCATTTTCCTGTGTAAAATGCTATTATTCTTTCTTTATTTTTCACAAATACACAGCATGAACTCTCAACTTCATCAATTGCTCTAATTGTTGATTCAATCTCCCCTAACTCTATCCTATGTCCCAATCTCTTTATCTGATAATCTTTTCGTCCGACATAAACAAGTTCTCCATAAGTATTGTATTCAACAATATCTCCAGTTTTATAAATTCTCTCATTATAGTCGCTATGCAAAGGATTTTGCACAAAAGAGTTTTCTGTCTTTTCAGGATTTCCATAGTACCCCATGCTTAGCGCAGATCCTCGTACGCACAATTCGCCTCTTTGCCCCACATCATTTTGTTCTATAAACCTATCTCGATCAAAGACTAAAATTTCCATATTCTCACGAGCCTTACCTATAGGCAAAGGTTCGTTATCTCCAAATTCCCTGTCCACAATATAGTATGTACAATCAACTGTTATTTCTGTGGGGCCGTATAGATTCGCAAAAAGCGCTTGTTTATACTCTTTACGCCAACAGTTAAGCTGCTTATTAGGCATGACTTCTCCTGCAAACAGAATCTTTCTTAAACTATCCACGTGGATTTTTGAAAGCGCTTTATAATCTGCTAGAAGGCACAAAGCTGATGGAACCCAGAAAATTGTATCAATCTTCTTTTCTTTCATAAATGAGAGTAGTTTCACAGGAAACGAGAAATACTCTTCTGGAATAATCCATGTTGTAGCACCAGTCTTTAGTGTCTGATATATGTCTAGAACAGAATTATCAAAATAGAAAGGTGCCTGATTCCCCAAAATATGCTTGTCGTCTATTTCAAACGTCTTAGTAACCCATTCTGTATAATCAATAACAGCCTTGTGATTGATTATTACTCCCTTAGGGACACCTGTTGATCCAGAGGTAAACAAAACATATAATATGTCAGTGTCTATAATGGTCTTACAAATCTCATGTATATGAACTTCATCAACAAAGGTTTTTTTTATTTCGTTGTACATTAGAACATTCGTATCAAAACCATTCAGTGTCTGGTCGTCATTAATAATGATAGTATCCGGATTAAGCGTTTGAAGGATTTTCTTGACTCGATTGCTAGGCATTTTGGGATCAATTGGCGTATAGAAATTCCCACTTAATGCGATACCAATAAATGAAACCAAACACTCAACGCTCTTATCCATATATACCGCAACAGCCTTTTTAGTTCCCCTCTCAGACAGTGCTTCAGCCACTTTCAATGCCTCTGTATACAATTCAGAAAAAGAAATAGCTCTTTTGCTATCCGCAAACGCAATTTTATCGGGGAACTTTCTTACGGATTCAATTAAGTAATCAGTTATTATTCTAGCTCCCATACCTTGCTGTCCCTTTCCAAAATGGTTTTATACCGCATACTTAATTCAAATTCCTCATCTATATATAAGAAAATGTTTTCATCGGTTATCACATATTTTTCCTTACATGAAGTGATTATCCTTTTACCTTTCTTGTATCGTATTACTTCGATCTGTTCACCTTTAACAATAGTTTGAATATACGGAAAAATATTACTCTTGCCATAATCAGTTGCTCTTAATAGTCTATAAACTTTTTCTCCTGAGTCTTGCTCTAAACTAAAGCAACCATTTTCTGGGATTTCATAAGATTTATATATTCTTTCATGTTTCCCATTATTTCCAATGGTTACTATGCTTTTTCCTTGTATCAAATCATCAAAAAATGTTGATACCCCACTTACTGCCATATCCATTGTTTTTTTGGACAATTCAAAAGCTCTTACATCATCCTCAATTTTGCATTTCTCTTGATATATAATGCTTCCACTATCTATATCACAATCAACATAATGCCAAGTTGTTCCTGTCCACTTATCGTTATTCCATATAGCCCAGGTCGGTGCATTCCTACCCGGATATTTAGGCAACAAAGCATTATGGAAATTTATGATTGTGTACTTCGAGTCTTCTGCCACTTCCTTAGGAAAAATATAATGATTCTCTGCGCTAACGATAAGAGTTTGCTCAGTAATTGTATTAAAAAAGTCAGTTACCTCCTTACTTGAATCAAATGCGTAAAATTGAATTCCATACCCTTTGCATTTTTGTTTACTTACTCCCAACATCATTTGCGAATCATATTCTATACAACAAAACGCATATCTATAAATCGCAGCTTTCTCCCATATCATTTCAATCAAATTATTAAAAACCATCCCTTGGCCTATCAGAACAACA
>JAEEGL010170371.1_pt1 | contig 27792 bp, 25 predicted proteins | sample 9134231 | NCBI WGS metagenome assembly JAEEGL01 (sample SAMN16246548, study PRJNA631951) | gut metagenome | biome: gut microbiome; feature: rumen; material: fiber-attached | host: Bos | place: Iran: Karaj | collected 2018-10
CGTTACAACGGTTTTTTCCTGTTCATTCATTGCCATTCTTCCTTCTTTCCTTTGTGTGTCTAAAGAATAAAAGGCAATTATTACCCTGAAATGAACAAATATCGGAGGAAATATGAAATCGCCGCGAAGAAAGTATGACCAGCGGTGATTTCTGTTCTGTTTTACCAAATACTGACGAAAGTCCTGCAACCATACTTCTTTGGGATGGCATTATTGCAGATTGCCTTCCCCGCCTTCACGCATGGCGTAGAGCTCTGATAAGCTGACCCAGCTGATATCCGTATTCTCTTCGATCCAGTTCAGGCATCTCTGTGAGAAAGTAAAGATACGAAACTCATGTCCCCAGTAGCGTATCTCTCCATTCGGGTCCTCTCTCTGTGCCTCAATATAAACAGCCATGTTCGTCTGCGTCCTCAGATTATCCTCTGTATCACAGATTGTATAGATGCAGATTTTCTGATCCTCCCCGTCCGGGAGCATCGCGGTCCTCCAGAGCTCTTCTGCCTGTTTGGGCGTAAGGCGATATGTCTGATTGATCCCGTTCGTCTCCTCAATGTGAATGGCAGCATAGCGGATGTTCTCTTCCTCAACATGTACATCAGCCTCCATGCGGGAGAGGACGCCTTCACGGGTATTCAGCAGTTCCCGCAGCCTTCCGATTGTCGTCTCAGGCCGGTCCACATCGCCAGTCGGAGCCGCAATCATATATGACCGCTGGATCGTTCTGCCATTTTTCAAATCATACCTGATTGGAACCCAGAACTGGGTAATTGTATCATCTCCCCGGACACGTCTGCTTGAAGCCGGCTCGTCCGTCACAGCTTCAGGAAAGGCCGCAGAATGTCCGTTCTGAGTGCCGTCATACAGTCTCTTTTCATCGACTATCTTCCTATGAAGCTCTGTCAGTGCGCGGATATTCTCGGGTTCCTCCAGCTGCGTATCATATATGAAGCTCACTCTCTGCACCTGATCAGGGTCCGGAACACGACGTTCGTATCCGGTCAGGTCTGTTTCTGCAGCCAAAACTGTCAGCAGACAGATCGCGCAGACCGCAGCAAGCCCCTTCCAGGGCAGCGGGAAAACCCGCAGGCTCCTCCGGATCATCATTTCAGCGGCGACCCAGCCCAAACAGGCTCCAACCAGCAGCAGAATACCCATAAGCACTGCTGCAGCACCGCCAACAATGATGTCACCGAAAAAGCTGCTGAACAGAAATGCCGCAAGAACTACAGCTGATCCCAATCCCATGCATACGCGGAAGATCGGCCGCAGGACCGGGATGGCCACGAAGTCGGACACCGCCTCCATTTTTCTTTTGCGGTAAAGAAGCAGCGCAAAGAACGCAAACAGTAGCCCGAAGGCGCAATAAACAGCCAGCATGCCAATGCCTGTAATACTGCTGATTCCTCTGCTCCAGTCGCCCTCCACATGAATTTTGTTGGCAAACACATAGGCAATCGGTGACAGCCACAGGAACCTTGCGTCAGAATTCGTCATTCCGTAGACCAGATATGTGAGGCAGCTGCGCAGGCAGGCCTCGAACACGGCTGCAGCGAGATTCAACGCAAAGTAGACTGCCGGAATAATCAGAATGTTTCCGGTCAGCATCGTGCAAAACACCGCAAATCCATAGAACGCTATGAAGCTCATCAAGGTGCACGATAACCAAAGAAGATAGTAATGTCCGGGTACTCCCTGTCCAGCACATACGGGAACCGCCGCGAGCATCGCCAGAAGCTGGCACCCGACTGTCGGGAAGAGCCCCGTCAGATATACGGTCAGAAACAGGCTGTCCCTGCGTACGGGAAGCATGTTCATCAATGTATTTCCACGGCTGTTGCAGAGATATCCGAAAAGAAGCATCGCCACCAATACAGCTGTAAAAACGTTGAACTGGATCTGGTCAACAGCGTTGCCGAGAACTATGCGGCCGAGGTATGCAGCCGGTGCCGAGATGCTTTTACCGGCCAGCATCCGCTGCGTCACGCCAAACAGATATATCGGAAAGCTCACGATGAGGAAACAGAAATATGCTGCCCACAGTGGCCAGAAGCGCTTCAGGATATTCCTTGCAATGGCGGTATTAAAGGATAAGCGCATTGACATCATCATCTCTCCCTCCCAGTTCATAAATGAAGATTTCTTCCAGTGTCAGCGGAAGGATATCCAGAAACAGCGGTTTACACGCGGAAAGCTTTCCGCTTGCCTCATCCGCCGTCTCGCGCAGGATCAAGCGGATCAGCCTGCCAGCCTCTTCTCTGTGCAGGACGTTCAGATCTTCCGGGAGAGTGGTACCATCCGGCAGTACCGTCTGGATCTTGACAATACTCTCCTGCAGTTCTGAAAGACTGCGCTCCAGGAGCATTCTGCCCCGGTTCATGATCCCCACACAGTCGCAGACATCTTCCAGTTCCCTCAGGTTATGGGAAGAGACCAGTACCGTTGTCCCCCTTTCGGCCACATCCCCGAGAAGAGTTCCCCAGATTGACTTCCGGTTCACCGGGTCAAGTCCGTCCACCGGCTCATCAAGAATAACGATACGCGGTCTCTGAGCCAGTGCAAACTGAAATGCGGCAAGCTTCTGCTGTCCCTTCGAGAGTTTTCTCATCATCATTTTTCCATCGAGGCAGAATTCTTTCTGCAGCCGGTCGCAGAAATCGTTGTCAAATCCCGGATAGACCGAAGCATAGAACTGTCTCATGTCATTCACCGTTGCCTGTACCCAGAACGGGATCTCGTCCGGAATATAGGCGATCTCCGCCTTAATTGACGGATTGTCAAAAACAGGTTCCCCATGCACAAGTACTTCCCCGGAATCCTGTTGATAAATCCCGGTCAGATGGCGGATCAGTGTGCTCTTCCCTGCTCCGTTCGGTCCAACGAGGCCATAGACCGCTCCGTCGGAGACATGCAGATTCAGCCCATCCAGCGCCCGCTTCATCTCGAATCCTTTCACCAGATCTCTGACCTCAATCATTGTTCGTTCCTCCTCTCAGGAAATGAACCTGTTCTTCTTCCGAGACCCCCAGCCGCCTCAGCTCTTCACCTGCTTTTCTCAGCTGTTCCAAGAGTTCTCTGCGCCGAAGTGCTGAGGCATCTGCTGTATCTGCGACAAAACTGCCTTTTCCCGGAACAGAGCAGATGCAGCCCTCCAGTTCCAGTTCTCTGTATGCTCTTTGAATGGTATTGGGGTTAATGGCAAGGCTCCCGGCCAGCTCTCTCACAGACGGCAGCTTCTCATCCGGCTTCAGGATTCCGGACAGGATCAGTTGCCGAAAACCGTCTTTCACCTGTTCATAGATCGGGCGGGGATCCCGGTAGTTAATGCTGATCAATAACATCACCTCATCTGCCAACTGTATTAATCTTAATAATACAGTTAATATAGTAAAAAATGACGCCCCTGTCAAGGCGTCATTCCTTAATAATCTTTAAAAATCAAATCATCTATTATTTCTTTCCGGCTTTGAAATCCGGTTCCGTTCCTGTCATGAGACGTTTTATATTCTCCTTGTGACGCGTAATCGCCACAACCATGCCGAAACATGCCAGTGCCAGCATCGCCGGGCGCGGTGCGAAAATCCATGTCGCAGGGATAATGGAAACTGCCGCCGAAATGGAACCCAGAGATACCTTTTTGCTCGCCACTGCAACAATCAGAAAAACAAGGACAATCACAACCATAACCCGCCAGTCGATCATAAAGCCGATCGCCGCTCCGACAGAAATTCCCTTTCCACCCTTGAAATCATGGAAAATCGGCCAGCAGTGTCCAACCATGCTCGCAATCCCGCCGAGGCAGATGCCAGTATCGCCGAGCAGCTTTTGTCCCAGCCACATGGCAGCAGCAGCTTTGAAAAAGTCAAATGCCAGTGTTGCTCCGCCTGCAGCCCAACCGAAGACCCGCGCCATATTTGTCGCGCCGGCATTCCCACTCCCCTGCTTACGGATATCCTTGCCAAGAAGTTTCGAGAGTATAATGGAAAAACTCAGAGAGCCCAGAAGATAGCCCGCGATCAGAACAACAATCCAATAGAGAAAGCTCATCCTGCACCCCGTTTTAAAATATATGAATCACCCCGTAAGTGATCCCCGCAACCAATAACCCCGCAATACAGACACCGACGGAAATGATGGGAACCGCCTGGCGAAGCTTCATATTCATCAGTGCCGCGATGAGTGCGCCCGTCCACGCGCCGGTACCCGGTGCGGGGATGGCAACAAACAGCAGCAGCCCCCACGGGCCGTATTTGTCGATCGTGCCCCGCTTGCTCTCCGCCCGCTGTTCCATCATCGTAACAAATCTGTTCATTCCCGGCCAGTGTCCGCGCAGCCAGGAAAATACCTTTTTGATAAAAACGATGATAAACGGAACCGGAAACATGTTCCCAAGCACTGATGCCAGGTAGGCCAGCGGAAACGGCAGGCCCGAAGCAATTGCAAGCGGCAGCCCGACTCTCAGTTCCGCGATCGGAACCATGGAGATAACCAGTACCTGAACAAATCTTCCGAATAACGTTTCGGTTAACCAGTCCATTATTCTAAACTCCAACAGTAATTTAACTTTTACTATAACATAAGCCGCTGCAATAAGCAACGGCTTAAAACATTAAGAATACTAAATTGTCATATTAAATTCAGCTTTCTACAGGCTCCATCGTCTCCATGCGGTTCATCGCACTTCGAACATGGAGCAGCACGGCTTCCTCTGCTCTGTCCGGATCATGGGCAGCCAGCGCTTTGTAAATCTCCATGTGCTCATTGTTTGACTGCAAGGCCCGGCTCTGTTTGCTGATCGAAGCCATCCGATATTTGGTCATTTTTTTGTGGAGTCTGGACAGAACATCCGCATAAGCCTTACTGCCACAGGCACGGTAGAGGAGCTCATGAAACTGTGAATCAAGATTTCTCGTGTGTTCTGAGCTGCCGTTTCCCTGCTTGTTGATATAGTATCGCTGCAGCTCCGTAAGTTCCAGCAGTTCCGTAAGCTCCTCATCCGTGATGTGCCGCGCCGCACGCCGTGCCGCTTCCCCCTCCAGGTGCAGACGGACGTCATACATATCCATCATATCTTCCTTTGAGATGCCGATGACCATCATACCGCGTCCGCTCTCCTTCAGGATATTCTCCTGCTCGAGGCGCAGCAGCGCTTCACGGATTGGCGTCCTGCTTACGTTCATTTCTTTGGAGAGCCGGAGTTCACTCAGAATCTCGCCTCTCTTATACTTTCCGGAAAGGATATCACGCTCAAGCTGATCAAATATCTGGTCTGCTATCGATATGTTCCGATGTTCCTTCATTTTCCGCGCTCTCCAACTTGATTTCAGGTATAATTGTATACAATTATAGCTCTGAGCAATCTCTCTGTCAATAGGAGGCTGTAGAAAAAAGCAGGAAAACCACCGTCACAGTCCGTTTTCCTGCTTCCCTATTTTTGATTATTGATGCGCAAGGCAGTAAGTTAATCCAACTTATTCTCTGCCTCCGCAGCTGTCTCTTCAGTATGCTGCTCCGGTTCCCCGGTCTGCTCAGGCTGGTCCTGTGTCAGTGTTTCAACGGAAGGCGCAGCTTCTTTGGATGACTCTTTCTCCTCCGCATAACCGTCCGTCATGGAGATCTTCCGGGCAGGACGCTCGATAGTCTTGTCATTTCTGGCAAGCTTGCCAGCTTTGAGCACTTCCGGCATAAACTCGCCGTGTTCGAAGAAGTAATTGAACTCCTCCGCCTCGATCGTTTCATGAACCAGAAGATACTCTGCAAGTGCGCGCAGCTGATCGCCGTGTTCTGTCAGGATCTTCTCGCAGCGTTCCGCAGCCTGATCAAACAGAGCCTTGACCTCTTCGTCGATGATGGCGGCAGTCTCTTCGGAATAGCTCTTTGTCTGGCCAAAGTCGCGACCGATAAAAATGCTGTGTCCGGATGTGTCGTAGAGGATCGGTCCGAGGCGTTCGCTCATGCCGTACTTCATCACCATATCGCGTGCAAGCGAACTCGCCTGCTGGATGTCTCCGGAGGCACCGGTGGAAATATCATCCAGGAACAGCTTTTCCGCAATTCTTCCGCCGAGGGAGACCACGATGTTTTCGAACATCTCCTCTCTCGAGGTAAAGTTCTCCAGATCTTCCTGCGGACGGAAAAGGGTAAAGCCACCCGCCGGGCCGCGGGGAATGATTGTGATATAGTGCACCGGATCCACGTGCTCGCAGAAACGCGCCGCTACGGCGTGTCCTGATTCATGATAGGCTGTCAGGCGCTTCGCCCGGTCGCTCATTTTGCGGCTCTTTTTCTCAGGCCCCATCTGGACCTTCAAAATAGCCTCATCGATATCTTCCATGGTGATGAACCGGTGTTTGCGCCGTACTGCGAGCAGAGCCGCTTCGTTCATCAGGTTTTCGAGATCGGCTCCGGCAAATCCGGGAGTACCTTTTGCTATGGAGTTAAGATCGACATCATCACCAAGCTGCTTATCGCGGGAGTGGATTTTAAGGATTGCTTCTCTGCCGCGGATATCAGGCAGTCCGACATAAACCTGGCGATCGAAGCGTCCGGGGCGCAGAAGTGCGTTATCAAGGATGTCCGCGCGGTTTGTTGCCGCCATTACAATGACGCCCTCGTTGTTCCCAAAACCGTCCATCTCCACCAACAGTTGGTTCAGTGTCTGTTCACGCTCGTCATGGCCTCCGCCGAGGCCGCTGCCTCTCTGTCTGCCGACCGCGTCAATCTCATCAATAAAAATAATGGACGGTGCAACTTTCTTTGCCTGGTCAAAAAGATCTCTTACTCGCCCGGCTCCGACACCGACATACAGTTCCACAAAATCCGAGCCGGAAATAGAGAGAAACTGTACACCTGCCTCACCCGCAACTGCCTTTGCAAGGAGCGTTTTACCGGTTCCGGGAGGTCCGATGAGCAAAACACCTTTCGGAATCCTGGCTCCCATTGCGGTGTAGGCTTTGGGATCCTTCAGGAAGTCTACGATTTCCGCCAGCTCTTCCTTTTCTTCATCGCAGCCTGCCACATCAGCAAAGGTCTTTTTATTCTTTTCTTCGCTGCCCAGTCTTGTCCTGGCCTTGCTGAACCGGGCTACACCGCCGGCTCCTCCGCCCATCCGGTTCATCATCAGATACCAGAGGAACATCGCGCCGCCCATCAGCAGCAGATAAGGTATGATACTGGCCCACCAGGGAAGAACGAAGCCCTCCTGATAGTCATATTCCTCCAGAATGCCGCTCTGGTGCTGTTTCCAGATCAGCTCATGGAAGTCCTCATAGAAGACGCTGAAACTGTAGAGGTCATAGGATTTCTCCTCCGTGGGCTTCTCCGCATCTCCGGTACGAACCTGCAGGACTATCTTGTTCCCCTCTGTGGTAAAGGACTGCACCTTCTCCTGGGTAAACAGGTCAGAGAGTTCAGAATAACTCTTGACTGCATCGGGCGCAGTATCCTTTGACATGGTGAAGATTACCGCTGCCAGAATCAGCAGGAGCAGTATGGAAAAACCGATATCCCGGGATTTGTTGCGTTTAGGGTTCAAATATGTTCACATCCGTTCTAAAGATCTGCTTCTATCCGCCTCAGGAATACACTTCCGGCTTTAGTATACCAATGTAGGGCAGGTTGCGGTATCTCTCATTATAGTCGAGTCCGTAGCCTACGACGAAAGCATCCGGAACATTAAAGCAGGAGTAATCGGCATAGATGTTCGCTTTTCTGCGTGCGGGCTTGTCGAGAAGCGTAGCCACATGAATTGAGGCAGGCTGGCGGACCATCAGGTATTGCTTCAGATAATTGAGCGTGACGCCGGAATCCAGAATATCTTCTACCAGAATGATATGACGGCCCTGGATGTCCTCGCTCAGGTCCTTGTTGATTTTCACAGCGCCGGTGGAACTGGTTCCCTGATAGGAAGAAACTGCCATAAAATCCATAGAGCATGGGATCGTCACATTACGCATCAGGTCTGCCATAAAAATAAAGCAGCCTTTCAGTACACCAACAAAAATCGGATCTTTCCCTTCGAAATCAACCGAGATCCTTTCCCCGATTTCAGTAACTTTCTCCCGGATTTCGTTCTCGGAGAGCAATATGCTTTCAATGTCTTTCCTCATTCTATTCCTTTCAGCCAAGTCGGCACGTGAGGGTAATCTTACCACAATCAATTTGAGATTTGAAGGGAAAAGTTTTGAACAAGCCGTAAATTTCTCCCTTAAAAATACAGACGCCCACGCCTTCTCACAATCTTTTTTCCCGGGATTTCCAGAATGCCTGGTTCTGTTCCCGCCGCAAATATCAGAAGTGCACGTGTCCGCTCTCTGCTCAGGCCGGAGCCGCAGAGTTTTCGGAGCACCCGGGATGCAATCGCCGGATCCAGCTGTACAAGTTTCCTGCCCGGAAGTGAGCTCCCATCATAGTTTTCCTTCAGAAAGGTTTCCGCCAAGCGGCACAGACATGCGTCATCCTCCCGCAGCAGCTCCGCTGTACGGCTGAAAGCCTGAAGCACTGCCGGGTTCTCTTCCTTCAGAAGAGGAATCATCTGATGGCGGAAACGGTTGCGGGTATAAGTATCTGTTCCGTTGCTGCTGTCTTCCCGGTATGAAATGCCGTTTTTCAGCAGGTATTCCTCGATCTCCGACCTCTCGGTACACAGCAGCGGCCGGATCAGTCTCCCCCTTACAGGCGGAATTCCTGCAAGTCCGCGGCTCCCAGCGCCTCGGCACAGGTTCATGAGGATGGTCTCTGCGTTATCGTTTGCATGATGCGCTGTCGCAATCCGATCACATTCCAGGCGATCCGCAGTTTCTTCCAAGAAGCGATAGCGCAGGATTCTTGCAGCTTCTTCAACGCCCAGATGTTCCTGCTGAGAATAGGCAGCCACATTACCGCTACCCAAAACACAGGGAATCCCCAGTTCCATGCAATGCTCCTGCGTAAAAGCTGCGTCCTGCAGGGATTCTTCCCCACGAAGCCCATGCTCATAATGTGCGGCAAAGAGCAAAAAGTGCTTCGACGCACGAAGCTCATTGAGCCAGTGCAGCAGACACATACTGTCGGCACCTCCGGAAACCGCACAGAGTACCGCGCAGCCTTCCGGGAGCATGTTGTACCGCTCGATAAGGTCAGTCTTCATCGTAGCGCCGTTCCAGAGAGGAGAATGAAGTATACTCCGGCAGCCAGTTCAGGGTTACGGTTCCCGTTGCGCCTTTACGGTTTTTCAGCACAATCGCTTCGGCAAGGTTCGGGTTTTCCGCTTCTTTATTGTAATATCCATCCCTGTATAGCCCGATGACGACGTCCGCATCCTGTTCGATAGCACCGGACTCACGCAGATCCGAGAGCATCGGCCGTTTATCCTGTCTGGATTCATTTGCACGCGAGAGCTGTGAAAGACAAATAACCGGAACATTCAGCTCCTTAGCCATGATCTTCATCATACGGCTGATATCGCTGACCGCCTGTGTCCGGCTCTCATTGGACCAGCTGTGCCCGCTTCCGGCAGACTGCATCAGCTGAAGATAGTCAATAACAACCAGATCCAGATTCTGGACTCTTCTGCATTGCGCATTCATATCGGAAACCGTAAGTGTCGGGTTATCGTCGATCCGGATATCCAAAGTGCTCAGCGTCTGTGCGGCATCCGTCAGGTCCCGCCACTGTCTTTCACTCAGCTGACCGGTGAGCAGGCTTTGGGACGGAATGAGCGCCGCACGGGAGAGCAGTCTCGAAACCAGCTGCTCACGCGACATTTCAAGGGAAAAGATTGCCACGGTCTTTTTCAGGCTCATTGCCGCATAGAGCGCCATATTCAGGGCGATACTGGTTTTTCCCATGCCGGGTCGGGCCGCAACCAGAATAAGTTCCGATTTGTTGAGGCCGAGAATCATGCGGTCCAGATCGGGAAGGCCTGTTGAAATCCCGGGAAATTTATTTCCCGAATTTGCTGCTTCTGAAAGGCGATCGAACACTGTCTGAACAACAGAAGACACCGGGAGCAGGCCGCCGATATTCCGCCCCTGACGAAGGGCATAGATTTTTCTTTCTGCCGCTTCCAGTGCCGTCTCCGCCTCACCGCTGCCCTCATAAACCAAGGCGTTGATCTCATCGGCAGCTTCACCGAGATGCCGCAGCAACGCGCGGTCCCTTACAATCGCTGCATACTCCATCACGTTTGCAGCCGTAGGCGTCATTCGCATAACTTCCGCAAGATACTGCGGACAGTTTTCCTGATAGACCCCCCGAACACGCATCTGGTTCAGGATCGTAACCGGGTCAATGGTCACACCGTATGCAAACATCGTGTAAACCGTTTCGTAAATATCCCGGTTCAGTTTCCCGTAGAACTCGTCTGCCCGCAGCTTTTCCATAACGGCAGGCACACAGTCCGGATCAATGAGGATTGAGCCGATGACAGCCTGCTCAGCCTGCGCCGAGAAGGGCACTTTCTTTCCCAGCAGCTCGTCCATATTATCCTTCTACAACAAGGAGATTAATGTTCCCACTGACTTCATAGCCCAGCTTTGCCTTGACTGTATAGCTGCCGAAGCTCTTGATGGGATCTCCCTGCACGATTTTGTTCTTTTCAATATCCATATCAAACTGCTCTTTCAGGGCCTTGCTGATTGCCTCGTTTGTCACGGCGCCAAACAGCTTTCCTCCGCTTCCCGCTTTGGCGCGAACCGTCACCTGAACTGCATCCAGTTTTTTTGCATATTCTTCTGCCAACGCTTTCTCCTTCGCAGCCTGGGCCGCTTTGGCCTTCTCTTTCAGCTTGATAGCATTGAGAGTATCCGCCGTGGCTTCCGAAGCGAGTTTTCGCGGCAGCAGATAGTTGCGTGCATACCCATCGGAGACGTCCTTGATATCTCCCTTTTTCCCCTGCCCTTTCACATCCTGAAGAAATACGACCTTCATCCTCTGCTCCTCCTATCCAAGATAATCATCAATGGCCGCTCGGATTTTCTCCTCTGCAGCTTCTGCCGTTGTGTTTTCCATTTTTGCAGCTGCGGCACTGCGGTTTCCGCCTCCGCCCAGCTTCTCCATCAGGATCTGTACATTGACTTCTCCGATGGATCTCGCTGAAGCATAGATGCCTCCCTGTCCGTCCGGAGATGCGACAACGGATGCTTCCACTCCGGAGATGTTCAGGAGCTCATCCGCTGCCTGGGCTGCAACAACCCGGTTCTGGATCTCATGCTCGACAACAATTGCAACCCCGCGGTATAGTTTTGCGTTTTGCATCAGCTTGTACCTGGCAACCGTTGTATCCATGTCGTTCTGGAACAGTTTCTTGACCTCTGAAGTCTCAGCCCCGGCCCTTCTCAGCCAGGCAGCCGCGTCAAAGGTTCGCTCGCCCGTACGAAGTGAAAAGCTCTTTGTATCCAGTATGATTCCTGCCAGAAGGGATTCCGCCTCAATTTTTCTCACATCTTCCGGCTCCATCAGCTCCTGCAGGATCTCTGTTATCAGTTCACTGGCGGAGGAAGCATAGGGCTCGATAAAGCCCAACGCAGCATTCTGTATATATGTAGCGCCAACTCGATGGTGATCGATAACGGCAACCCGGTTGCAGGCAGCCAGCAGATTGGAATCTTCAACCTGCTCCGGTCGGTTTGTATCCACAACCACAAGCAGGGTCCTGCCGTCCGCCATCATAAGTGCCTCATTGGGGCTCAGGAAAACATCCCTGTAATCCGGGTTCTTCTTCAGCTTGAGGAGAAGAGGTCCGGACGCGCTGTGGTTCTGATCAAGAACAATGTTTACCTTTACTCCGAGTTTTTTTGCCAGACAGCAAATGCCGACATCCGCACCGAGCGCATCCAGATCCGCAAATTTGTGTCCCATTACCATGACACGGGATGAATCCTTGATGAGCTCAGCCAATGTATTTGCCATAACACGGGATTTGACTTTTGTGCGTTTCTCGATCTCGGAACCGCGCCCGCCGAAAAACTCAAAGCTCAGCCTGTTTTTGATAACAGTCTGGTCTCCTCCGCGTGACAGCGCCAGTTCCGTTCCGATATCCGCGAACTGCATACCTTCTTCCAGTGTGGCTGCATCCTCTCCGAAGCCGATGCTGATCGAGGCTCCGATCCCACCCGGATTCTCCACCTGATGAATCTGTTCAACAATATTGAATTTATCCCGACGCATGCGGTCAATGTCCTTTTTCTCCACGAAGATCAGAAATCGATCTCTGTCATAGCGTCGGAGGATGCCGTGGAATTCCGAGCACCAGGCTCGGAGCCGATCCTCTACGGCACCGCGGACTTCATTTTTTACGCGTTCCGGGTAGTTTTTGACCATCTCTTCCAGATTGTCGATCACGACGACGCCGGGTACCGGTCTGGACTGTTCATACAGAATACGGGTATTGTCGTAGTCCGTCACATCCAACCAGTATGTGATGCCCATGATGGCACTCTCTTCTTCCTCTCCTTCCGCCCGGATCAGATTGCCATGCAGCTGATATTTCTTTCCGGCAATCTCAACAATGCTGGGATAGCGGTTTTTGCCCTCCATCAGCCACTTTCCGGAAAAGCCCGGGATCAGTGCAGCAAGTTTTGCATCAACGCGGGAACCCGATACTCCAAACATGGAAAAGAAGTTATCGTTGCCCCATACCACACTGGAGTCAGACAGACGAAATACAGCAATCGGCAGCGGAAAGTTGAGAAGCGTACTGTTTTTGGCATTTTCCGTGTCATATGTGATGGATTCGATATACGCGGAAAGCAACCTCTGATTCCGTCTTCGAAGCACGAGCGCTACCACGACAAGGACTGCGATAACAGCCCCCTCTGCTGCAGCGAGAGTTCCATCGCCCCGATAAAGGGCCGCCACGGCAAAGACCGCCATGCAGATCAGATATACCAGAAAAGTCGGTTCTGAGAGCGGTTTATAGTTCTTGTTGGACTTCACGGCGCACCTCATCTTTTTTCCTGTCAGAAACCGTTTTCTTTTCGATTGGCTCAAACAGGGAATAATGGGATAAAGATAAAAGTTATTATATCAAATCTGTACGCTTCATGCAAGCATTTTACCGCTTTGTCAAGGTTTCATTGAGGGATCTGTTCCTGAAGTCGGGCAACGAGGGTCAGGATGTCCGCTGTCTGGAAGCGGTAAGAGGCCGGGTTTGCTACCAGACGCGCGCTGATCGGGCAAACCGTTTCCAAGACCGTCAGTCCGTTTTCTGCAAGTGTCTTCCCTGTCTCCACAATATCCACTATCACATCTGAAAGCCCCAAAATCGGAGCAAGTTCAATAGATCCGTTGAGTTTGATCAGTTCAACATCTCTCGACCGCGAAGCATAAAAGGAACCTGCAATATTGGGAAATTTGGTTGCCACACGCAGTGTTCTCTCCCGGAAGTCATGAAACTCGGCAGGTCCTGCTACAGCCATTTTGCAGATTCCCGTTTTCAGATCCAGAAGTTCATAGAGTTCCGGCCGGTTTTCCAGCAGTATGTCTTTACCCGCAATCCCGAGGTCTGCTGCACCTCGCTCCACATAAATGGTTACATCGGAAGGCTTGACCCAGAAATAACGTACACCGGTTTCCTCGTTTTCAAAAATCAGCCTGCGATCCTGCTGTTCAATAGACGGGCATGCATAACCGGCCGCCTTCAGCATTGCGTAAACCCGCTCGCCCAGACGGCCTTTTGGAAGAGCAATGTTAAGCATGTTTTGCCCCTCCCCGGATATCCCGGATTTCCCGATAGCTCCCAGCCTCGGAGCGCTGCGCGCTGACCGAGAGCCCCTCAGCCCGAATTGCCTGCATTTCTCTGCGAACCATGCTCAGAGGTGTTTTTTCGTCATAAATCAGCAGAACATCCGCATCATACCTGTTTTCCGGGCATCGGAGCTGCTCCAGCAGCCCGAAATAAACCGCAAATCCAATCGCCGATCCCTTCCTGTTCATACGCCGCAGGAGACTGTCATACTGTCCGCCGGACAGTATTTTTTCCGATATTCCCCTGACGAACCCCTGAAAGACAAGGCCGTTATAATAGTGCAGGTCATTGCTCACGGAAAAGTCAAATCTTGCTCTGCTTTCCTCTTCCCGACACAGGTGTCCGATCTCCCGAAGTTCCTGAAGTACCCCCGTGCTGATCCACGGGATCCCTTTCAGTTTCTCCGGCAGCTCCGCAGCACCGCAGGAAAGGGACAGCAGTTCACGCACGTCTTCATACGGCTCCCTGCTCCATCCGCAGCGGATAAACAGCTCTTTCAGGTCATGCGTATTTCTTGCAGCGATCAGTCCCACCAGCTCACTCTGCTGTGTTTCCTCCGCGCCCAGTGACTCTACCAGATCTTTCAGAATTCCAAGGTGCGAGAAACTCAGTATGCTGTCTCCGGAAATCATCGTCAGACTTTTTTCCGCCAGGGTAAGCACCTCAAACTCATCGTAGCAATCCAGATCTCCGATGCACTCCAGACCGCACTGAAGGATCTCACGGAAATGTCGGCTGCTTCCCGAGGGGCGATAGACATTTTCCTGGTAATAAAGCTTCTGCTTATATCCCGGCCGAAATGCGGCGTTCTTCACAATGGAAAGCGTAACATCCGGTTTCAGTGCGAGCAGCTCTCCATTCGTGTCATTAAAAGTGATGATCCTGTCGCTGACCAGAAAATCCCGGTTCCCTGCATACAGTTCGTAGGTTTCAAATTTGCTCATTCGAAACAGGCTGTATCCGTATTGGCTGTAGAGACCGCGAAGAGTAAAGAGGAGTTTCTCATCTTCCTGAATTCTCATCTTCTCCATCAGGCCTCTCCTCGTTCTTCCAGCCGGTTTATAGCCAGGTCATAGCCGCCTTCACCGTACTCCAGGCACCTGCTGACCCGGCTGATTGTGGCTGCACTGACACCTGTTTTTGCGGTAATAGCGTTATAGCTCATGCCACTGCGCAGCAGCTCTGCGACTCTAAGCCGCTGAGAAATCGACTGGATCTCTGTTACGGTACAGATATCGGAAAAAAAGGCAAAGCATTCTTCCCGTGTTTTCAGCGTCAGAACTGCATCAAAGAGTTCCGCAACATCCTCGTTATACCAGTTTGCCATCTCTGACCTCACTTTACCACTTTATCATATTAAAACATCAACATGGTGGATTATATGCATTCCGCGCCTTTTTGTCAAGGCTGAAATCCATATCCTCCACCATGTTGAAACATGTCAGAATTGGTATTATGGTTTATGTTTCGGAGTCAAATCTCTCCAGCAGTTCTTCACCGATCTCCTCAATGCTTCGCAGCACCCCGTCGTACATGCAGTCAATGACCTGCCAGGAATACTTCAATGCGCAGTACTCCGCCGCTTCTCTCGCTTTTCTCAGATAGGCGGTGTTTCTTTCGTGGATATCTTTCTCCTGTTCGTTTCCGTGATAGCGGCCTGTCATGAGCTGCTGGCTCTCCTCAAGCTGAAGGCGCAGATAAAACACTCTGTCCGGTTCCGGAAGGCCCAGCTTTCGGTACTCAAACTCTGCAAGCCAGTCAAGATAAGTGTCCCATTCTCTTCGGTCCAGTTTACAGCACTGGTGAACTGCGTTTGATGTGGTGTAGCGATCTGCGATCAGGATCCCGCCTGCATCATAATAGGAACCCCAGTCCTGCTTCATTCCCGCATAACGATCCACCGCATAGAAGGCTGATGCCGCATAGGCATTGACATCTCCGGGTTCTCTTCCAAAGCAGCCGGCAAGATACATTTTCACCAGAGCAGAGGAGTCACTGTCGTAATTGGGAAAAGAGATTTCCCGCACAGACAGACCCCGTTCCTGCAGGGCAGCAGCAAGGCGTATAGCCTGTGTCGCCTTGCCGCTGCCGTCGAGGCCTTCGATCACTATCAGCTTTCCTGCCATGAACTCAGTCCCTGAGGAGTGACTTTCCGGTCATATCCGCCGGCTGAGCAAGGCCCATGATCTTCAGAATTGTCGGTGCGATATCGGCAAGCCGCCCATTCTCCAGTTCCGCGCCTTCTCTGGTGACCAGGAAGGGAACAGGATTGGTAGTATGTGCAGTATTGACTTTACCGGTCTCATCAAACATGCAGTCTGCATTTCCATGGTCCGCCGTGAGCAGGAGCACTGTTTCCGGGTGCTTTTCCAGCTCGGCCGCGATTCTGCCCATGCAGGAATCCACCGTCTCAACCGCCTTTACCGCAGCCTCCATTACGCCGGTATGCCCGACCATATCGCAGTTTGCAAAATTACATACAATCAGATCATACGCTCCGGAAGCAAGCGCCTCCACTACTTTATCGGCAACTTTGTCCGCGCTCATCTGCGGGATCAGGTCATAGGTTGGGAATTCTTTTGGTGAGGGCACGAGGCATCGGTCTTCTCCCTCGGTCTGTTTCTCAACACCGCCGTTAAAGAAGAATGTTACATGGGCATATTTTTCTGTCTCTGCAACGCGAAACTGCTTCAGTCCGTTTTCACTGATCAGATCGCCAAGCGTATTGACAATTTCCTCCGGCGGATAGGCAATCGGAAGAGTCAGAGTCTCATCATACTGAGCCGTGCACACATATGACAAAGGAAATACGGTTTTCTTTCTGTCAAACCCTTCAAAATCGGGCAGATTCAATGCCCAGGTCATTTCGCGGGCACGATCCGGACGGAAGTTCATAAAAATGACACTGTCGCCTTCATTGATTATTCCCTCCGGGCATACAACCACAGGTTTGACAAATTCATCCGTCACGCCCTCAGCATAGCTTGCCTCCACAGCGTGAACGCCGTCAGGATCTGAAACGCCGATTCCGGAGACAATGGCGTCATAGCCTGCCTCTACGCGATCCCAGCGCTTGTCACGATCCATACCCCAGAAGCGCCCCTGGATTGTAGCAATCCGTGCATTACCCAGCTCATCGCACTTTTCCTGAAGCTGCCGCACAAAGCCAGCGCCGCTTGTCGGCGGGACATCGCGTCCGTCGAGGAAGCAGTGGACAAACACCTTCTCGACTCCGTTTTGCTTTGCCATATCCAGCATCGCAAAAATGTGGCTCAGATGGCTGTGTACACCGCCGTCCGAGAGAAGCCCCATCACATGGAGCGCCTTCCCATTCTCCACTGCATCATGGATTGCCTTCAGATAAACGGCATTCTCAAAGAAACGGCCTTCTGCAATTTCCTTGCTGATTTTCGGGAGGATCTGGAATACGACCCGGCCGGCTCCGATGTTGGTGTGTCCGACTTCGGAATTTCCCATCTGCCCTTCAGGCAACCCTACGTCCAGTCCCGAAGCCTGGAGCTGGGAATGCGGATAACGGGCAAAGAGCGCATCCAGATTCGGCTTTTTTGCCTGCGCAATGGCATTGCCCGCGGTAGGCGCTGCAATGCCAAAGCCATCCATGATAATCAGAACCGCACGGTTCTTAATCGGTGTTTTCATATTATTCCTGTGCCGTCGCCGCAATGATGGTTGCGAAATCCACAGGCTTCAGGGAAGCGCCGCCAATAAGGCCGCCGTCAATGTCCGGCATAGCCAGCAGTTCCGCTGCATTCTTTGCGTTCATGCTTCCTCCGTAGAGGATGCTGACGGCACGTGCACTTCTGGCGCCGTAGAGCTTGCGAATAACGGTGCGGATCTCACAGCAGACTTCCTGTGCCTGCTCGGCAGTCGCCGTCTTGCCGGTGCCGATGGCCCAGATGGGCTCATATGCAATGATGCAGTGACGAACCTGAGCTGCATCAATGCCGGAGAGCGCCGCGCGCACCTGATAGGCAATATACTCCATGGTCAGATCCTTTTCGCGCTGCTCAAGGCTCTCGCCGACGCAAATGATAGGAGTGATGTTCTTCGCAAGAAGTGCTTTCGCCTTCTCATTGACAAGGCTGTCGCTCTCATGGTGGTACTCTCTGCGCTCGGAATGCCCAACGATGCAGTATTTTGCCCCTACATCTGCCAGCATGTCTGCGGAAATCTCACCTGTATAGGCGCCCTTTTCATACTTGGAAACATCCTGTGCACCGGCGGCAACGCGGCAGTCTTTCCCAGCACGAACCATCACCGGCAGCATGACGGCAGGTGTGCAGAGCACGACATCACAGCTTCTGGTCTTGGGCATATTCGCCTTCAGTTCCTCAAGAAAGGTCTTCACTCCGGAGTTAAGCTGGTTCATTTTCCAGTTGCCGGCAATAACGGTTCTGCGATACTTTCTGTTCATTTCTGTTTCTCCGTTCGTTTTTCTTTTAGTCTTTTACTTATCGAGCAGGCATGCCACACCGGGCAGTTCTTTTCCCTCGAGGAATTCCAGAGAAGCACCGCCACCGGTCGAAATGTGCGTCACCTTATCCGCAAATCCGAGCTTCTCAACAGCAGAGGCAGAGTCGCCGCCGCCTACGATCGTCACGGCTCCGGATTCAGACATGGCTTTTGCCATGGCCTTGGTGCCGCCGGCAAAAGCATCAAACTCAAACACGCCCATAGGCCCGTTCCAGACGATGGTTCCGGCTCCCTTTACGGCTTCTGCATAGAGTTCTGCGGTCTTCGGCCCGATATCCATTCCCATCAGGTCGTCCGGAATGTTGTCCTCTGCGAGAACCGGCTCAGCAGTTGCGGAAAACTCTGCCGCACAGAGGTGATCCACAGGCAGAAGGAATTTCACGCCGCGGTCCGCTGCTTTCTGCAGCATGTCGCGCGCATAGTCCAGTCTGTCTTCCTCAAGAAGAGACTTTCCGATGCTCTTCCCCTGAGCCTTCAGGAAGGTGTAGGCCATACCGCCGCCGATGATGATAGTGTCCGCTTTATCCAAAAGGTTGTTGATAACGGCAATCTTGTCAGAAACCTTCGCACCGCCGAGGATGGCGGCAAAGGGACGTTTGGGATCATCAAGGGCCTTCCCCATAATGGAGAGTTCCTTGTCGACCAGAAGGCCGGAGTAGGCAGGAAGATAGGCAGCAACACCTGCTGTGGAAGCATGGGCACGATGCACGGTGCCGAACGCGTCAGAAACAAAGATGTCCGCCATATCCGCAAGCGCCTTGGCAAAGTCCGCGCCGTTCTTTTCTTCGCGAATGTCAAAGCGCAGGTTCTCAAGCAGAAGGATTTGGCCAGGCTGCAGGGCTGCAGCTTTCGCCTTGGCATCTTCACCGATGATATCGGCAGCAAAGATAACCTCCTGTCCGAGCAGCTCAGACAGACGTTTTGCAACGGGTGCAAGCGTCAGTTTTGTCTTCCACTCTCCTTTTGGTTTCCCAAGGTGAGAGCAGGCAATGACCGCAGCGCCGTTGTCCAGCAGGTAGCGAATGGTCGGAAGAGCGGCGACAATACGCTTGTCGCTGGTGATCTCTCCGGTTTCCTTGTTCTGAGGAACGTTAAAGTCGCAGCGGAGAAGAACTTTCTTCCCATTTACGTCGACATCGTAAACTGTCTTTTTGTTGTAATTCATGATGTATCCTCCTAATCTGAAAACACATAATAGTGGAACGCGTATTCGTATTTTATCATATTTTTTCAAAAAATATACTGTTATTTTGAACTTTTCTGCGATTCTTGCATTCTGTACAAAACTGCGTTATAATTGATTTAAAGTTTCAAGTTTTTTTGTCATATTGCCCATGTTCGGGCATTCTGACTGTCGGAGGTATTCCGTGAGCGTTCTTTGCTTTGATTGCCCCCGCCGCTGTGGTGCTTCGCGAAGTCCGGAAAACCACGCCGGTTTCTGCAACAGCCCTTCCCTTCCCCGAGTAGCACGAGCCGCCCCTCACTTTGGCGAAGAACCCTGCATCAGCGGAAGTCATGGGGCCGGAACCATCTTTTTTGCCGGTTGCAATCTGCGTTGTGTTTTCTGTCAGAACAGAGAGATCAGCCGAGGTCAGGGAACAGGCCGCACACTGAACGCAGCTCAGCTGCGGGATCTTATGCTTCGTCTGCGCGATACAGGTGTGCATAACATCGATCTTGTAACTCCCTCACACTATACCCGTGTGATCGTTCAGGCGCTGGACGGTCTGGAGCTCGGCATTCCGGTAGTCTGGAACAGTTCGGGTTATGAGAGTGTCGAGACTCTGCGTATGCTTGAAGGGCTGGTTCAGGTCTATCTGCCAGATCTCAAATACCTGAACGCAGATACTGCCCGGCGTTTTTCTGCCGCTCCGGACTATCCTCAGGTTGCAGTCCTTGCACTGAAGGAGATGTTTCGGCAGCGAGGCCCTTACAGAATGAATGAAGACAGTCTGCTTATCTCCGGTCTTTTGGTCCGTCATTTGATTCTGCCTGGACATGCGGAAGAGAGCATGGATATCATTGACTTCATCGCCGACACTTTCCCCAGAGGCAGTGTTCTTTTCTCGCTGATGAGTCAGTATACCCCCATGTCTGTCTTTTCTTCTGCGCCGGAGCTTTGCCGTGCTGTTACGGAGGAAGAAAACCGCAATCTGCTTCATTATCTCTCAGTCCGCAGAGTAACCGCCGGTTACTGGCAGGACACCACTTCATCCGGAACCGCGGAAATCCCCGCATTTGACGGAACCGGTCTTGACTTTTAGGCTGCTTTGTCGGATAATAAATTCATCCCGTCACAGCCTGATGGGTGCCAATACCAATACAGAGGTGACATAAATGAATTACAACGAAGTTCTCGCCGCAGCAAGAGAGTGTGTCGGTCCATACTGCAAGGCATGTCCTGTCTGCAACGGACGTGCCTGTGCCAACTCCATGCCAGGTCCCGGAAGCAAGGTGCCCGGAAACGTCGCAGCCCGCAACTATGACAAATGGCAGGAAATCTGCGTTAACATGGACACTTTATGCCCGAATGCGGATCCCGATATCTCTTTTGAGCTTTTTGGGCATCGCTTCTCCGCACCGATCTTTGTCGCCCCTCTCGGTGCGGTTGACATGCACTACGGTCCGAAATACACAGATTTCACCTACAACAGCATCCTGCTCAAGGCTGCTTATGATTACGGCATTCTCGCGCTCACGGGTGATGGAGTTAATCCGGAAATCATGAAATCCGCTGTCAAAGACATGAGCGGTATTGACGGCATGGGCATTCCCACTATCAAACCCTGGAACAAGGAAGCCGTTTTCGACAAGCTTGATATCCTCAAAGCAAACAGCATCTTTGCAGCCGCTATGGACGTGGATGGTGCCGGGCTTCCCTTCCTGAAAGCGATGAACCCGAATGCCGGAAGCAAGTCGGTAGAAGAGATGCGTGAAATCATCAGCTATGCCGAACGCCCCTTCATCATTAAGGGCATCATGACGCCTGCCGGTGCACAGAAAGCAGTCGACGCCGGCGCCGCAGCAATCGTCGTTTCCAACCACGGCGGGCGTGTACAGGGCTGTGTTCCTTCCACAGCCGAAGTCTTACCCTCCATTGTAAAGCAGGTAAAGGGAAAACTGACCATTTTTGTGGACGGCGGCATTCGTTCCGGTGTGGACGTATTCCGTGCCCTGGCACTCGGTGCAGACGCAGTTCTGATCGGCCGTCCGGTTCTCACTGCTATTTATGGTGCCGGCGAGGAAGGCTTCAGGGTCTACATGGACAAGATCACCTCCGAGCTCAGAAGCACCATGACCATGTGCGGTGCCGCGACACTCAAGGATATCGATGAAAGCAAAATCTGGCTTGGATGAGCAATACTTTTACTGACATCAGGGGCTCCGCCGTTTGGCGGAGCCCCTGATGTCTTTTGATAGGCTTTACCCTTTTGTGTTGATGCTTCCCGTCTCTCCAAGATGGCTGCTGTGTGCAAGAAAGTTACTGCGTTCCATCAGTTTTCGCAGTTGTTCTTCCCGAGCTTCCAGTTCCATAGCAAACTCCTTTGGTGAGATGCGCAGCACGCCTGAGCGCATGGCGGAAACTCGGATCATCGTGTCCGCTGTAACCACGGAGACTTTTTCATTTTTCCCAATTTCCGCTGTCAGTTTTTCAATATAGGCGTCCGCACTCTCTCCCTCCGCGGTATATACCACATGGATATTGGCATGGGCTTCTTTTGATCCCGGGTTTCCGGAACTTCGATAACCGTCAAAGACGAGTACCATCTCCTGCCCGGTAAACCCGGCATAGTTTGACAGGCGATCCATCAGCGCTGATCTTGCAATGTCCAGGCTCTCTGCAGCCAGTCTTTTAAGCAACGGATCTGCAAAGATAAAGTTGTATCCATCGATAATCAGCGTATGACCTGCCATGTATGAAACGCTGTCTGCAGCCGTTTCCTGCTTTACCCGCTCATGAACGGTCAGCATCGGGCGTTTTACCGGTCCGAACTCACGGAGCATAATCTCCTCAAGTTCCCTGTCATCAATTCTCCTTATGTAGTGTACGGCCGCAGATGCTGTTGGGTTCTCTTTTTCTTCCAGTACAGCGGGCAGATGCATATAGTTACGGACTTCTCTCCAAGGCACGGGATGCCCTGCGCCGTGCGAACAGAAGACGGAATCCGCCGGCCAGTCGATATCCCGCTCCGGCTCATAGGCCGAGTTTTCCAGTATTTTCTGCTCATTGTGACAGATCTGATAGCCGATGTGGCGCAGTGACAGCTTTCCGAGCCCATGGGTATAGGATTGGAGTGTTTCCTGATAGTCTCCGATTTCGGAGGCCGGCACGCTCCCCCGGATGACACTGTTCATTCCTTCTGTCTCCGGCGCATCCAGTTCCGCCGACATCATCCGCAGATCACTGATCGCCCTGCCAAGCTGATCCGACGGTAATTCCAGCCGGAAAGAACTGACCGGTTCCAGCAATCGGCACTCTGCCTGCATCAGGCCGTGACGAAGAGCACGCAGAGTTGCCTCTCGGAAATCTCCACCCTCTGTATGCTTCAGATGCGCTTTCCCGGAGGCGAGGCAAATTCTCGTATCGGTCAGTTCCGCCCCTGTCAGCACTCCCTTCAGTCGCGAACTTCGCAGGCAATCCAGAATGAGGTTTTGCCAGTTCCTGTCAAGCTTGTCTTCCGGGCAAATGCTCTCGATCTGAACCCCGCTCCCTTGAGGAAGAGGTTCAAGGATCAGATGAACCTCTGCGTAATGACGAAGCGGCTCAAAATGCCCAATTCCCTCCACACGTTTTCCCACTGTCTCCTTATAGACAATCATGCCCTGCTCCATCATTGCATGCAAACCAAAACGCTCAAGAAGGACGGCTTTCAGGAGCTCCTCCTGCATTTTACCGCTCAGGCAGACGCTGACGGAGCTTTTTTCTGCCTCTGGCCGCAGTTCCGGCAGTTCTTCCTCCACCTGACGCAGGAGCTCCATCATCTTTACCGGATCCTGCGGCAGGTCAAAGCGGATGCGAAACCGTCGGATTGACTCATCCTGTGTCTGAACCTCGCCGGTATGTTCTCCCAGTATGCTCCCTGCCCTTGTCTCCGTCAGACCAAGCAGGCTGCAGATCTGGCCTGCCCGAACCAGCTCGGCAGTTTCGTACCGGGCACCGGTATAGATCCGTATTCCGGTTACCTTCTCTTCTCTGAGCTCTCCCCGGAAATTCCGATACCGCACCGGGTCTCTGACACTGAGACTTCCGCCTGTCAGTTTGACCTGTGTCATACGCTGGCCACGGGTATCCCGGCTGATTTTGTAGCATAGGGCAGAGAATGTCTCCGGCCAGGCCGGCTTTTCCGTCCATCGATCCAGTGCCGCAAGAAATTCCCTCACCCCCTCGAGGCGGAGTCCGGAGCCAAAAAAGCATGGGAAAACCGAGCCTTCTGCAATAGAACGCGCCATCGTCCGGTCAGACAGCCTGCCCGTACCCAGATATTCCTCCATGCAGATTTCATCCACCCCGGCAAATTCTTCCCAAAGCTCCCGTTCTGGCAGGTCGAAATCCGTAACGCGCTCAGAAAGACGCAGCTTCAGCTCATTCAGAATACTGTCTCTGTTGCCGGCAGGAAGATCCATTTTGGATACAAAGATCCAGGTGGGAACATGCTGATCCCGCAGCAGTTTCCAGATGGTCCCGGTGTCAGCCTGTATACCCTCGCTGCCGCTGATTACAAGGACGGCTGCATCAGGAACACGCAGTCCTCTCTCTGTCTCCGCGAAGAGATCCGTATGCCCCGGCGTATCTATCAGGCTGAAGAGTGTACTGCCGTAGCGAAAGGCCGCCTGTTTGGAGAATGCAGTAATTCCCCGGTTTCGCTCAAAAATCTCATGATCCAGAGCAGAATCGCGATGATCAACCCTTCCTCTTATTTTCAATTTTCCTGCCTCAAAGAGCATTGCTTCGGCAAGGGTTGTTTTCCCCGCGTCCACATGGGCCGTGATGCTCAGGCAAATTCTTTTTTCGTCATTCATGCTTCGGAGTTTATCAGTTTTTTCTGTCAATCGCAACTAAAATTCCTCTGCATTCCTCATTTTGATGTATTATTCTCCGATTATTATCTTTTTTGAAACTTTGACTACCATTTTTGAAAAAACTATGTTATAATTACTTGTCACTTTGTAACTTAGTCTCTTTTGCAGCTCAGGAGGGAACGGAAATATGAAAAAAATACTGGTTATGGAAGATGAAAGCAACATCCGCAGTTTTGTTGTCATCAATCTCCGACGCAGTGGCTATGAGCCGATTGAGGCCGCAACCGGAACGGAAGCACTGGAGAAAGTAAAAGCAAATCCGGATATCAGTCTGGCGCTTCTTGACGTTATGCTTCCGGATATTGACGGCTTTGAAGTCTGCCGCAGAATTCGTGCTTCCGGCTCCAAGATGGGCATTATCATGCTGACTGCCAAGAGCCAGGAGATTGACAAAGTCACCGGCCTCATGACTGGTGCGGATGATTATGTCACAAAGCCGTTTTCTCCTGCTGAGCTCACCGCGCGTGTGGACGCGCTGGTTCGGCGCCTTGGCTCCGACGATGAGGATTCCGCAAATAATGAAATCATCAGCGGCCCGTTTGTTCTCAACCCGAGAAACCGGACACTCGAGAAAGACGGTCAGCGTCTGAAACTCACCCAGATTGAGTATCAGCTTATGAAGCTGTTTATGGAAAACCCGGGCAAGGCAATGAGCCGTGAGGACATTCTTGCGGCGGTCTGGGGCTCCGACTTCAGCGGTGAGCTGAAAACCGTGGATGTAAACATCCGCCGGCTCCGTATAAAGATTGAGTCTGACGCGACTGAGCCGGAGTACATCACCACTGTCTGGGGTTATGGCTACAAGTGGGGATACTGATTTCCAATTCATTTTCGGGAAGTAATCGTTTATGTTCAAGAATCTCAGGACGCAGCTCCTGTTTTCCGGCGCGGCCGCTCTGGTTCTGCTGCTGCTCAGCATTTGGGCGGTTACGCGCTACTATATCATATTTGCCGTCTGCGTTCTTACGCTTATCTGTATCTATGTTCTCTACCTGATTTTCTGGTTTCGGCACAATGTCTCCGAGCCGATTGACAAACTCACGGACTTTGCCGCGGAAATCGCCTCAGGCAGCTATGGAAGGAAACTGGAAGAACGAAGCGATAATGAACTTGGGCGTCTTACTGACGCAATCAATGACATGTCGGAGAAGGTTGCAATTGCGGAGAAATCCCGTACCGACTTCATTTCTCAGGTCTCCCATGAACTGAGAACACCATTGACCGCAATTACCGGGTGGAGTGAAACCATTGCATTTGATCCTGCGGTCCAGGGCGATTCCCTCCGCGGAATCAATATCATCTCCAAAGAAGCCGAACGCCTCACCGGTATGGTGACCGAACTGCTGGAGTTCACACGTATTCAGGACGGGCGTTTTAACCTTCGAATTGAAATGGTTGATATTGCGGAGGAACTGGAAGACGCTCTCTTTACCTACGGCAAGCTGATGAAACAGGCAGGCATGGATGTGAACTACACACCTCCGTCAAAGGATCTTCCGATGATTCCGGCTGATCCCGAACGTCTGAAGCAGGTCTTTCTGAATCTTCTGGACAATGCCATGACCCATGGCGGCGAGGGAAAAATGGTTGACGTCTCTCTCGGACGCGACAGCAGCAACATTAAAATCACCTTCCGCGACTACGGCTGCGGCATTCCGGAAGCAGAACTCCCGCATGTCAAAGAAAAGTTCTATAAGGGCAGTTCCAAGAACCGCGGAACGGGCATCGGTCTTTCGGTCTGTGACGAGATTATTACCCGCCATAAAGGCCGAATGGATATTCGAAACGCTGACGGCGGCGGCTGCATGGTTACACTTTATCTGCCCATCAGCAGCAGAGCCTGATCTCATTTCCTGTACTGGAGCAATTTAACATGTCAAAAGAAACAACCTCATGCACCTTTAAAACCTCAATCGGCGGCCAGGCCCTGATTGAGGGAATATTAATGCGCGGTCCTCAGAGGCAGGCTATCGTGTGCCGCACAGAAAACGATCTTGTAGAAAAGACGGAAGATGTGACGCTTTTGAAGGACCGCTATCCTGTGTTTGGGCTGCCGTTGATACGCGGATGCGTTACCTTTATTGACTCTCTTGTCAAGGGGATGCAGGCGCTGACCTACTCCGCCAGCCTTGTTCCCTTGGAGCAGCAGGGAGAACCGGACAAGATAGATGAATGGATCAACAGGCATTTTCCGGAGGAAAAGGCGGAAAAACTGGTAATATCCGTCGCCGTCATCCTTGGAATTGCCCTTTCCGTGTTCCTGTTTATCTTTCTCCCGACCTTCCTCGTAGCGATAATCAAGCCACTTACCAGCTCTTATCTGATCAGGAACCTGTCTGAGGGCATTCTGAAGGTTGTCATTCTTCTGGTTTATATGTCCCTCGTCGCGCACATGAATGATGTAAAACGGCTTTTTTCTTATCACGGAGCAGAGCATAAAACGATATTCTGTTATGAGCACGGGAAAGAACTCACCATAGAAAATGTTCGTCCGGAATCGCGTTTTCATCCACGCTGCGGCACCAGTTTTCTTCTGGTTGTGGTGCTGGTCAGCATTCTGGTCAATGCTCTTGTACGGGTAAGCAATCCCTTTGCCCGTGTTGGCTGCCATCTCCTGCTTCTGCCGGTCGTAGTCGGTATCAGTTATGAAATCAACCGATGGTGCGGTCTTCATGACAACTGGTTGTCCGCCGCTCTGTCCGCTCCTGGGAAATGGCTTCAGCGGATTACAACCAACGAGCCTGATGACGACATGATTGAGTGTGCTATTCGTGCCATGCAGCTTGTCATTCCCGACACTAAAGGCAGTGACGCCTGGGGCAGCTGAAGCAAGGAGAGGAAGAAAACTTGAAAACGTACAACGATCTGACCCTGATGGCGCGCAAGGAGCTTTTGAAGCATAATATTGCCGGCCATCAGCTGGAAGCCAGACTTCTTGTTTCCCATGCTTCCGGGAAATCCGTTGCCGAACTTCTGCGTGATATGAACCTCTATACCACCGACGCAGTTGCAGACAAAGTTCACGACTATGTGCAGCGCCGCATAGACGGCGAGCCGGTCGCGTATATCACCGGTTCCTGGGAATTCTACGGACTTCCTATCAATGTCACCCCGGATGTTCTGATACCCCGGATGGACACCGAGGTTCTGGTCGATACTGTAAAAGAGTTACTGACCGGGAAGAAAATGGACGCACGGATACTCGACCTCTGCTGCGGGAGCGGCTGCATCGCCTGCGCGCTTGCGAAGGAACTCCCAGCCACAAAGCTTATTGCTGTAGACATCAGTGCCCGTGCACTTCAGATCTGCAGGGAAAACGCGGCACAAAACCGGCTCAGTTCCCGTGTGCTCTGCATGCAGGCCGATGCGTTGTCTGCTCCGCCCCTCGGGATTGGCAGGTTTGATGTGATTGTCTCAAATCCTCCTTATATTCCCAGTACGGAAATTCTCACTCTGGACAATTCCGTTCGGGATTACGAGCCTGTCTGGGC
>JAEEGL010954621.1_pt1 | contig 27792 bp, 26 predicted proteins | sample 9134231 | NCBI WGS metagenome assembly JAEEGL01 (sample SAMN16246548, study PRJNA631951) | gut metagenome | biome: gut microbiome; feature: rumen; material: fiber-attached | host: Bos | place: Iran: Karaj | collected 2018-10
AATGTTTCAGAAAATCAAAAAAATGCTTTTGAAGAAGAAGCTAAAAAGTCTGGTTACACAGTAAGTGATATTGTTGATATATCTTTATATAATTCTATTTATAAAGGTGGTAAAAAAGATGATAATGGTAATTATTTATCTTGGGATACATCTCTTAATAATTTAAATAAAAAAGCTAATATTGGTCTAGAGTTACAAGATAATATGGCTGGTAGAGAAGTAGCATTAGTTCATGAATTACATGATGGTGATAAAGTAACTGGTTATGAATTAGTTAATGCAAATTACGATAGTGCAACTAATACAGTTAATTTTGAAGAAGATAGTTTCTCTAACTTTGCAATTGTAGTAAAAGATGTAGAAGCACTTCCTGATGAAAATGAAAGAATTAAAGTTGATTTCGATACTCGCGCACCAAAAGGAATGGATCCTGTTGAAATTCCTAAAGGAAGTGTAGTGGCAAAACCAGCTGATCCAACTGATGAAGATAGGGTATTTCTTGGATGGTTCTCTGATGAAAACTATGAAAATGAATTTGATTTTAATACAAAACTTTATAAAGATACAGTTCTTTATGCAAAATGGAGAGATGCGGGAGAACATTATGTAGTACCTGATGAATCTGGTAACTCAATTGAGTTTGATGAAGTAAAGGATCGTAAGTATACATTTACATTTGTTGATATTCTTAAGATGACTGACGAAGAGTTAAAATCACTTGATGCTACTAGAGATCAAGTTAATCAAGTTAAGGGTATTATGCTTAAAGTAACTGATAAATATGGTACTATGTTAGCAGTATATCAAGTATTAGTTACAGATAAAGAAGATGGACACGAATTACATGATGGACCATTTAAAGTAAAAATTAAGATAACTGATGAAATGAAAAAATATAATGAATTTGTATTAATTTATTTCGATGATGAATTTAAAAATGAGGATCCTATTTCTCTTAAAATAGAAGGTGATTATTTAGTTGGTACACTACCTCACTTGAGTCCATATGCTTTAGTAGGTAATACTAAGTTACCTGATAATCCAACAACAGGTGATAATATTCATACTTGGTTTATAGTTCTAGCTATATCAGTAATAGGTATAGTAGGTAGCGGATTATACATTCGCAAAGCTAGTAAATCTAGATAATTAAAAAGACGATTGTTCGTCTTTTTTGTTTGACATTATTGTTTGACATTCTTAATAAAAATGATATGATATTTATTTGATTAGGTGGTTTTATGGAGAACTTAAATCTTAATATAGAAAAAGCTAGATTAATTTGTAGTGGTAAATTAATTTTAGATAAAGAACATAAAATAGATAGTTTTGTTCCCATTAATAATAGTGATTATTTTAAATACTTAGATTTAAATAATCATAGATTACTTACTGTTGGTACAAGTAGTGATGAAGTATTTAATGGTTCTTTTTATAATTCAAAAGATATTACTTTAATGGAAAAGAATCCTTTTGTCTTATATTACTTTTATTTAAAATTAGCTGCTATGTATACTTTATCTTATCGTGAATTTGAATGGTTCTTTTCTAAATATGTTTTTAATAAACACCCTAATAATAAAATGTTTTCCAAAAGAATGTTTCGAAAAATGAAACCTGTTTTAAAAGAATTAAGTGAAGAAGCTTATTATTTCTTTAGTGAATTATTTGAAGAATTTGATAATCGTGCTATAAGAGAAAAAATGTTTAATGATACAGGTTATCATCGAAAAGCTTTACATGGTTTTAATATTTATCTTAGAAATGAAGATACTTATAATAAAACTAAAAGATCAATGTTAGACGTTAATTTTAATTTTAAAGAAGGTAGTATTTTAACAGATGATGTTGATGGTGAATTTGATGTTATTAATTTATCTAGCTTATGTGTTAATAATTCACTTCATAAAATGACTCATTTATATGATCGATTAGATCATGATAATTTAGCTATGAATGGAGTAATGGTATTAGGTTATTTATGGAATAATAATATGTATACTGAAGATTATTTAAATGTATGGAAGAAAGTATATCAAGATCCAAATGCTAATAAGTTCTTAAATAAGTATGTTACAGGGGTATTTTACATTAATGGATATCGTGATATATTATGGGAACAAAATCAACGAGGAGAAAGAGTATTAATATATCAAAAAAATAAAGATCATCGATAATGGTCTTTTTTTATGTTTAAGTTTTGTTAAATTTGTGGTATAGTTATATAGGAAATAATATAAAGGTGATAATATGCAATTGTTTAAGAAAATAGTATATTTTTTTGAAAGAAAGATTCATAAAAATGAACCATGGTTAGAGTATTATTCTCGTGAAGAAAGAAAAATAAAATTTACTAAAAAATCTATCTATGAATTCATGCGTGAAAGTGTTGGAGACGATTTAAGTTATTTTGCTTTTAATTATTTTGAAAATAGAATTACGTATGATGAGTTTTTAAGAAATGTTAAAGTATGTGCAAAAGCTTTAAAAGAATTACGAGTTAAAAAGGGAGATATAATTACTATATGTATGCCTAATATGCCTGAAGCAGTTTATTTATTTTATGCATGTAATAAAATAGGGGCAGTGGCTGATATAATTCATCCATTATCTTCTCCAGAACAAATTAAATTTTATTTAAATGAATCTAAATCAAGATATTTATTTTTAGTAGATTTTAATTATGAAAAAGTAAGTGATATTATTGATAAAACATTAGTTAATAAAGTAATACTAGCTTCACCAAGTCTTTCTATGCCAAGATTATTATCTATTGGTTATCGATTGACAAGAGGAGCTAGAATATTAAGACCAGAAAAAGATGATAATATGTATGTTTCATGGAAAGAGTTTTATCATCTTGGACTTAGTTCATATGAAAAGACCTTTACTAAGGTAAAGTGTGATGATTTAGCATTAATTCTACATAGTGGTGGTACTACAGGTACTCCAAAAGGTATCATGATTTCCAATTATAGTTTTAATGCCATCGCTCAACAAGGGGCAGTTAATGTAATTGATGTTCGTCCTAAAGATAAGATAGTAACTATTTTACCAATATTTCATGGCTTTGGTTTAGGTATTTGTATTCATACACCATTATGTCTTCGTGTTGAAGTAATCCTTATGCCAGAGTATGATGCAAATCGTTTTTATAAGATATGGAAAAATGATAAACCACATGTTATATTAGGTGTTCCTACTTTGTGGGAAGGAATGATATCAAATAAGAAATTTAAGAAAGTAGATATGAGCCAACTTAAATATATTGTTTCTGGTGGTGATTATTTAAGAATAAAAGATGAACAAAGAATTAATAATTTCTTACATAGTCATGGAGCTAAAGTAGATATCTGCAAAGGTTATGGAATGACAGAATCAGTTGCTGCAACTTGTTATACTTTCCCGGGCGTTAATGAACCAGGTAGTATTGGTATACCTATGGTAGGTAATACTTTTAAAATATGTGATCCAGAAACTAATAAAGAACTTCCAATTGGTGAAGAAGGGGAAATATGTGTTAATGGACCAACATTAATGATGGGTTACTTAAATAATAAAAAAGAAACTAATCAAATTATTAGGAGACACAAAGATGGAAAGAAATGGTTACATACTGGTGATATAGGTTATATTTCACCAAATGGTATAGTTTATTATACGCAAAGACTAAAAAGAATGATTGTTGTATCTGGTTTTAATGTATATCCAGCTAATATCGAAGAAGTTATTAGTAAGCATCCAGGTGTTAAACAGGTTTGTGTAATTGGAATACCACATCCATATAAAATGCATGTACCAAAAGCAATTATTGTATTAAAAAATGGATTTAATGAAAAGAAAATAATTAATGAGTTAAAAGCAATGTGTGAAAAAGAATTATCTGTTTATTCTTGGCCTAAAGAATATGAATTTAGAGATAGTTTACCAAAAACATTATATGGAAAAATAGACTATAAATCTTTAGAAAAAGAAGAAGACAAATAGTCTTTTTTTTGTTATAATTATTTTATGAAAAAAGTATTGAAGAAAAAAAGATTTTATTTATTATTACTATGCTTATTTTTATTTTTATTAATCGCTATTTTAATACTTAAAAATGGTGTACTTGATATTGATAAAAATAGTTATAGTTTTATAAAAAATAATTTAATTAATGATAGTATTACTCCATATATTAAATTCTTTACTAATTTAGGTGGAGCTTTAGTATTAATTGGAATATCGATAGTTTTGGCTTTCTTTATAAAAAATAAAAAGATATCTTTAGCTATCATGATTAATTTATTAGTAGTATTTTTAATTAATGAAGGTTTAAAAAAAATATTTTGTAGAATAAGACCAGATACTGTTAATTGGTTAGTTAATGAAAGTGGTTATAGTTTTCCATCAGGGCATTCAGCAGTTAGTATGGCTTATTATGGTTTCCTAATTTATTTAGTTTACACTAATTTTAAGAATAAAAAATATAAATGGTTATTAATTAGTCTTTTAGCGATTATAATATTATTTATTGGTACTAGTAGAATATATCTAGGAGTTCATTATTTAAGTGATGTATTAGGTGGATTTTTATTTGCTATAGTTTATTTAATTATTTACATTTATTTTTATAATAAAATAATGAAACTATGATATAATTGGTTTTGAGGTGTTTATGAAGAAATATTTTATATTATTATTAATAGTTAGTTTAGTTATGGTAACTGCATGTGGTAAGAAAGAAAACCATAATATTGCCTTTAAAAATGAATATGAAGAATTAAATGGTAAATCTAATGCAAGTGGTAAATTACATCGATCTATTACTATTCCAGAAGATAATCCATTTGAAGAGGCTACTCCAGCTGAGATAGTTAAAAAGATTGAAAACAAAGATTCATTCTATGTTTATTTTGGATCTCGTTTATGTCCATGGTGTAGAAGTGTTATTGAATCAGCTTGTAAAATAGCAAGTATTAGAGGTATATCTAAAATATATTATATTGATGTATGGGATGATGAAGGTAAAGAAATATTACGTGATAAGTATGCTTTAGATGAGAATAATAAACCAAAACTAGAACAAGATGGAACAGCTGAATATAAAAAATTTATCGAAGTATTTAATGACTTATTACGTGATTATACTTTAACTACAGAAGATGGTAAAACTGTTGAAGTAGGTGAAAAAAGAATCTTTGCACCAAACTTTGTATATATTGATAAAGGTGTTGCTAAAAAATTAGTTACTGGTAAATCAGATTTATTAAAAGATCCAAGAACTGAATTAACTGAAGAGATAAAGAAAGATCAAGAAAAGATATTTGATGACTTCTTCACTGAAGTTTGTGATGAATCATGCTAGAAAGATTATATCTTTCTTTTTTTTATAATTTAGTATATAATAACTCATCGAGGTTTCTATGGAAAACGTTTACTTAAAAAAATTAATAAATATGATTGTCGAAGTTAATCGAACAGAAAACGTTGAAAAGAAAGCAATACTTATGAATCGTACATATTCATTTGGTCAATTCTGTTTTTATTCTAAACGTATATCTAGTGTTGAATATATTATGGCATTCAGTAAATTAAAGGATAATTCACGTGAAAAAATAGTTGAAGAAGCCTATAATCGAGATTATCAAAATTTAATTGATAATAATGAAGTATTAAGTGCCTTTTATAAAAAATATTTAAAACTTGGTGGTGATTTTTTTAATTGCCCAGAAGTAGATATGAAATCTGTTTATAATAGTAAATATAAAATATATGGTTTATTTCGTGAATTTATAAAATATATGAATTGTGATCGTTTATATTATAGTTTACTTGGTAAAAAGAAAATTAGTTTTAGTTCAAGATTGAAATATGATTTTTGTATTGATGATCGATATGATTCTTATATTTTAATTCATGATCGAGATCAGTTTAATCGTTATTTTTCTTTATCCCATGAATTAGGTCATGCATATAATAATCGTGTTATGTGTAATCGTGATGAAGATTTTTTACCAACATATAGTCAAGAGATTATTTCATTATTATTCCAACGTATTTTTAAAGAATTTATTAATCATGATAATAAATTAAGTGAAAAAAATAAACATGATTTTAATATTTGGTTTGAGTCCATTCTAATGGATAAAATATTATTAGCTTCCTATGTAACTGATGTAGTTAAATCGGGTGAATATTATATCTTTGATCGTGAAATATATAAAAAATATGAATGGGGTAAAACTAGATGTGAAATGGATATTCATAATTATGCAATTGGTAATATTGTATCAATGAATTTACTTAATGAATGGCGAAAAGAAGATAGTTATTTTATTAAACATCTACCAGAATTAATTCAATTTATATTTAGTTTAGAGTTAGATAAATTAATTAATCAATATGATAATGAAGAGGCATTTACAAAAGAAATAAAAAGATTAGTAAAATAGTAAAGTATATTAACAAAAAAATATATTTATGATATTATTAAATTGGAGGGTTTTATGGCGAGAAAAAAGAAAGCAGAATTAGTACCTATTGAAACTGAAAAAGAAAGTGATAATATTTTATTGCAAAGTAAAGTTGATGTAGATACAATTCGTAATGAATTAAGAAATTATGTTGATGAAAGGGTAAATAAAGCTTTTTTTGATGAATTAGAAAATTCTAATAAAAAGTTAGTACGTGAAAAATCAAAAAGAATTTTTTGGAAAAATATCATTATTGTTATTTTATTAGGTCTTGTTGGATTTTTGACTTACTTGTTATATTCAAATAATTATTTTGATAAATATTTTAATAAGAGTACACCACAAGAAGAAAAGAAAGAGGAGAAGAAAGAAGAAGCTACTCCAACTCCAGCACCTACATCTAGTCCAACAGCAACACCAACAGCGACACCAACGCCACCTACACTTGAAGAATTAAAAAAAGAGTATGGTAAATTAATTGATGATTATTATGTTACAGATAATTCAATTTATTTAGTTGATTTTTATGATGGTAAACTAACTGATGATATGAAAAAATATATTACTTTAAATGCATTTGATTTTTCAGTGTTTGAAAAAGGTGATGATTATAATCTCATTAAAGAGTCAATGTTTAAGTTAATGTATGAAGACTTATTTAATGATGATTATTCTCAAGGATCATTTGCATATGATGATAATAAAGTAAAATATGTTAAAGCGATGGAATCATATATGACATCATCATTATTAGTTAGAGATAAGAATAATATCGTAAGAGAAATAAAAGATATTAAAGTTGATGGTAGTGAAGTTACTATTACTACTGTTGATGGTTTAGTTAAAGATAATAAGTTATATAATATAATTAGTAAAGAAGAAGTAACTGAATATAAAGAAGATTCTTTACTTAAATATGAAAGTAAATTGAATAAATTAGTTTATACTTTTAAGAAAGAAAAATTAGTTAGTTTAAGTAAATAAAAAGGAGGGACCATTTATGAAAAAGAATTATTACATGTTTAAGATGAATACTACTTTTCTAAATGGTTTTTCTTTTGCCTTAGTAATTTTAGTTTGTTTTATATTCTATTTAGTTTATGGTGAGAATTCATTTGATATATTTAATAATAATTTAGATTGGGTTATGATACTTTATTTACCATATTTAGTATTACATGAATTATTACATAGTTTAGCTTATGTTATTTATGGAGCTAGTTTTAAGAAAATAACCTTTGGAGCTTATTTAGAAAAAGGAATATTCTGTTGTTTATGTAAACAAAATATTGATAAAAAGAATATATTACATTCTTTAATATATCCATTTGTATTTATTGGTGTAATAACATTTATAATTGGTTTAATTATTGATTCACCAATATTAGTTATTTTATCACTAGCTAATGTAACTGGTTGTAGTGGTGATTTAGTAATGTTTTATCATTTAGCTAAACTTAAAGACTTTAATTATTCAGAGTATGATGATCCAATGGCATTTGGTTTATATACTAGTAGTGATTTTAGTAAACTTAAAATGTTTGGTTTAGATTATGTTGGTAAAAAAACCACATTAGAAAGAATTGATTTAAGAAAAGTTGTTATTAGTAAAACAAGTGCAATTATATTAATTATCTTTTATGCATTAATGATTTTATCAATTGCTTTGAAATAGAAAGAAAACTATTTCTATTTTTTTTATTTATGTTATAATTACTATGGAAAGAAGTATTGTTATGAAAAAGTTATGGATGATTCTTGGGGGAGTATTTGGTTTTATAGCTTTAGGAGTTGGTTTATACTTTTTAGAAGAAAGTTATACTGATGTTATTTTGCATGGAGCTAATCCTATTGAAACAACTGTAAAAGAAGAATATACTGATCCAGGATTAGATTTATTTCATAATGATAAAATGATTGAAAAAGATAAATATACAGTTGATTTTAAAAGTGATGTTGATACAAATACTTTAGGTAAATATAAAGTAACTTATGATGTTAAGTATCACTTAAGGAAATTTCATTTAGAAAGAGAAGTTAATGTTGTAGATAATGTTAAACCAGTTATAACAGCTAATTTAGAAAAACTAGAAAGAGATTATTGTACTAAAAAAGATAAAAAAGAATTTACATATACAGCTGAAGATAATTATGATGGAGATTTATCTGAAAAAATAGAAAAAAATGAAGAAGAAGATAATGTTATTTTAACTGTTACTGATAATAGTGGTAATACAGGAACTCTTACTGTACCAATTGATTATGGTGAAAAACCAAAAAATGTTCTTAAATTAAGTGGTAATAGTACAACTTATGTAGTATTAAATGGTACTTATAAAGAACAAGGGGCAGCTTATTATGATGGTTGTGGTAAGAAATTAGAAGATAAAGTAAGTACAAGTGGTTCAGTTGATACAAAGAAGACTGGTACATATACTATTACTTATAGTGTAGCTGATGGAACTAAAGCAACAAGAAAAGTAGTTGTTTACAAAGAATCTGATCCAGTTATTAGTGGTAGTGGTAATGGTAAAGTACTATATTTAACATTTGATGATGGACCTGGTCCATATACACAACAAATATTAAATACATTAGCTAAATATAATGTAAAAGCAACATTCTTTGTAACTAATCAATTTCCTAAATATGTTTATTTAATTAAAAATGAACGTGATGCAGGTCATACTGTGGCAGTTCATACTTATACACATGCATCTAATTGGAGTATGTATAAAAGTGTTGATGCATATTTAGATGATTTTAATAAGATGAATGCCGTTATTGAAAAATATACCGGAAGTAAAACAAGATTATTTAGATTCCCAGGTGGATCTAGTAATACAGTAAGCCGTAGATGGGGTAAAGGAATTGTAAGACAAATAGCCAATAAAATGACAAGTCTTGGTTATATATATTTTGATTGGGATGTTGGTAGTGGTGATACTGATGGAAATGGAAGTAGATCAAAAATATATAGTAATGTTGTTAATGGTGCTGCAAGATGTAAAAGTTGTGTTATACTAATGCATGATATTAAACCAAATACAGCTAATGAACTTGATCACATCTTAAGTACATTAGTCGCAAAAGGATATCGCTTTGGTGCATTAACAACATCAAGTCCAACTGCACATCATTCAATAGCAAATTAATTATTTATAGGGGAGTTTTATGTATAGTATTGAATATAACAAAGAAATTAATAGTAACGAAGGTATTTTTAAAAATATTAAAAGTTTAACCATTGATAAAGATGATATTTTAATGATGAAATATTTGGATATTATTAATGGTGATGATAAGAATTTAGTTAGTCTTTATCTTAAATATTTAAAATTTTGTAAAAAAAATAAAACTGATTTTGAAAACTTTACTATTTTAAATGATAATAAAGCTAATACTGATGTAATATCAAGTGTTATACTTTGTGAATGGTTAATAAATTCAGGTAGTTTACAATTTAATGGTGAAGAATATCAAAGAAGAAAAAAAATTTATGAAGATATGATAGACTATCTAAAAAATTCTAGTCGCGTACATGATCAACATCAATGTATATTAATGCAATATTTTGTTGATACACTTAATAGAACTGAAAAAAAGGAAAAAGTTAAAGAATTAGAAAGATAAAATCTTTCTTTTTTTGTTATAATAAAGGTAGGTGATAAAGATGGATAGAGTCTATGCTTGTATTGATTTAAAAAGTTTTTATGCATCATGTGAATGTCGTGAAAGAAACCTAGATCCTATTACAACAAACTTAGTAGTAGCAGATCTTTCTCGCACCGAAAAAACAATATGTTTAGCTGTTAGTCCATCTTTAAAAGCATATGGATTAAAAGGACGTAGTAGATTATACGAAGTAGTAACTAAGGTTAAAGAAGTAAACAGAATTAGGAAAAGAAATAATGGTAATAAAGAATTTATTAAAAAGTCATATGATGATAATGAAATAAAAAATAATTCACTTGTTGAAATAGATTATATTGTAGCTAAACCAAGAATGAGTTTATATTTAAAATATAGTAGTGAAATATATAATGTATATTTGTCTTTTTTATCCAAAGAAGATATTTATGTTTATTCCATTGATGAAGTATTTTGTGATTTAACTAATTATTTAAAATTATATAAAACGAATGCAACAGAACTAGTTAGTAAAATGATTATGGAAGTATATAATAAAACAGGTATTACGGCAACAGGTGGAGTTGGTACTAATATGTATTTAGCTAAAGTAGCAATGGATGTGATGGCTAAAAAAACTAAACCAAATAGTGATGGTGTAAGAATAGCTTACTTAGATGAATTATTATATCGAGAAAAATTATGGAATCATGTACCATTAACTGATTTTTGGCGAATAGGTAAAGGTTTATCTAAAACACTTAATGATAATAAAATGTATACTATGGGTGATATATGTTTAGAGTCAATTCATAATGAAGATAAACTATTTAAACTATTTGGTATTAACGCGGAACTAATAATTGATCACGCATGGGGTATTGAACCATGTACATTATCAGATATTAAAAACTATAAACCAGAGAATAATTCATTATCAAGTGGCCAAGTATTACACGAGCCATACAATAAAACTAAAACTCGAATAATTGTTCGTGAAATGGTTGATAATTTAGTACTTAATATGGTCAGTAAAAACTATTTATGTAATGGTGTTGTTTTAACTATTGGTTATGATGTTTCTAATTTAAATAATGGTTATACTGGGGTTATTAAAAAAGATTATTATGGAAGAAGTATTCCTAAAGAAGCTCATGGTACAGTTAAACTTGATCATTTCACGTCATCAACTAAGATAATTACTGATAAAACGATTGATTTATATAATGAAATAGTTAAAGATAATCTATTAATTAGAAGAATAGGTCTTGCTTTTGTTAATTTAAAAAAGAATGATACAAGTAATTTAAAAACAATGATACAAATGGATTTATTTAATAATACTGAGATTGATTTAACAAAAGAAAAAGAAGAGAGAGATGTTCAAAAAGCAGTTATTGATATCAAGAAAAAATATGGTAAGAATTCATTACTTCGAGGAATTGATTTAATGGAAGGTGCAACTACCATTGAAAGAAATAAGGAAATAGGTGGTCATCATGAGTAAGTATGATAGTATTATAAACTTTGATTATAAAATGAAGCATGAAAGAATGTCTTTAAATAATCGAGCAGCTCAATTTGCACCATTTAGTGCCTTAACTGGATACTCTGAATTAATAAAAGAAAAGGGAAGAGAGACTATTCCCAAAAAAGATATTAACGAAGATACTAAAGAATTATTAGATTATAAATTACAAATGATTAATGATAAAATTAATACTCATCCAATAGTATCAATAACATATTTTGTTAAAGATAAAACTAAATCTGGTGGACGTTATCAAAAGATAAATGAAATAATAAAAAAAATAGATTTTTATCATAAATTAATTGTTTTAGAAAATAACGATAGAATAAAAATAGAAAATATTGTTAATATTGATAGTTTTGACGTTAATTTTGATGATATATTTTAATATTTTATGTTATAATATATTGTGAAATTATATGAGGTGGTTTATGGATTCTGAAAAAATTGGGAAGTTTATTAGAGAACTTCGTAAAAAAAATAATTTAACACAAAAAGATTTAGCAAAAAAATATAATGTTACTTATCAAGCAGTTAGTAAATGGGAACGTGGTATTAACATGCCAGACATTAGCTTAATAAGACAAATGAGTAAAGATTTTAATATTGGTGTTGAAGATATATTAGATGGTGAAATTAAAGAGAAAAAGAAAGAAGAAAAAATTGAAGAAAAAAATGAAGAAAAGAAAGATGAAGAAGAAGATAACGGAAGAATAATTTTACCATATATCTTTGGTATTATTGGTTTTATATTATTGGGATTATTGGTTGCATTAATGTTTATTAAAACGGGTGATAATAAAGAAAGTTTTTCTTTTAAAACATTATCTACAACATGTAAAGAATTTAAAGTTACTGGTGTAATAGCTTATGATAGTAAAACATCATCAATTAATATTTCTAATATTGATTATTGTGGTGGTGATGATCAAGAAGTATATGATACGATTAGTTGTGAATTATATGAAGAAGAAGGAAAAACTAAAACTTTAATTTCTAAATGTAGTGAAGATGGTGAAAAGATTAAACTAGAAGATTACTTAGAAGAAGTAGAAGTTAAAGTAGATAACTATGAACAAAAATGTAAGAGTTATACAGATAATCAACTATATTTAGAAATAAAAGCTGCTAAAGATAAGAAAACAACAGTTTATAAAATAGATTTAGAATTAAATACAAATTGTCCTGTTGAAAAGAAAGAGGAAAAGAAAGAAGAGAAGAAGGAGGAGAAGAAAGATGAAAGTAAAGGAAGTAAATCAAAGTAATTTTGATAAAGAAATAAGTTCTGGTAAAGTATTAGTAGATTTTAATGCTACTTGGTGTGGACCATGTCGTATGTTAGCACCAATATTAGGTGAATTTAGTGAAACAAGTAAAGTTAAGGTATGTAGTGTTGATGTTGATAGTAATGAAGATATCGCTAGAAAATATGGAATAATGTCTATACCATGTTTAATTTTATTTGAAAATGGAAAAGAAATAAAAAGAAGTGTTGGATTAATAGGTTTAATTGAATTAAAAGAATTTGTGGGTGAATAAAATGTATGATGCTATTGTAATTGGGGCTGGACCAGCTGGTTTAACTTCAGCAATATATTTAAAACGAGCTAATAAAAACGTTTTAGTGTTAGAAAAGAACACTTATGGTGGGGAAATAGTTAATGCAAATAAAATAGAAAACTATCCTGCTTGTCCTAATATCTCTGGATTTGATTTTGCAACTAATCTTTATAAACAAGTAAAAGAATTAGGGGCAGTAATTAAATTTGAAGAAGTATTAGAAATAAAAAATGAAAAAATAAAAAAAGTAGTTACTAACAAAAATGAATATACTACTAAATCAATTATTATTGCAACAGGAGAAACTCCTCGTAAATTAGGTTTTGAAGATAATCTAATTGGTAAAGGAGTGTCTTTTTGTGCAACATGTGATGGTAACTTTTTTAAAGAAAAAAATGTGGCTATCGTTGGTGGTGGTAACACTGCTCTTGATGATGCATTATATTTAGCTGATATTGCCAAGAAAGTTTATTTAATTCATAGAAGAGATGAATTTAGAGCAGATAAAAAGACAATTGATTTATTAAAAAAGAAAAATAATATTAAATATGTTTTAAATAGTAATGTAACAAAGATTAATGGTAAAGAAAAGATAGAAAGTATTGAAGTAGTTGATAATAATAACAAAACCAAAGTATTTAATATTGATGGATTATTTATTGCTATTGGTCATGTACCATCAACAAATATTTTTAAAGAATTAATTAAGTTAGATGATGATAATTATATTAAAGGAACAAGTAATTGTCATACAAATAAAACTGGTATATTTGTAGCAGGAGACGTTCGTAGTAAAAAAGTACGTCAATTAGTTACAGCTACTAGTGATGGAGCTGTTGCAGCAATTGAAGCAATTAAATATTTAAACAACTAGGAGTTATATGGAATTAGAATATTATAAAGAATTATTAAATTATGAATTAAAACCTGACTTTTTAGAGAAATATTTAGATTCAGAATCACTAAAAAGATTAAAAAAAGTCGGGTATTTTTGTGGAATGGATTATGCATCTAAAGATATATATGATTTTAGTACTTATATATCAAGATATGATCATTCTTTAACTGTAGCTTTATTAGTTTATATGTTAACACATGATAAATTAGCTACTTTACAAGGATTATTTCATGATATTGGGACGCCAGTATTTTCACATGTTATTGATTATATGAATAAAGATTTTGAAAAACAAGAAAGTACGGAAAAAGAAGCTAAAAATATTATTAAAAGTGATCAATATTTACTAAAATGTTTTAAAGAAGATAAGATTAGTGTTAGTGATATTATTAATTTTAAAAGATGTAGTATTGTTGATAATAATAGACCAAAGTTATGTGCAGATAGATTAGATGGTATTATTCTAACCGGTATTGGTTGGACTAAAAATGTTACTAAAGAAGATATCTTTGAAATAGTTAATGATACAATTATTTATCAAAATGAAGATAAAGAACAAGAAATAGGTTTTATAACTAGAGATGTAGCTAAAAAAGTATTAGAAATAAGTCAAAGTATTGATCATATATGTCATACTAATGAAGATAATTATATGATGATGTTATTAGCTAATATAACTAGATTAGCTATAGAAAGAGGTTATATTAGATATAGTGATTTATTCTATTTAAATGAAGTAGAAATGTTTACTATTTTTAATGAAATAGAAGATAATGAAATACAAAAATTATTAAAGAGATTTAGAACTATTAAACAAGATGAAATACCTGAAATAAGATTAGATAAAGTTAAAGTAAGATCATTAAATCCATTAGTTAGTGGTAAAAGGATTAATTAGATTTATGAAAGATAAAAAGGAATTATTAAGAAAAGTTAAATTTACATTATTTTCAATATCAGCAGGTATTATTGAAATAGTATTATTTACGATATTAGAAAAGTTTACTAATTTAAGTTATTGGGCTTGTTATTTACCAGCTTTAGTAGCTTCTGTTATATGGAATTTTACTTTAAATAGAGAGTATACTTTTAAGTCAACATGTAATATTCCTAAAGCAATGTTTTTAGTATTTTTATTCTATTTAGTTTTTACACCAGTATCAACTATTTTAGGTAATTATTTAGCAGAAGAATTACATTGGAATGATTTTATAGTAACTGGACTTAATATGTTAGCAAATTTTATCTTAGAATATTTATATGATGAATATGTTGTATTTAGAGGTAATATTGATACTAAAGTAAAGAAAAAATAGGTGATTTATGAAAATAGATGATATAAGAACACCAAAAGATGTTTTAACATTTATGAATGATAATATTAAATATGGTTGGTTAGATATTAATGATGAAGAACATATTGGTAACATGAAAGGTTTTCGTAAATTATATCGTACGATGACTATTGATGAAATATTAAGTCATGGTATGGGAACTTGTATAGATCAAGTATATTTAATGAAAGTATTATTAGATAAAATAAATGTTCCTAATAAAATGTTTTGTACAAGAATATATGAAGGGAAAGAATTTAATAATTTAGAAGCTGAGGAACATATGCATTGTTTTCTTCTTTATTATATGAATGATAAAGTATATCAAATAGAACACCCTAACTGGGAAAAGATAGGAATTTATGAATATAAAACCGAAGAAGAAGCAATTAAAACAATCAATGATTATTATGTTAAAATGGCCGAAGGAAAATCAAGACCAGTTACTGAATACTTTGATGTACCAGAACATATATCATTTAAAGAATTTAATAATTATATTAATGATTTAGATTTATAGGGAAAAATTATGAAAGAAGTTAAAGAATTTTTATTAAGTAATAAAGATAGTAAATATCAAGATTTTAGTGAGAATTTAAATATATGTATTGGATATAAAGCTATTGGTGTAAGAATACCAATTATTAGAAATTATGCCAAAGTTTTATCTAAAGAATATTCACCCCATTATTTAATTAATAATATTGATGAAGAATATTATGAGGAAATATTATTAAAAGGTTTTATCATTGGTAATTACAAGGATTTAACTTTTGAAGAATTAACTAAATATATTGATAATCATTTAACTAAAGTTAGAGATTGGTCAATGTGTGATACCTTTGTTGCATCACTTAAAATAACTAAAAAGTATCAAGATGAATTATGGAAATATATTTTAAATAAACTTAATTCTAAAAAAGAATTTGATGTTAGATTTTCTTTAGTAATGATTCTTAATTATTATATAAATGACGATTATAAAGATAAAATATTTGATGTAATAAAAAGTATAAAAAACGAAGACTATTATGTTAAAATGGCTAATGCATGGCTTATATCATATATGTTTATTAATTATTTTGATGATACAATTAACTTTATTAAATATAATAAAATAGATTCATGGACATTAAGAAAAGGTATTACTAAAACAATAGAATCATATCGAGTAGATAGTGATAAAAAGACAATACTTAGTAAAATAAGAAAGGAATTATAATGGGGTATATAACTGATATAAGAAAAAAGATAGGTCATGATCCAGTATTTATGCCTTGTGCAAGTTGCGTATTTATTGAAGATAATAAAATATTATTACAAAAAAGAACTGACGATGGTACATGGGCTTTTCATGGTGGTAGCTTAGATTTAGGTGAAACATTTGAAGATTGTTTAAAAAGAGAACTTAAAGAAGAATTAAATATTGAATTATTAGAATATAAATTAATTGATATATTCTCAGGTAGTTTCTTAAGACATATTTATCCAAATGGTGATGAAACATATTCTATTGATGTCTTATATTTAGTTACTAAATATAAAGGAGAAATAACACCAGATAAAGATGAAGTAGAAGAAGTTAGATGGTTTCCATTAGATAATTTACCAGATAATATATTTCATAGTGATAAATTGATGATACCAAAAATTTTAGAGTTTTATCATAATCTATGATATAATTAACCTAGAGGTATTTATGAAAAAACTAAAGTATGTTTTAATTATACTTATTCTTTTATTAACTGCTTGTAAAAAGAATAGTTTTACTTTGGATACATTTATTGATAAAGCTAAATACAATGGTTATTTAATAGAAGAAAATAAAACTGGTTATGAATCATATCCAAATATATTAGATGTTTATTATGCAGTAAATCGAGAAAATGCATATGATATACAGTTTTTGAAACTAAAGGATATTGATTATGCCAAAAAATTCTTTTTATTAAATGTTGATGAAATAAAAAAGAATTTAACTAGTAAAGACTATGTTAAAAGTAATTCATCTAGTACATATGAATATTATCATGGTGAAAATGAAAGTAATTATTATATCGTTATTCGTAGTAATGAAAATATTATTTATATAAAAGCACCAATTGATTACATTAATGAAATAGAAGAATTTTTAACTGATTTAGAAATAGATTTTTAGTAGTATTTTAAAATAAATTATAGTATAATTTAGGAGGTGGTATTAATGGGAAAGACACGTAGTGAATTAAGAGAAATAATTATTCATGTTATATATGAAGGTTATATATTAGATAAAGCTAATGTATCTTATGATGTTAATTCTTTAATAAAAGAAGAAATGGAAGTAGAAAATGATTTTGTTAATGAATTAGTAAATGGAGTTAGAGAAAAACAATCTGAAATAGATAAAATAGCTAATACTTATTTAGTAGATTGGGAAATAGATCGTCTTAGTAAAGTAGATAAAGCTATTCTAAGTTTAGGTGTTTATGAATTATTATTTACTAAAACACCTCCAGTAGTTGCCATTAATGAAGCTCTTGAATTAGCTCATAAATATAGTGATGAAAAAGTAGTTAAAATGATTAATGGTACATTAGATGGTATCTATAAATCTGATTTATATAAAGAGAATTAATATGGAAACAAAATATTTTACAATAACTGCATTAAATAAAGCTATCAAGAATATGTTTGATGAAAAAAGAGAACTTAATAATATTCACTTAAAGGGTGAAATAAGTAACTTTAAACATCATTCAAGAGGCCATTTATATTTTACTTTAAAAGATGAAAACTCTCAGTTATCAGCTATTATGTTTGCATCTAATGCGCAGAGTCTAAAGTTTGAACCACAAGATGGAATGAAAGTCTTAGTTTCAGGTAAAGTAAGTGTATATGAAACAGGTGGAACTTATCAAATATATGTAGAGAAAATGATGGAAGATGGTTTAGGTAATCTTTATCTTGAATTTGAAAAATTAAAAAAGAAATTAGAACAAGAAGGATTATTTAAAAAAGAATACAAGAAACCTATTCCAAAATTTCCAATGAAAATCGGTATTATAACAGCCCCTACAGGAGCAGCTATTAAAGATATTATGTCAACCCTTAAAAGACGTTTTCCAATCGCAGAAACAATTCTATTTCCATCACTTGTTCAAGGTGTTGACGCTAAAGATGATATAGTTCGTAATATCAAGCTAGCCAACACATATGACTTGGATGTTATTATCCTTGGTCGTGGTGGTGGTTCTATTGAAGACTTGTGGGACTTTAACGAAGAAATTGTTGCAAGAGCAATATTTGATAGTACAATACCAATAATTAGTGGTGTTGGACATGAAGTTGATTTTACAATAAGTGATTTTGTGGCTGATCTAAGGGCACCAACTCCAACCGGAGCAGCTGAACTATGTGTTCCAAATAAAGACGATGTAATAGAACTATTTAATCAATATAATATAAGATTAGTTAAAGCAATATATACACATATTGATAAATTAGAAAAAGAATTAAATAATTTAAAAAATAGTTATATTTTAAAAAATCCAACTAGTTTATATGAAAAACAAGAACAAAACTTTGATAACTTATATGAAAGATTAATTATAGCTATTAGAAGTAATGTTGATCGTAATAAAGATCGATTAAATACGATAAAAAGTAGTTATGTTCTAAAAAATCCAAATATGTTATTTGTAGATAAAGCATATAACTATAATGATTTAATTAAAAGATTAAGAAATAATATTACTTTATTAATTGATAATAAAAAGAATAATTATGTAAATTTACTTTCTAAATTAGAAGTATTAAATCCAATTACTACTTTAAAAAGGGGATATAGTGTAACTAGAGTTAATGATAAAATAATAAAAAATAGTAAAGATGTTAAAAAAGGAGATACTATTATTACCAGTGTTAGTGATGGCAAAATCGAAAGTGTAGTAGAAAATGTTTATGAGAAATGTTGAATTTAAAAATAAAGAAGTAAAAGAATTTTATCGTTCTTTATGTAATACTCATCAAGGTTTAACAAGTGTTATGTTATCTTTATTACAAAAAAATAAAGTAATGATAATAGACATTTTTAGTGATTCATATATTGTTTATATATCTATTAATTTTGGTGATGAAGAAATGTGTGTTGAAATAGATCTATTAAAAAATAAGATTTATCTTGTATCACAAAATAAAGAATATAAAGAAATATATGATAATTTTCCAAAAAAACACGCAGCCCCAATTGGATTTGAATATCAAAATCAAGATAAATTAATTGTTAAAAGAAATATCTTTGATACAACTGATGATGGAAAAGAAACATATTATTTTGACATAACTATTAATGGTAGAAGTTATAATACAATTATTGAAGATGAAAATAATAATTTCATGGAAGATATATTTATTAAAAAAATATTGTATACCGATACTAAAATTAATAGTATTCGTGATTTAGTAAAAGTTGTATTAGAAATAACTCGTAATAGACTTCTAAATATTAAAATAGCCGATAGTATGGGTAGTATTGTCGTAATAGATAAAGGAAATATTACTAAATATCAAGAATATCGTGATAATAAAGATGAATACCAAAGAATATATTTAGAAAATGATGAATTCTATATTGAAAAGAAAGTAAAAGAAGTATATTCAGATGATATGACAGCTTATATAAAGAAATTAGGTGAGAGATAATGGAAAAGAAAAAAGATAAAATTAATTTTGAAGATAATATTAAAAAATTAGAAACTATTGTTAGAGAACTTGAAAGTGGAGATGTTGCATTGGATGATGCATTAGATAAATTTAATGAAGCTTTTAAGATATCTAAAGAATGTGATGATAAATTAAAAGAGGTAACTGAATCACTTAATAAAGTACTAAATAAAGATGGTAATTTAGAAGAATTTAAAATTGAAGAATAATTATGTAATAATGGAAAGTATGTTAAATTATTGAATACTTTCTTTTTTTATGTTAAAATTTATTTGTAAAATAGAGGAGTATATATGGATGATTATCAAAGAGAAATAAATAAAGAAAGAAAAATATTTTTTATTGTAGTACCAATTATCCTAATACTTGCATTAATTGGTATATCTTTAGCTTTCTTTAACTATACAAGAACAGGTAGTGCAAACACTATCAAAGTAGGTAGAATAGCTTTTAATACAAATCAAACTAAAACTATTAATCTTTCTAATGTATTTCCAATAGATAGTAGTAAAGTAGCTACTGACATAGAAAATGTTGGTAAAGTAGAAATAGCAATTACTGGTGATACGGACTATGTTGGTGGTATAGAATATTTAGTATCAAGTGAAGATACGCATTTAACAGTAACACGTGGTAATAAAAAAATTGATGTACCAATTAGTGTTAATGTAGATGTAACTAATTTAGGAACAGAAAATAATGATTATTGGAATGCAAGAGAATCAAAGGATACAACTATTTATAAGAAAATAATCAACGATGTTATTACAACAGATCAAATGTTGTTAGTTGGATATATAAAACCAAATACCACAAGTGGTACAGCTGAAGGAATAAATGGTAAAGTAACAATAACTGCATATATTGATAAGAACTTAGTATCCATCACTGATACTTATGATGGCACAGAAAGTGATGAAAATGGAACAACTGAAAATTGGGTAAATAATAGAGTTACATTAACATCAAGCGAATGGAATTCTCTACAATCATCTGGTTTATCATTCAAGGTAAAAGTAGAAGCTAATGAGGGTATATGGGTAACAGGTTCTCTTGAAGAAATAATGAAAAGAGATAATCAAGGCATTGATATTTATAATGGAGTATTATATGGTAATGGTAATGGATCTGCCAATAGACATACCAAAGGAGTGTTTACATTCTCAGGTACTCAAAATCAAGCTAATCCAATAATTTATTATAAAGGCGATATCGATAGTAACAATGTTTTATTTGCTAATCATTGTTGGAAGGCAATAAGAACAACAGATACTGGTGGAGTAAAATTAATCTATAATGGTGAATTAGGTGATACCTATAGACCTGGAGACGCAGTAAGTGAATCTTATTATCAAAATGTTAAGGAAGTATCTACACCATTCAGTTTTGATTCTAGTGATAATACATGGAACATTACAATTTCTGATAATTCACATCCTTATATAGAATTTAATGTTGCTGGTGGCGACGATTATTCAATGGTTATTACTGGTACGACTGGAACATCAACTGGTGGGGGATATTATTTTTACAAAAATGGTAGTACTGTATATGCCAATGGTGGCGGTGGAGGTCAAATTTTTGATGAGACTTATAACTATGGAACACTAACTTCATCAGATGTAATAAAATTCCAATATCAGGGTAGTTCTACTGTAGATAGCCCAATTACTTTTAAAATAAAAATGCAAAAAAATGGTGTTACTTTTAATAGATCAGATTATATTATGGAAGAATTCACATATAATCAAAATGAAAATACATGGCAATGCAATGGAAATAAAGATAATACTTTGGAATTTAACATAAGCACTGCTGGTGATTATTTTGTTTCTTTCATTAATCCAGCTGGTGGTTATGTATATGTATATGTTAATGGTAATTCAATATCACAATCAAAAGATTATAAATATGCTAAATTAGGTAATATCCAACCAACGGATAGAATAAAAATTATATATGATGGTTATGGTAATAATACAGAAAAATTTCAACTATATGTTGCAAAACCAAAGAATATTGGTTTAGGATGTGGTAGTGATAATGATAAATTGTCAATAACACTTGATGTTAATGGAACAGAAACTGATACTTTTAATTATAGTACTGCTGATGGTAAAATTAATTCACTTGCGTATGTTGGTTATATGTATGGTGTTGTTCATCCGGTTATTAATGGATGGCTAACTAGTGGAGTTAAATATGGTACAGGTTATACGTGGGATGGTAGTATGTATCATTTAATTAACGATACTGTTTCATCTGTTGATTCAACTCATCATTATAGTTGTAATCTTACTACTTCTAATGGTTCATGTGAGGAATTAGCCTTTGTATATAGCACTTACATGGGTGGTGGATATGTTATGTTAAAAAATGGACAAAGTGTTGATGATATCATTAGAGAATCAAATGAGAATATAACAGATTCATATGCAAAACAAGTGGTTGATAGATGGTATGAAAACAATTTATTAGACTATACGAATAAAATAGAGGATACAGTGTACTGTAACGATAGAAGAGTAGGTAACTATAATGGATGGGATCCAAATGGTGGAGATATAACTCAGTTTGATAATTTGACTTATGCCGCTGATCTAAGAAAATCTGCTAATAATCCAAGTTTGTATTGTGAGAAAAATGATTCATTCACAGTTTCTAAAAGTGTTGGTAATCAACAATTAACATATCCAATTGGATTAGTGACATCTGATGAAGTATTACTTGCTGGGTCAAATGCATATTTATATTCTAAAAGAATGTTTTTAACTATGTCGCCTTCAGCGTTAGTACATCATCAAGCTGACGTTTCCGTTGTTAGTTATGGAAGTTTGAGTAGAACTATGTCTATAAATAAAATAATGCGTCCAGTTATATCAATTAAACCAGGTCAGTTAATAAAAAAAGGTACAGGTACATCAGCTGATCCATATGTTATTGAATAACAAAATAAACTACATAGAAATATGTAGTTTTAATTTACATAAAAACTTATAAATGATATACTTAATATAGTAGAGGTGTTTATGATAAATAGTAAGAAACAAATGTTTATAGTAATAGCAGTATTTACATTAATACTATTACTAGGTACAACAACATATGCATTTTTCAATTATACAAGAACAGGAGCTAGTAATACTATTAAAGTAGGTAGAATTAGTTTTAATACTAATCAAACGAGGACAATTAATTTAACTAATGTATTCCCAATAGATAGTAGTAAAGTAGCTACAGATACTGAAAATGTTGGTAAAGTAGAGATAACGATTGTTGGTGATACAGATTATACTGGAGGTATCGAATATTTAGTATCAAGTGAAGATGCTCATTTAACAGTAACACGTGGTCAAAAAAGAGTTATTGTTCCAATTGGTGTTAATGTTGATGTAACTAATTTAGGAGAAGAAAAAGAAGATTATTTCACAGCTCGTGAAGACAAAGATGCAACAATGTATAAGAAAATAGTTGGTAATACAATAACAGGTAATCAAATGTTATTAGTAGGTTACATTAAACCTAATACAACAAGTGGAACAATTGAAGGAATAAATGGTAAAGTAAGTATAACCGCATATCTTAATAAAGATTTAATTAGCATTTCTGATACATACGATGGAACAGAATCAGATACAAATGGAACAACTTATAATTGGGTTAATAATAGAGTAAATTTAACAACAAGTGAATGGAATTCTTTACAATCAGCTGGATTATCATTTAAAGTAAAAGTAGAGGCTAACGAAGGTATATGGGTTACTGGTTCTGTTGAAGAAGTAATAAAGAAAACTGCTGTAATGGATAATGAGTTAAGTGAATTTGTTATTCATGATGGTGGTATTGATTGGAGTAGGACTTCTGGTGATGATAATGGAAAAGGTATTTATGTTAAATCTGAAACAAAAGATAATGAATATCCAATAATGTATTATCGTGGGGCTGTTGAAAATAATAATGTCAAATTTGCAAATCAATGTTGGAAAATAGTGCGAACAACGGATACTGGTGGGGTAAAATTATTATATAATGGTGAGTTTTCACCAACATATGTTCAAGGTGAATTATTAAATAAATCAAGCTATGTTAATGTTATTACTCCTTTATCACCAAATAAATATACTTTTGATTCAAATGATAGTACATGGAATAAAATTATATCCACAAGTAATAGTAATGATCCATCATTTGCATTTACTGTACCAGATGGTGATAATTATTCGATAACTCTTACAGGAACAACTGGATCATCATCAGGTGGTACATATTATGTTTATAAAAATGGAGAAGTTATTCAAACCGAAAGTGGTGGCGGTGGAACACCATTTAATTATTCCCAATCATTAGGATCACTAACATCTAATGATATAATTACAGTATCATTATATGGAAGTGGTTCCATAACAAGTCCAATATCAATTAAGTTTAAAATAGAACAGAATTCAGTGCCACTAACTGAATCAAGTTATCATGATGCAATTAAATCATTTGTATTTGATGAATCAACAAAAAAATGGAATAGTCTCCCTAATCCATATACAGAAGTACAATTAAAAGTTAGTGTGGCAGAAGCAGGAATATATTATATCAATTATACTAATCCAGGTGGGGGATTTTCAATATATAAAAATGATTCGTATTTGAGTACGTCGACAGGTACAAATACAATGGATAAGATGGAATTATCTCCAACTGATTATATTACTGTGAGGTATTATCGACCTAATTTAGAATTATCAACACCAGCTGAATTTGCTATATATAGTTCAAATGATATAGGTATGAGTTGTCGAAATACGGAAACCGGGATTAAATTAATAGAAAATGGAGCTCCTAAAACAGGTTTTAGTTTTAATGTTCCAGGTGTATATAATTCGGCTTCTTATGTTGGATATATGTATGGAGATACATATGTAAATCATTATCGTACAGTAAGTGATACATATAAATATGGAGCTAGTTTTGAATATACAAATGGTATATATAAATTAACTGAAATGGGTGATGGTATTACAAACAATAGACATTATACATGTTTTAATACAACCGGTATATGTGATGGTAGTGATAGTGGTAAAATATATTATGTAGACTATGTTGATAATGATACTTACTACTATATAGAACTACTAAATGGAAAAAGTGTTGAAGATGCTATACATGATATGCATACAAACGGAAATGAATCAAATGTAAAGCAAAAATTAGATATTTGGTTTGAGCAAAATTTACTTCCATATGCCGATAAATTAGAGGATACAGTATTTTGTAATAATCGTGATATGAATCCATATGGTGGAGCGGAATATACAAATTTTGGTTGGATATCAAATGGTGGGGATTTAGGTACTGCATATTATTTTAATGGCTATGGTGTACCTGCTTTAGCCAATACGATTGATTTTAGTTGTCCAAAAAAAGATGCATTTACAGTGAGCAGCGATAAAGGAAATGGACTATTAAAATACCCAATAGGATTAATTGATATTGTTGACGTTATGTTAGCTGGTGGTGGTGCAACTAATTATTATTTAATAGGTGGTTCATCTTTTTGGACTATGTCTCCAGGAGCATTTCTTAAGGAAAATGCTTATGTAATACAAGTAACAAGCAAAGGAGAATATGTAATGTATCCAACAAATTGGGGTGGAGCACTACGCCCATATATATCACTAAAATCAGGTCAACCAATTAAATCTGGTACTGGAACGGATATGGATCCGTATGTAATAGAATAATAAAAAAAAGACTATACAAAATAATAAAATGTGTTATAATAATAATGTTGTCTATTCCTTATGGGGAGTAATATATAAATTATTTAAGAGAGTTAACGATAGGTGAGAAGTTAATAATAATAAGTATATGAAGGCTACTTAAGGGTAAATAGAATCGGTAATTCCGTTAAAGAAAGTAAGACCAAAATAGGATGGTACCGCGTTTATCGCTCCTATAGTGGTCTTTTTTATGCAAAAAAGGAGTGATTTTTATGAAAAAAATGACTAGTAAACAAATAAGAAATATGTGGTTAAAATATTTTAGTATGAATGGACATATGATTGTACCAAGTGCTAATCTAATACCTAAAGATGATGATACACTTTTATGGGTTAATGCAGGTGTTACTCCACTAAAAAGATATTTTGATGGAAGTGAAGTACCTGTATCTAAAAGAATTACTAATATTCAAAAATGTATTCGTACTAATGATATAGAGAATGTTGGTGTAACAAGACGTCATCATACTTTCTTTGAAATGATGGGTAATTTTTCAATTGGAGATTATTTTAAGAATGAAGCTATTGAATTTGCATATAATCTATTAACGGGAAAAGAATGGTTTGATATTCCAGTAGAAAAGTTATATGTTACAGTATTCCCAGATGATGTTGATACGATTAAAAAATGGGAAAGTATGGGTATGATACCAGATCATATTATTAAATTAGAAGATAACTTCTGGGAAATTGGTCCTGGACCATGTGGACCTGATACTGAAATTTTCTTTGATCGAGGAGATAAATATGATCCAAATGGGGATGCACTAGAAAGATTTAGAAATGGTGATGATAACGAGCGTTTCGTTGAAATTTGGAATAATGTCTTTAGTCAATTTAATTCTGAAGAAGGGAAAGAGCGTTCTGAATATAAAGAATTACCTAGTAAAAACATTGATACTGGTGCAGGATTAGAAAGATGGGCTTGCATTTTCCAAGATGCAGACTCTAACTTTGATACTGATTTATTTATGCCAATTATTAATAAAATAGAAGAAATGTCTGGTGTAATATATTCTGGTGAAATGGAATTTAAGGTTATTGCTGATCATATACGAGCTCTTACATTTGCTTTAGCAGATGGTGCAACATTTGAAAACTTTGGACGTGGTTATATTTTAAGAAGACTTCTTCGTAGAAGTGTTAGAATGGGACGCAAATTAGGACTTAATGGATTATTTGTATATAAATTAGTTGATGTTGTAGTTCGTAATATGAGTGATGTTTATCCATATTTAAAAGATAAAATAGTTCATGTAAAAGCTTTAATTATGCAAGAAGAAGAATTGTTTGGTAAAACCCTTAAAGATGGTGAAAAGAAACTTAATGAGTTAATGGATGAATCACTTGATAATAAGATTAGTGGTGCAGATGCGTTTAAGCTATACGATACATATGGTTTTCCATTTGAATTAACATTAGAATATTTACAAGAAAAAGGATTTACTACTGATCGTGGTGAATTTGAAGAATATATGGCTAAACAAAAAGAATTATCTAAGAGTAATGTACATCATGATACAGCTATGAACTCTCAAAATGAATTCTTGTTAAAATATATTGAAAAGTCAGAGTTTGTTTATGATAAATATCGTATGAAAGCTAATGTCATCACTATAATAGATAATGACAAGATAGTAGAACGTATTACTAAAGAAGGTTATGTTGTACTTGATAAAACATGTTTCTATGCTACTGGTGGTGGTCAAGTTAATGATACTGGTATGATTGTTTGTGATGCATTTAAAGCTAAAGTACTTGATGTATTTAAAGCTCCTAATGGACAAAACATTCATAAAGTTAAAGTATTAACTGGTGTTATAAAAAGAGCGGAAGTAGAATTAATTGTTGATGAAGATCGTCGTAAGAAAATTGAAAGTAACCATTCATCAGTTCATTTACT
>JAEEGL014972002.1_pt1 | contig 27792 bp, 17 predicted proteins | sample 9134231 | NCBI WGS metagenome assembly JAEEGL01 (sample SAMN16246548, study PRJNA631951) | gut metagenome | biome: gut microbiome; feature: rumen; material: fiber-attached | host: Bos | place: Iran: Karaj | collected 2018-10
CTTGTCTGCGACGACAAAGTCGAATACTATCTCCGCGAACTCAAGAGCGAGCGCGAACGGCGCTTTCTCCTTTACCTTGCGGACGGGCTCAGCGCCAAAGAAATCGCTGAGCGCGAATCCCTTACCCCGAACCAAGTCCATATGGCCGTTTTCCACCTCCGTCAGCACCTGAAAGGGCTGACGGGGTAGGCTAACGGCACTCTGCAACTCTCACGGCCCTGCCGAGCACGGAATAATAGACGATCGTATCGAGGATCGCTTTCCCCGCTTTCAGCAAGGCTTTCCGATAATCGGCCATCTGGGAGGTATATTTGCCGACATAGAATTTGGACGCGGGGTCCAGGATGTTCTCGAATCCAGGATAGTTCTTGAAGTCGACCAGGACACAACCCCGGTCCGTCTCCCAGACCAAATCCATTTCGCCGGTTACCACCTGCCCCGTTCCATCGTCTACGGACGTGAACGGTAATTCATGATGCACGGTTTCGGCCTTTCCATACGTCTCTTGCAGGAAAGTAAACAACTTGTCCGCCGCCCGGACCACCTCGGAAGGCTTCGGTATCACTTGTTCGAAACCGTACCGGCGGATGGTTTTCTGGGCCATGTCCAAGTTCATCTCCGGATGGCCGGGCCGATAAGCGGCAAAGATGTTGTGGATGCAAGTCCCGAAAGCATCATACGCTTTCAGGGACCCAGCCACGCCGATTCTTTCGGCGGTTTCGCCCGTCTTCGGGAAAACGCTCTCATACGTATAAGACGCGGCTTCCGTTTCTTGATCCTTGCTCGGTGTCAGATACTTCGGTACGGAAACCAGGGGCTCTTCAGCAGAACGCAGCACCGAATACTCCAAGGCATCGACTTCGAACAGATTCTCTTCGATCTTGAATCTCTCCAGAAGGGACAGCGGCCCATCCGGAGCCCAGACGTGATAGAGTCCCTCCGTAGACCTGCCATTCGCTTCACTCATGATTCCCAGGTTGGAAAGCCATTTCATCCCTCCTCTGTTCACACCGACAGTAATCAGATAATCCCGGGCCCGGGTAGCTCCCACATAGAGCAGTCTTGCGCATTGGCCACGAACATGGTCCATCCGGTCCGAATAATCCGGACTTGTCCGCAGGACATTCTTGACCGGATCGGGCGGGTTGGTATTGCCGCTCAGGTCCTTCGGGATATAGCGGATGAGGTACGTCGAATAAACGTTTTCCTCCGTGGGAGGATCCAGACGGCTTTCGTTCACGCCGTAATACTCGCGTTTCATGAACGTGTTCTCGTACAAATCGTCCTGGCCTAATGAGTAAAGGATGACAATCCCCCACTCGAGACCCTTGGAGGAGTGATACGTCAACACATTCACGCCTCCCCTCTGGATGCTGATGTCTACGGGAACCGGATTCTGCGTCAAAAAACTGATGAATCCACCCAACGTGGCGGCCAAACTGACCGACAGGCACTGCTCTTCATACATTGCAGCGCGGGCCTTGACCGACTCCAGGACCTCCTTACGCGCCTCGCCGTCTCCCCACTTGAACACGAGATTCTCCAAGTCGAGTTCGGCGATGACACTGGAAACGACATACGCGACACTCTTCCCGCGCAGGCGTTCTTTCATGGCGTCAAGCCGGTCGAAGAGGGCGATGTTCCGGATCCCTTCCTTGTCTTCCATCAACGTACAGACATCCGTATCGGCCAACAGATAGGATAATTCCGCGTCCAGCAAGGAAGTCTCGCCGACGAAATAGTTCAGCACGGCCAGAAGAATGGCCATTTCGCGCTTTCCGGCATCGGCTTTCACTTCCCGGGTAACGGGGACCCCCAAGTTTCGCAGATAGCCGGCCAGCTTGTCGCAGTCTTTGTTACTGTCGCAAAGGATGGCGATATCTGATGGCAAGACGGAGCGTACCCGACCCTCTTCCTTGTCATATACCTGCGTAATCTGGTGTTCCCCCCGGAGAATCTTGCAAACCATCGAGGCGATACCCTGCTGGACATACTCTTTGGCATACGAGGGCTTTCCTCCCTCCTCCTTCACATATCCGTCAAACTCCCAATGGAATGCATGAGGGACATTCGCAGGCAGCACTGATCTCCGTCGAGGAGTGAGTTTGACTTGATCCTCAGCAAGCTGACCCGCGAAAACCGGTACGAATGCCTTGTTGACCAGGTCGACCAACTCGGGATCCGAGCGCCAGGAATCCGGAAGATTCGAGTAGTCGAACCCCGGCACGTGCTCGGAGAACCTCTTTTTGATAATTCCCGTCACGGCAGTCGTCAGTTCGGTGTCACACCCGCGAAAATCGTAGATGGCCTGTTTGGGATCACCCACCCAGAAACTCCCTTTCCCAGCGATTTCCGACAAGAGATCGAAGATCCGGACCTGTGTCGGATTGGAATCCTGAAATTCATCCACGAATACATAATCCACCGAATCCGCGATGTCTTCCCGGACCTCCGGATTGTTCAGCAGCTGGATGAAGAAGCGTTCCATATCATTGAAGGAAACCAGATTATGCGCCTTCTTGTAGGCCTCATACTCGGACCGCCAATCCCGCGCGATCCGGAAGACTCTTTTCATGACATCCTGCTGAAGCATCCGAACCGGATCTCCCTGCTGCAGTTCCGGGAACATCCTCCCGAAGAGTTCCAGGCTGGCCGTCTCGCTGGCCGCGAAATCTTCGACGGAAAACGTATCGGCCTTTTCGATCAAGGTCCGAACATCGGCTTTCCAATAGTCATAATCGATCTTGGAACTCTCGGGCTGTTTCAGTTTTACCATTTCCGCGAATTGGCCGAAAACCTCCAAGTCTTCAGCCGTGGCCACGCCGGTCAACGTAGAGGAGATATACAGGCTGGTATCCTCCTCAGGCATCGGCTTGACACCGGCACCAAGACCCAGCAGGTACCAATACCGCATGATATAGCGCATCGCGACGGAATGCACCGTTCCGATCAAGGCGGAATCCAATTCGGCGGCCTGGGGATGCAGTCCCTTTTCGATGAGCTTTTCGCGGGCTTTCAAACGGAACTCGTCCGCCGCCCGTTCTGTAAAAGTCGTCAAGATGACCCGGGAAGGCGTCGTTTCGCCGCGTTCAATAAGATCGGCAAAACGTTCTGTCAGAGAATAAGTCTTGCCGGAACCGGCCCCGGCATTGATATAAAGAATGTTTTTCATTATTCGAGTCCTCCTTTCAACGTAATGTTATCCATTCCATAGGGACGTTCCTTGAGACTTTCGTTCCCATAAGCGCCCCTCAAAGGGTACAGATTGCGAGCACCCTGCTGATTGAAGTAATCCAAATCGGCCAGTGGCATCATTTCTCCTTCTTCAATGATGCCGTGACGGATCTGATCCATACGGAAAGCATACGAGTTCTTAACCTGCTCGAACAAATCCTTCATCGCGGCCCTGCTTTCGGGCTCAGTGTTGTATGGGATTACATTGTCACCGAGCACGCTGTCGCTTTCAGTCAGGAAGGTGTACTGGGGCAGCAGCCAATAGCCATACACGGAAACATCCTTGCCGGTATCGAGCCGGAGGGCTTCCTTGTATAGGATCAGCTGCATGATGTCCCTCTTTTCCATCTTCTTCTTGTAAGTCGTACTCTCATTCCACTTGAAGTCGAAGACGACAAGGTTCTGGTCACGGTCTTCCAGAAGAAGGTCGACATAGCCGATGAAGGGGCCGATGACTGGCAGATCCGTTTTGATCTCCTTTTCGGACCCGATAATCCGGTAGCCGTTCAAGCGGATGAGACCGAGAAGGCTGTCGACGCTGATACGAAGGTTCGTCTTGAATTTACCCCATTCCAGTCCGTTCTCGCGGGTAAGCAGGATGGCTCCGGTCATTTCGGCGGCCGCCAGGACACCGGCCTCGAAGGCCTCGGCATGGAGTTTCTCCATCGCATCCAGGTCCATCCCGCTGTTTTCGACCAGGTTATGCACATAGAGATGGGCCACATTACCCTTCACGATGGCCAGATCGCTGAGCTGCTGCTCACCATAGGGATCAAACTGCAGCAGATACTGCATCACATAATCGAACGGACGCTGAATCAACGTATCCAAGGAGGAGAAACTCTCACGGGCCAGTTTCATTCCCCCGTCTTCGACTATTTTGTCCAATCCTTTGAACAAGTCAGGATTGACTCGGTATTCCGTCCTAGAAGTATCCTCAACATTCACAGGAAACGTCTCGACGGCTTCTCCTGCTTGAAGTTCATCCTCGGCAAGGACAGGCAGCTTGAATCGTGCCGACAACTCGGTGATGACCGGATGCTCGGCGAGTTCCGTGCCGTTTTCACTGCCAAAGGAGACCAACGTCAGAGATTCCCGGACCCGGGCGATCGATTCGACAAGGGAACGATGCGCAGCGGCGGAGAACTTTTCCCGGGAAGGGAGATTCAACAACCTGCACTCCCTCGTACTGAGGAATGGGTACGGATAGGTCGCGGCATCCGCACCACAGACACCCAGCCAGACCACCTTGCCGGGAGAGTCCATCGTATCACGGATATCCGGAACGGCTTCTCCAGCTCCGGATTCCGCGATATCCGCGGTCATCGTAATGGTGGAGAAGATGCCTTCCGCCCAACGGGAGATGCATTCGGCATCCACTCGCTCCGGCGCACCCTCCAGCAGCATCTCCATGGCCTCACAATTGGAAACTAGACTTGCGTAGCCCGGATCGTCCGGAATGACCTGCGCAAGGCCGTTCGCCCACAGGCGCATCTGCTTCAGCCACGACTGAAGCGCTTCTTTCGGCACACTCCCGTCGGGTTCCGCCTTCTCCCACATCCGGAAGAGACGGAGTATCCTATTGCGGTCTGCCGGTTTCAATTCTGCACCTTCCTTGTCATAGACAGCACTGTCGATAGCCTCGTTCCAGCCATCAAACCCTCCTTCTTCCAGAAGGATGTCCGTCAACTCCCGGTTCAGCGCCTTGAAATACGGCTCGCCCTTTCGGTTCGTCTTCTTCAGATGGAGCTTCCCGATCGGATTGGGAGAAACGCGAAGGTAGGACAACAAACGCTGCACATCCACCGGTTTTCGGAAAAGAGACAATCCCAAAAGGAAGAGCTGAGCGGACTGCGGAGCACCCTCGATGTCGCTTCGCAGCGTCGGCTGTCCCAGCACGCGGAGCGATCCGTTCATCTCCGAGGTCCGGGCATTGACAAGCAGCGTATCCGTATCTCTCCATTCCCGGGCAGACAGCGCCGCCCACCGGGCAGCATCATAACCATACTCAAACGAAATATGGCAGAAAGAGCCATCTCGCGGAAGGTCAAGCTTCGCTCCGTCAGTATTCTCCGATCCCTTCAGGAGGGCATCCTGAACAATACGGAGAGCCGAGCCTTCAGGAGCCGCACCGGCGTCCGGGGTGGAAAAGAAAACGGGCATCCCCTTCTCTTTCAGCATTTCCAGCACCTTGCGGACACAAGGTTCCAGCGTTTCGGCCGACGTTCTGCATTCGACAGCCACATTGACCGGGATCAAAGTGGACCGATCGGAGACCAGGTCCAAAAGAGCCCGCCAACGGTCGGCGATCCCGGAGCAATGGAAATGCTTCTCGATGGAGGAAAGCCCGCGAAGCTTCTCCGTTGACGCCTCCTCGGGATTCCAAAGCGCCATCAAAAGGGCATCCCGCCAGGAAAGGATGACTTTGGCCGTACCGATTTCATCTCCGCGGAAAGACTCCGTGAAAAACAGGGTCGGATCGTCGGCAATGGCCTTCCGCATCGCCTGTACATAGGCAATCAGTCTTCCCAGGGATTCGGGTTCGGTTCCCTTGTTCCCGAGATGGAGTTCCAAGGCATCCAGAAGACCCATCGTCCCCACCGGAGACATGCCCATGAGCACACCTCCCCGACCGGCCAGGTCGACATAGGGCCGAGGACCGAAATAAGGGCTATAGACTAGTGTTATCATATCTGTGTTGTTAAAGCTGTTATCGATCTTTCTCCTCCACCGTCACCGTGCTGGCGGAGCTGTTCGCCGGCCGTTCGACCAGGATCTTCACGGGAATCTTTTCCCGGAGGTCCTTGATGTGGCTGATGATGCCCACATGACGACCAATTTGCTTGTGCAGCGACTTGAGCATGTCCACAGCCCGCTGCAGCGGTTCACCGGAGAGCGATCCGAACCCTTCGTCAATGAAGAGCGTGTCCACGGAAATGCCCGTGCCGATGTCCGAAAGAGCCAGCGCCAGGGAAAGCGAGACCAGGAAGCTCTCGCCACCGGAGATAGTGCTTGCCACCCGGCTGGCATATCCCTGGTAGGCATCCTCCAGTTCGATGATGAACGTTCCCGGATGGACCTTCATGGTATAGCGGTCGGTCATGGCGGCCATGTAGCCGTTCGCCGCCTCCACGAGACTGCCGAGGACATAACTCTGTGCGATCTTGCGGAATTCCTTGCCGTCTGCGTTGCCGAACATGTCGCACAGCCGTCCCCAAAGGTCCGCTTCGATTTTCAAGTCATCCGCAATCTTCTGAAGACTACCCTGCTGCTTGCGTTTCTTGTCATCATCGTCCAACTCTTGCTGGATCAAGGCAATCTGTCCCGCCCGGGCCGTCATCGACTGATCGTACGCATCGATGACGGTTTGCAGCGACTCTTCGGTCATTCCATCTTCAAGTTCGGGCCTGGTTTTCAGGTGCTCGGACAGATTATTCTTCTGGGTTTCCCATTCGGTCCTGGCCTTCCTGACCCGGTCATGGGCCTCCTCGACAAACCTCTTATCCGCCTGGATAGCGCCCTTGTCGCACAAAGACAGTTGTTTCAGCCTTTCTCTCGTGAAATCCGAATGTTCACCGAGATACTTGCCGACTTCTTCGTCTGCCTTTGCCGCATCAACCTTCGCCGATGCGAGTATCTGCAGTTTCTCCAGCAACGCCACCTTCAAACCATCCGCCGCCTTGCGGATACCCTGTATTTCCTCCGGATCCTTCTGGGGAAGCTCCGGCCAGCCGGGTTCCTTTTCCACGACCGTTTCCAGATGCGCCTCGACCGCCTCGATCTTCGGCTTCAGATCTTCTTGAAGAGCTTTCTCCAATTCACCTTTCTGCAGCTCGTTCCTTTTGTGGTTCTCGACCGCCGCCTTCAAATCCTCCCCGAACACCTTTAAATCGGATTCCCAATCCTTCTCCCAGCGGCTGCCGGCGAGGATAACGACCAGACCCGCTTTGGCCTCGTCCATCCTTTGCTGTTCATCCGCCGACCGCTTCTTGTTCGTCTCGATCTCATTCTGCTTCCCCTTCAAAAGCAGGTCAGCAGTATCATAGGCCTCTTTTGCCTTCGTTTCTTCCTTCCGGCGGGCCTTCTCTGTTTCCCGGGCTTTAGACTCGGCAGATTCCAGTTCCACACCGGCCTTATCCTTCCCTTCCAGCACTTTGATTTCCTCTTTCGTACGTTCCGACAGCGCCTTCAGGTCATTCTCCGTCGCCCCGGCCAAATCCGCGATTCCGCATTTATCCAAGGCCGCCAAGGCGGCAGAGCGTTTCTCGGAAACGGGATCCGTCGAGTCATATTGATGCTTGCGCCGAGTCAAGTCCTTTTCGGCCACTTCGAGCCGACTGTTCAATTCGCGAAGGTTTTTCTCCGCTTCCCCCTTCTGCTCCTTGGCCTGCTCATACGCTTCCCTGACCGGAAGGATGATGGCGGAAACCTCGGTGGAGGTGGGCAGTGCGGAAACAATCTTCTGCCGGCACACCGGGCAGATGTCGCCTTCGGAGAGGGCACCACGGATCTCTTCCACGCGGGTTTCAGCGGCAAGTTTCACCTTGTCGTAGGTTTTCTCCGCCTGCTTGAACACCTCGACCTTGACGGCCAAGTCCTCTGCCAGCCCATCCCGGTCCTTCTTGCGCACCGAAAGGGTATTCTCATCGGTCTCGATCTGTTTCTTTTCCTTTTCCCGGGCAGCAACCGTCTCAGTCAGAACACCCAGTTGCAACTGGGCGATGCCAATATTCGCCTCAAGCGTCCGCTTTGCCGCCAACTTCTCCCGGACTCGCGGCAGATTCGCATCCTTCACGGCTTTACTGGCTGCTTCAAGAGCGGATTCCGCTTGCTGAAGAGCCGTCTTCGCATCTGACCACTCCTTCTTTTTCTTTTCTACGTCAGGTCGCAAAGACGTACTGATCTCAGCCTCGATCCCCTTGTTCCTGTTCTCCCAAGCGGCGATATGCTTTTTTCCATCCGTTAGCGTCTTGAGATGTCCCTCCACCGTCTGGGCTTTCTCGATGACCGGGAGATCCGGTTTCTCTTTCTCGAAAAAGGTCTGAACCCGAGCAAGCTGGTCTTGCATTTCTTGTCTTTCCTGCTTCAAGAAAGCCAAGCCAGCCCGCACGGACACATACTGGCCAGCGAGATCGCCGATCGCCTGCTCGGCACGTCCGGACTCCTGAGACTTCTTTTCAAAAGTTGCCAGATGCGCACGTACTTCAATGGTATCCTCATAATCATTGACCAACGCGGCCTTCCGGGCAAAATCTTCCGTCCCGACCTCCTTCTCCGCTTTGTCCAGATCTTCTTTCGCCTTTTCCACCAGGTCGTTCAGTCGTCTTTCCTCACTCAGGAACTGACGCTTACGCTCACATTCTTTCTTCTTGCCTCCCTCCTCCTTGGAAAGATTTTCCAAATCCTGTTTCTCCGTCTCCTTGGCTTGACGGTCCTCCGGGGAAAGCGCGGCATTCCCTTCCGCATTCTGCTTGGCCAGCTTGTACGCCTGCGTTTTTGCCTGGGACAAGTCATAGATCTTCATCCCGATCCGAGCATAGATGTCCGCCCCGGTAATCTTTTCCAGGATGGCGGCCTTATCCTCGTCCTTGCTGTTCAGGAAACGCGTGAACTCGCCTTGCGCCAGCATGGTGGTCTGACAGAACTGGTCGAAGGTGGAAAGACCCGTCGCCATCTTGATCTCTTCCGCGATCTCCTTGTCCCTGGTCAATTCTCTATTCGTCCGCAGATTTTCCAGCTTCCATACTTTCCCCTGAAGACGGCCGGTGGCCTTGTTATAAGCCCGGTTGACACTCCAGCAGGCCTTGTACGGGACCCCGTTGGATCCGTCGAATTCAAGCGTGACAGATCCTTCTCCGGCGCCTTCACGCAACAGGCGACGGGGATCTTCCACTTGCAGCTTGATTCCGCCGTTTTCCTGGATGGCTCCTTCCATTTCCGTATTCTTCATACGGGGCGTATTCGCATACAGCGCCAGGCACAAAGCATCCAGGATGGTACTCTTCCCCGAACCGGTGTCGCCGGTAATCAGGAAAATGTCGCTGTCCGACAGCGGGGACTGCGTAAAATCGATGACGGCGTCCTCGATGGACGCGATATTGTGGATGGTCAGTTTCCGAATCTTCATCGCTCGTGCTAGTTGTTGCGTTTCTCCTGTTCGACCTGCGCTTCCGCTTCCCGAAAGAGTTTCTTCAAGTCCTCCTCGAATGCCAGACCACTGTCCCGGGCATACATTTCGGCGACGGACAACGGACTCATCGCCTGGAACTCCGCCACCGTGACTCCGTTCCGGGTACCGGCGGCCGTTCCCTTCCGGCGGGCATTGATATACGTAAACTTCACCGGCGTGTCCTTCAAGAGAGCCCTCGCATCCTCCTGCGCACTCTTCGGAAGGTAATCATCCACCTCCACATTCAAACGCATGTAGGCCGGCTTGTCTTTCGGGAACCGCTCCAGGAGCGCCTTGACCTCCTCCCAAGGGCCGAAACCCTTGGTGGGAAGCGTCACGAGCGGACAGGGATTCAAGATTTCGATGGTGCGGATCTCCGGGCGGTCGCCATGCGCCGCGATTTCGACGACGGACACAGAATGGGAATAGGCCTCGTCGAAGCTGATGGCGATCGGAGTCCCGCTGTACCGTGCCCGGTTATCCGAACCGGGAAGCGTCTGGGGCCGATGGATATGTCCGAGCGCCAGGTAATCGTACCCCGTGCCCAAAGTGGCCAGGTCCACACCATCGATTCCGCCCACGGTCACCTCCCGGACATCCTCATGGCCGGTAAAGTCACTGCCGGACACCGTCAGATGCGCCGCCATCACGACCGGGAGATTCTCCCCATTCCGCGACGCGGCCAGATCGAGAAGGGACTGGTAAAAACCGTCCGGAATGCTTCTCTCGTTCAAATATGGAACGGCGACCACGAAACCCTTGCCAGGGACTTCGACAATCAAGTCTTCCAGGTGGTCCTTGTCCACCGATCCCAGCATATGGACGCCTTGCGTCTCCCACAGGACCTTCGTTACCTCGTGCCGGGACGCGCTGTCATGGTTCCCGGCGATGATGACTACCGTCATCCCGGGAACCGCCGCGCGAAGGCGCATTACCGATTCCGTGAAAAAAGTCTGGATGGACGCCGACGGCTGCGACGTATGGAAAATGTCCCCGCTGACGATCAGCGCATCGGGCCTCTCTTCCTGGAGAATTGCCTCCATCTGGTCCATCATCGCCGCCTGCTCCTTGCCCCGGTCGGTCCCATAGAGCAAGTGGCCCAAATGCCAGTCGCTTGTGTGAAGAATCTTCATTGGCTCTTTCGTTTCAGTGCTTCCCACCTAAGGTGGGTATCATTCAAAGTTATAAACATTTTGAGAGAATCACAACCGGTCCCCGATTGGAAACTCCCTAATAGAATACGGAAAAGCCCAAGGAATATTGCAGCACCGTCAACGTTTATGCCGCTTACGGAAAGGGTGACGCGCCTTCCACCAAAAAGTGCTGAGAGAGTCGGCGATGGAGAGTGCGCAACGCAGGGGCTGACGGAACTCGGAGAGCGAGTCATTCTTGTGATGATGACCGATGGCGAAGCGCTCCTCCTTCGTGAGCTGGAAACCCACCTGCCCGAGCATTCGGAGCGAGCGTCCCGCGTGTCCGCGACGCCCATCGACCTTGCCCAGATCGTGGAAGAGGGCCGTCACCGCGATACTGTCCGACGGAAGGTTCCCGGGCGCCGACTTCATCGTCTCGTATACCTCCAGACAATGCTGCGCCAGTCCCCCCTCCTCCAGATGATGCCCGCCCCCCGGCTTCGTGAAATACCCGGAGGACTCCATCAGGTCAATGACGGCCTCCATCCCCGGCCTGCCGGTCGCGCGGAGGATTTCGATGATTCGGTCGTGGGTGGTCATAGGGAAGGCTATTTCTATACTTTTTCCTTAACTTTCTCCAAATAGGTCACCCAGGCCTTGGCCGCCGCGAGAATCGGTCAAGGTCCGATAGGCAAGGTCCATGGCCGGATACCATTCTTTGCCCCTTTGAAACGGTAATCCGCCTTCGTCAAGGTCAATGACATCTTCGGCACATCGATCCGCGCCAGCCTGGCCTGAAGCGCTTCCAGGCCAATGCTTTTTATCGGTACGCGCGCAAGCGTCACATGCAACCGATATGGCCCCAAGTCGTAGCCGGCTCCTGAGAGTCGCGCCCGGATCCTATCGACAAAAGCCACCCACTCTTCAGGCACCCGTGAAGCCGTCAGATTCACGATGCTTTTCCCACTCTTTTTGCCAGGAAAAGCATCCACGGTGTCAAAGACAAGGGTGGGGGCGGTCATCCCTTTGAGTTCTTCATCCAGAATCTCCGCCACTTTTTTTGCCCCGACAAGGTCAATCTCGTCTTTGATGAACGCGACCGTAATATGGAAGTGCCCCTCCTGCGGTCGCACTCTTCCCAGCGCCTGTTTCACGGCACGATACCACCCCGCCCGGCGGTCCAGCGAGACGAAGAGTTGGAGATAGGATTGGCCTGAATTGATGTCTTGGTTAGTCATATCCAAAGATAGCATCGATCCGCGAAGAACGCAAGTGCGGGATGTACCAGAAAAGAGCCCTACTTCAAAGCTTTGTAGGACTCGTCCAACTGACGAAAGTTCTCTTCAGTCAAGGAGATCGCCTTTTTCTCACCCGAAGATCTCTTCCTTTGCTTCCCCGTGAAGTCAATATTAAAGTACACCTTGAAAGGCGGGATTGTGGAGAACTCCATAAACTCCGCAGGGGTGTACTCAATGAAGCGGAAGTGTTCGTCCGTCTCGTCGGCAATGACGACTACGAACCGAAAGTGGTCAGGATCCTTCAAGGCCTGTCGCCACTCCGTCTGCGTTGCGGCACCGAAGTACCGATCTTCGTGCCGGGTCATTTTGATCTCGAAGTACCAAGTCTCCCCGTCCTTCTCCGCGGTCACGTCCGCCGGAGAGCCCGTAATCCGAGCCTGAAAGCCTTCGGCGTTCAACTTGTTCACATAGGCCCGCTTGGCCGCAACGTCTGATTTCTTGTTTGCCATGTTCTCTGTTTTTGTTAGTTCTAGGTATTAGTACGCCTAAAAGGGAAAACACTTTCTCGGAGTTGGGAAAAAGTTACTCCATCCAGCCACCAGACGCATCATAGCACTCGTCGGTTTCTTCGCATGTCTTTACCACGATCCGGCCATCTTTCTTATAGCACACATCAAATATGACTGTCTCGAAGCGACCGTAATCATCCGGTTTCGTATGACAATGAACAGCATGGAGTTGTTCTCCATCCACATTACTCGGCTTCTCCACCAGATAATACTTCAAACGCTTATAATAGACTACGCCATAACCGAGATCTTTGGGCTCAGTGTAATAATCCAGTCGTCATCAACATCTACAGGACAATCATCGTCTTCACACCAGTAATACTCGATGTTCTTGATGCCATACTTCTTCGCATACATTTCCATCAGCCAATCGTTATCCGTGTTTTCTCCGAAGAAAAAGTCTCATCCCTATCATTGAAAGCATCTATCACGCTTTCAATCAGGTCGTCTTTGTAAATACACGTGCCGTCCTCCAGCTCGTATTCTTCCTCTATATCGTCAAAAAACCAGCTCTCGTAGTCACCAGTCCCCCAATCGCATGAAAACTCATGCCCACAGATATATACCGTACACAACCCAAAGTCGTTACTCTTTTTTATGTCATCAATATCCACAATCTTGTAGAATGTACGACCATCGGGGGCTGCACATTCGCGGATAAAAATAGGGTCGCCATAAGAGACTTCGTAGTCTCCTTTTTTGAGGGCGTCGATTATGTCGTCAATGGCTTCTAGGACTTCTTCGTAATCCATATTTCATGCGTTCAAATAGTTTGAACTGGCTTTCGCCCGGCTGACATTTAGGATCAATGACTCCGTGAAAAAACACGGCCGGATAGTCATATGCCCCAAGGTCTACCTCACATGCCATTTTCCATAGAATCTATTTCCAAAGGACACACATACAAATTGGAGCTAATCAATAATAAACAGTATGAGATAAGCCATCTTTATACCATTTTGATGAGCTTATCGTTCTCATCTCTGATTCTAGATATTTCACGTCTTCCTCTGAGAAGTCATAAATTTTATAAACAATATCGTTCAATTTCTCGTTTGCGTCAAACCAGGAAGATGACAAGTAGTCACTATTTTCAAGTTCGTCAACAATTTTTAAAATAGCATCAAAATACTGATAATTGACCACAAAAGGGATAGTATATAGATACTTGCCATCGGCATGCATTGTCAGGCGAGAGTTATTATAAGCAAATCTTACAAGGAAGTAATTGCTAACTCGAGAATGCAATAATCCGAGTAAATACTTGCTCATTTCATATGAAGACACATTTATAACGGTGATGGTCTCGCCGGCCGATAATCTCCCTGCGAAAGCAGCTGTAATACCAGCCTCAGCAGTATAGATATTTTGGACAAAAATCTGTGTTCCTTCTTTTGGCAACTCGTGACCCCTAATCCCATATTTTCGTATTTGTTTTCCTCGAATGGAATCACCTTTTGCACGCCCCCTGACAATAGTGCAAATTCCAGCATCAGATAGCGGGCGGTATGATTCCGTTAGTTTCGAATAAATGGTTGCCTCTCGGTTGTTTGTAAAGGCTATTATCTCATCTCGATAAAAGGATTGGGGAATTTGTGCAAGTGGTGCAAAAGCACCACAAGAATATGAATAGAATAATATCTTATTGTTCTTATTCTTTTGGTTTTTAAGAGTCAGTACAATCTGCTCTCCGCGCACCGTCTTGAAATGTATGCCGAGTTCAACGATGGAGATTATTGACTTATTCTCTAATAAATATTTACGTATGTAAGAGTAAGTTTTGATATGTAGTAGGTTCTTGGGAATAATTACAGAAATTATACCATCTTCTTTTGCAAGTCCAAACGCCCTGTATAATGCCGCCACATACAAATTATTACCCGAACGAGAAACTATCTTCTTAAATTCGTTTGAAGTATTTAGCTCCACGTTTTTTGATATAGGGGCATATGGTGGATTCCCCACCACATAATCAAACTTTTCGTGCTGGATAGCAGCCAATGTTTGTTCTGGATCAGGACCGATAGAGTCCATGCAGAATACGTGATCACATTGTGTAATTTCCTTGCAAGTTTTTACCGTGCTTGCGTCAAAATCACAACCATAGATATCAATGACTCCCGCCTCCTTTAGGCTATACAGAAAAGACCCCGTGCCACAACATGGATCGATGGCCGAGCAAACCTGGGGGATATTGATAAACCGGACAATGTCTTTTGATAATTTAATGTCAGTATAATAAATCCCATGATCCTTTTTGAATGAATTGTCCAGTTCTCCCTCGAATTGGTTACTCTTATCTTGAAAAGTTTGGTTATTCTCTCTCATACTCCGCCCAAATTGCATCGGCAATGGCCAATGCCATTAATGGTGGCACAGCGTTACCGATCTGATTTCTTATATAGTATTTACTGCCCTTAAACACAAAGTCGTCATCAAAACTTTGGAGCCTAGCGGCCTCTCTTGGTGTTATAGCCCTATTGAGTTCAGGGTGAGAATTCGTCCCATTAGAAGGTGTGTCAAATCGTGTATCAATTGTTGGAGACACACCCTCCCAAGTTAATCTTCCCCAGGTAGTGTGAAACTTTTGTTTACCCAATAATTCTTCTGGAAGATACTCTTTCCCTTTTTCCGGGGGAATCATTTTAAGCTTATCTATCGCAAGCTGAGAATGCTTTGACGCAATATGGTTATGAAGGACACCAGAAGACGACCTCATATTCTTTTGGTATTCAGAATTTGGAGGTAAACGATATGGCGAAGCTTCATTTCCTTCACCGGAATCCAAATATGCTAAATCCGAAATGGCCTCACGAACAGATGTGATCTTTCCGTCTCCAATAGGCAGATTAACGGATTTTGTTTTTGAACAAATAAAAATCGCTCGTTCTCTTGCCTGGGGAACACCGAAATCTTTTGCGTTGAGGATTCCATAATTCACATTATAACCCAACGCCTGGATGTAATTAAGAATCTCTTCCTTGAACCATCCACCAGCCGTTGACAATAGACTCTTAACATTTTCAATCACAAACACTTCCGGTTTAAGTTCCTTAACAACGCAAAGATACTCTCGAAACAGGTAATTTCTTTCATCCTCCAAACCCAACTTTTTCCCTTTCATGGAAAAACCTTGACATGGTGGACCACCAATAATCATATTTACCCCTCGGCTAATAGATTCTTCTATTATCTGTTTTTTGACAGGGAGAGTTTTGATGTCACCGACAATCACACTTGTTGTCGGCATATTAAACGCAAATGTTTCAGCTGCACGTTCATTATAATCAGTCGCAACTACGGTGCAAAAATGTGGATTCTTGTGCATTCCATATGAAAAGCCACCTGCACCGCAAAACAAATCCAGTATCTTGAATGTTTCCATCTTATTCAAACGTTATTTCATCATATTCTTTCTGGGTAATAGAAAGACATGGATCCACAAGTTTTGTCTCCTTATACGAAACACTATATGTCTTATATATGAGCAAATCTAAATAATTAGATAGATAATCCCATCTTTCCGATGATATACCATCTGTCAACAATTCGTCCACGATTTCAATAACCACATTCTCATTAGGTGGAAAGATTAACGGAATTCTGTCCGTCGCAACCGCATCGAAATGCATGGTTCTTATCGCTTTCCCGTAAATGAATGAATACACATACCAAGAGATTAGTTTTGAATTAAGAATTGCCCACATTACGCGCCTATCATATTCAGGACACAATTCAATTTGATTGATTGTATCAGTGATATAGCATCCACTATCATTCGGGATACAACCGATCAGTTTAACATGAGGAAATGGATTCATGATATGGGCGACAACATTCTGAAAGAGAAGAGCATTCTGCTTTATTGTCCCCTTCCCTTGCAGCGATTGTGAAATAAACCCTTTCGTGTTTCTAATACCAGATCTATCTATCTCTTTTCCACCAATAACTCGATGTGGCCCTTGCGCGGACAACTGTCTTTGTAGTCCGCCTTCACCGCGAGTATTACTAGATATATCCTTTAGGAACTTCGAGCAGGAGCATCGTATTCTGTTCGCCATTTCTATCTCTTCCTTGGAAACATCATTCAATAACAATCCGAAGTCCGAGGCACAGTTCTTGTCCACATTTGTCTTATAAACAAATTCTCCGAACTTGAGCACATAATTATCATAAGATCTTGTTTGCGAATCTTTTTGATTAATTATTATACATTGCTCGAGTTTAACTTTTTCAAATGCTTTACCGCAATCTGCAAGTGAAACCAAATGTGGCTCTAGCCAACGCCTCATGTTCTTGTAATTCGAGGCATATGTTAATGACTTCGGGACAATAAAGGCAAGAATACCACCTGGACAAAGAAGGCTCATCCCATGTTCGATAAAGAACATTGCCGACTCCAACACTGTGCTATCATAAATACTCCTGTACTCCGCCGCCTGCAATTCAGATAAAGCGGCACCATAAGGAGGATTACCGATTACTATATCAAATTTACATATTCCGAACATTAACTCGGTATTGTAGAACGAAGAAGAACTATTTACATTATAGGCATCCCAACTGTCAACCTCGGAACGCGCAATTGCACCAATCGCATCAGAGCCAGCCAAAGCCTCGACATATTTCTTTCTTGCCTCAATTGCCTTGCCTCTTCTATCTACCTTGTCGGATGGGTATTGAGACAAGAACAGATTATTTAGGCAGTCTCGATATTCGTCTCTCTCTGCAGAGCAAGAAGAGTCCAAAACACGGGCGTCTACTCCCTGTAACGGCATAAGACTGTCAGCGGAAACAAACTTGGTCTCAATATTTGGCAAAGGCTTTATGCCAAAATTCTCCGATGCGCAACTGCTTCCTTTCTGATCAACTATCAAGGATATGAAGAATCTCAGCTGAGTAATTTGAACAGCAATCGGCTGAATATCAACACCATATAGACAGTTCTTTATGATATACAACTTGCGTGCATAGTCGGGATTGGTAATCGAATCATTGAAATCGTCTTCTATATCAAGTAGTTTTTGTTGACGTGCCTTCCTATCATTGTCTAGCAATGCATTTAGACTTCCCCTTTGGGCTTCTTCCAGCATCACCTTTTTCCATATTTCATTATTGGGATCTAAGCGAGACAAAATATGGACCATCTGCTGAAGCACACTTAAAGGAAATGCGCCCGAGCCACATGCTGGGTCAATTATCTTCAATTTATATAACTCCCTAACAATCTGTTCTTTAACAAGATAGTCAATAGTTAATGGAGACTCATTATAACTCACAATATCTCTTAGAAGCGGCGGGGAAATACCCTCACATTTGTTGCAAAGTGCTAGATAAATACTGGACTCTGCTAAATAGTGAACGATTTTGCCCGGAGTATAGAAAGACCCTGTCTGTTTTCGAGCCGTTTCCTTAGTTTCCGGGTTGTAAGCGGCGAGTAAGTTTTCAAAAATTTTGCCCAACAACTCAGGATCCAAAGATATCTCCTGGTCAAAAGGTGTATTCTCTTCAATCGTAAAATTGTACGACTCCAAAATATTGATAATACCTCGCACGCTGACATGTCTTTTACGCTGATCATCATACCAGGAAGACAAGTCAACATCGCATCCCGCAGTCTTTCCGAAAAACAAATAGTCCGGAATCACCAACTTCTCTTGAATCTCCTCGTCTTCAGTAAAACCATCATAAAACAGTCCTTGATCGGGATAATCAAGGCAATCAAACAGGCCGCTGTTGAGAAATGGTATTCTCTGATTCGCCAATTCAAGAAAAAGAGATGGATTGTCTAATTTATCTTTATATAGTAATCCGCCCACATTAAAATCGCGTCGTCCTTCCCCTTGAATAAGGGGACGGTTTAGCATTGCAAAAAACAAGTTTTGCAGGATGGCCTTATAATATGTGCTATCAGAACTCTTATATCCAGAATCCGCATCATTATCAACATCCGGATTAAAACCTTTTATCAAATTTTGGGAAATAAACTGCCTATCAAATAACTGATCCGGAACTAATTGTTTCTGTTTTAAAAACCAAACAAATATCAATCTTGTAATTAGTCTAATGGTGTTTTCTTGATTAAATGTGCTATCTGAATGGCATTGAATATTATTGGGGAAACTAACCACATTAAGGGCCCAGGCATACCAATCAGACAACTCATTGTAGAACCGCTTCGTGAGCAATTCGCTTGAAAAAACTTCCATCCAGTGATCATAAAGCGAATCAAATGACGAATAAGATCTATCACCAAGAGTCGAGAGAATATCGAGATGCCCCCTATGCGGGGAAACGCAATCAATATTTCTAAGGATTGAGACCCTTCCCAATTTCTCCCCCGAACTTCTACGCCAGATTTGATTAAAATCTTGCCGTTCACATGTAGAAAGTGATAACAAATGCTCCTGACGTATTATCAATACTACAGGATTTGCATATGCTATCCTATTGAATGCCCTTGTTAATGATGCCGCTGAAGTTCGACTGATTTTAACACCTTGTTTAGCATCACAGGCAAACACAAACAACCCGTCATATTTTCCCTCAGAGCCTGACTCCTTAATCAACTCATTTAAGTTTGCGCCTTTTTTTCTACCAGATAACGTTTCGTTGTTTACAACGCCAATATAATATGTGTGATCAATCAAGGATAGTGCATTGGTGAGATATTGCGGCATTTCTCCATCAAAGAGCTCCGCCACATTTATCGCTTCTGCCGTCTCTCGATCGAGATATACATTTAGATGTTGAAGAAGGCTCGTAGAGGCCTCAAACAAAGAGCCTTCAATAAACTTGTGTAATGCGTCTTTCATTATTCCTATGATCTCTTGGTTACGTACTCCCAAACAATAAGGTCGAAATTCTCTATGGAAAACTTATTCTCTGTTAAGACATTACTATAAGATGCCGCAGAAGAAGATATTTTCCGTTGTTTCATTTTTTCTTTTATGTTTGTCATAGCTTGTTTGGGAGCTTTTTGGCTCATCCAGTCCTTTAATACCTGACTCAACCGCGAGACCCGTTCTGAATCATTATCTGTTACCCAATCGGGAACAAACCTCTCTTCCTTCAAGTTTTTTCTAAGCAGTTCAAGAATCTCTGCTTTATTAATTTCTCTATATTCCATTCCGGAACTGTCAATCGGATGGTAAATCAGAAAAAGGTCAGAATAACGATGTGGCATACTAGTCCCTATCTTTTTGGGATATCCAACTAATGCAACAAGGCTGTCTCTGGGAACAAATAAGTCGTCGACAACATTCTTAAAACCCGAGAATACTCCGTTCGGCATCCTTCGGTAAAAATCACGTTGTTGGTCAAAATAGCCAATAAGGTCTTGTCTATATGTTTCAAGAGAAAAGTCCTTTAACGACAAACCCTGGAAGGACTCAATGTCTGAAACACTGTTATTACGTAACTCTTCCAGAAGCCTGGCCGCATTCTTATCCTGTAGAGTATTATCGGCGACCATCAGTTGATACTGGTCATTCAACTCCTGTGTCTCACTTCCTGCAAGATTCATTATGGCCATCCTATTCATGATTCTGGTTTCTAAATGAAGATACTCTTCGAAAGACTTTTCTGGCCAAAAGTTTACACAACTGACGATTTTGTTAGGCGAGCCTATTCGATCAATTCGTCCAAATCGTTGAATTAGCCTAACCGGATTCCAGTGGATATCATAATTAATTTGCATGTCCGCATCCTGCAAATTCTGTCCTTCAGAAAGACAATCTGTTGCTATAAGAATATCAATTGGGTCTGAAAGAAGCCTCGAAATATCGGGTCTATATCTGTGAATAAGTTCTTCCCATAGGGAAAAATCGACCTCCCAGCGACGTTTGTCATCATTGTAGTATCGTGCTTGATCCAACTGTGCTTCTTCATATAATGAATCCCAGTCTAGCTCTTTGTATAATTTGCTATAAGGAGCAAAGCATTGAAGGATCTGCATGTAACTTGTAGTCGACTGATCTCCTGTGGTATTAATAGTCTCGCCTGAAACCGAGGCCATATTAGTAAATCCCCTTTCGCTTAACTCGTCAAAAATAAACTGAGCGGTATCTGCATAAGCTGTGAAAATAACGACCTTCTTGTTCTTCTGTACTTTCTTTTCGCTCAACAACCTTGTGAGCTCATCTAACTTCAAATCAGATTCCTGCCTAGAACGATATTTCGCTTCGAAATCAGAAAAACCGCTATAGATCGATTTCAACTGCTTCACATCGTGCTGAAGACCTTTTTTAAAACCGCCCAAGTTTTTCATTGCAGATAGACTTATACTACCTTTTCGCAAAGAGAATATGTCGTCGATAACATCATCATCTTCGTCATTGATATCATCAACTACTGAGACCTCTATCTTTCCATTTGACCTATGCGCCTCATAGTCCAACACCATTTGGAGAGTTTGTTCATGGAATTCCAGCACCTTTTTAATAGTAGACATACATGAGAACCATGAACTTTCAAGTCGTTTCATGAAAAGAATACCCATCATTTTCACCAGGAACTTCTCTCTGTTAATATCATCATCCCATTCGGTTGATGCTTCTTTTTCGGCCGCTTTCCTAGATTCATATAAAAACAAACTAGGCTGGTAGGCCGTTAAATTCAAGTCCTCGAATGCCGCATAAATGTCTTCGGCAGACTGGTATTCTCCAAAATGATCTATGCCTTGATATACGTTTATAGGTTTGGCTTTCTCCGGGAATCCAAGATTCTCTCCGAGTGTTGTCTCGATCATTTTTCTTGTCCTAGCAACGATAAGTTTATCGGTCAGATTAAAGAATTTCGGCGGGAGCATTGAGATAAAGCCACCTATTGTCCGCGCCGGCTTACTGCACCAAACCGTATACTTATTCTGAGCATTAGCAAATAAGTTGCGCAAAGACTCCACCTCGAATTCAGGATTGTTGAATGCGTCGTCATTGCCTTGGCCAATCAAATTAAACTGGCCCTTAACGTCATTTAGTCCAGTATTAATTGGCGTCGCCGACAGCATCAACACTTTCACATCCCGACCTTCAATACCTGGTTTACTCTGGATGAGTGACGACAATAGCGCGTGATACCTTCCAGACTTCTCATTTCTTAAATTGTGGCTTTCATCAATAACAATGAGTAGCTTTTTTCTTGTTTGCAGATAATCTAGACGATATGTCTGATAAGAATACTGGAGCCTTTCGCTTTGCATATCAGTATGGAACCGAATGACGTAGTCAAATTCGTCCTTTTCAAAGCGAGATCCAGCACCCTTTAGATACTGAGTCCAATTCTGTTCAAGCTTTTTAGGACAAAGCAATACAGTAGTATAATTCTGCGTTTGGAAATACTTAATAACGGCAAGAGCTGAAAATGTTTTACCTAAACCGACAGCATCTGCCAAAATTGCTCCATTATACTTACGTAGCATCTTTATCAAGGATATCACTCCTTTCTGCTGATACGAGAATAAAGTCTTCCAAATCACACTTGTCTGAAGAAGATTCATGTCTGTTTGGTGCTCTATCCCTTCGTCTAATGCCAGTTCTTCATTGAACAACTCGAAAAGTATCTTATAGTAGATCTCCTCTGGAGAATATGTTCTAAAATACTCTTTTATCTTGCGAATGAAGTATTCCTTGACTGAGATTTTCGGCGACTTTGTGTTGGATATATCTTCTGGAACTTCTGTCCTAGCTGCGGCCCAAATGTCTTCATACCATTGTTTTAGTTCAACAAATTCAGTATTCGTTGAATTAACGGTTTGAGCAATGTTCAATTCAACATTAGGCACGAACTTGAGTCCTATGCCGGCAGGAGTAAGGTTTGAAGAGCCCGTGACAAAATAAGACTGGTGCGTTGGATTCCCATTCTTGAATAAAAAGGCTTTTGCATGACAAAAATCAGGCATCTCAGCACGCATCTCTACTGTAGGGCGTTCCAAAAACTCAATGGCTTGTTTTGCGCACTTGTCAAGATCACCAATAGACTGGATATCCAGATTGTCACCCAACAAATTGACTATAAGATCTTTTTTGTAATCATCGCCAACCATTTCAGACGAGATGATTCGATATTGATTCTCTGCAGGTAGCTCTTCATACAATTTGCTAAGAGTGAAGACAGTAAAATACCCCGTAACGATATCTAAAACGCCTTTTTCGCCGCTTTCGTTTCCCGAATACAATTTAAGGAAATCCCAAACTGTGATTATATTTAATCCACTGTCCGGATAGCGATTATTCTTGTTGTCAATTAGCATAGTGATGTGGTTTAATAAAGGATGATAATTCAATAAAAAAGTAATAGATTGTTAACTAATCTAATCGTAACAGCTCAGTTAATTCAACGTTTAATAACTTGGAGATGCGTATTAACATCTCCAACGAAGGCTGAGATGCGTTCGTGCACCATTTACTTACGGTGGCGGGGTCCTTCCCCAACTGCTCAGCGAGCCACTTGTTTGTACATTGCCGCTCAACCAGCACCACTTTAATACGATTAAGGTTTTTTGAGATATCCATAGATAATATTGACTATTCCTATGATGTAAATATATCAAATAAAACCCAGACTTCGATTAAATCATTTTCATTTATTTGAAAATAGTTCAATCACTCTCTTTTTCATAAGAACACTTGGGGGAAACTTCTCATCCGATCTTCCTATTCTTTCCATTCTCGACCTACGTCAGTTTGCCTATTATCTCCCATCTATTTATGTGTCACGTGGTAGAAAAAACTGCGCAAAGGAACAAGTTTGTTCTCTATTGAAAATCACTTCGTTTCCTGCCGAAAGTGACCAGCCTTCCTTTAACCGAGAATCTTAAGCATAGTGCTGACCGGAGAGTCTAAAACCTCTCCAGCCAGCATTCCAATATCCGATAAATAAAGAGTGGATAGGAAGTAATCACAAGAGAAACAAAAGAGTCGGAATCGTTTGATTCTCAATAATTTCCCTTTCTACTACTTATGGCTGAAGGAGCGGATTCAGCGTAATCGTGACATGACCGCCCTTCCCGCCTTTACCATTTCTCAAGAAGTATGTTGTATCACTGAAAATGGACTGAAGCGCGGAAGTCTTGACCAGATTATTTGGAACCATAGGTCCGAAAAGTGTATTCAATTCTTTCAGATCCATAGTATAGTTCGAAGCTTTCAGTAATAGGCTCACCGCTTTTTCTCGGATTTCCTCACGATAAGATTTCGGAAAGGTCATACCAGGAAGGGCAACCCACACGCCATCTCTGGGAGAAGCTCCATTTTGAGTGATAAACTTGGAAGAATTTTTAATGTTCCGAAGGAAACTCGTAGAGAACGCTCTGAAAGGACTGGTAAACTGGTTCTTTTGATAAAGAGCATTTACCAGATCGTTTGCCTTTATCGGATTATTATTCGTCCTCAATAATGATTCTGCCTCATCCAACAAAGCGTTCCAATTGAAGGAACGAGATTTTGACTTGACTTTCATAATCGGCAGGTTTGACCGGGTCAGCTCTTCATAAATGGGAAGCAACGTTCTTTCCGAATAAATCGGGATTAGCCCGCAGTTCTTTGCGACTTGAGTGAACTGGGGCTCTGTCATTCCGGGGGTGACGATTCCTTTTATGTATGTTTCGAGGTCAAACTGCTCATTTTTCGAACTTCGGATCATCCAATACTCTGTTCTACCGATTCCCATTAGACGCCAGCAGGAAGCAACTTGTGTTGCCCTAAAATCGCCTGCCGTAATTCTTGGTACCTTGTACTTCCCGGCATAATCATGGGAATTATACAGTGTCACAAGTTTATCACATGAAATAGCCGATTTTAAATCAAAGGCTTTCTCTTGGAAGAGAATCCAGCATATTCGAGGAGCCAAGAAATAGAGGAGATCCCACCGCAGGGCAATATACTCCTGGCCGTTGACTTGATAGTGCACGAATTCATCTGAATGGCTGATGATTGACTTGAATGACTCCAACAAATTCTCGTCTTTTGTAATTTTCTTCAGCGCGGGAACGATATCTTCGTTGTAACGAAGAAAAACTGTTTCCTCTCTGAAAAAGTCCACAACTTGACCTAGTTTGACGGTATACGGACTAATGGTTCCATTTGGTAAGACAGCAGGAATCTTGACGCCATCTTGTTTGGTCAAGTCCATATCAAATAACCGAAGCATGAAATAAAAGGTCCTGGCGTCATTGATGCCGGTAAGCCGACAAGCCGTTTCATAGGAAATGCCTGCACCAAATTGATTCCTAATCAAATTCATCTCACGAACAAGGGATGGTTTCGCAGCATAAGAGCTCACGACATTGCCTTCCATCAAAAGACGGCGGCAGTCGCTTATGCATTTTTTCCGGTGATTCTTGATTGTTCGATCAGTAACATTAAACTGTAACCCTAAGTTCTCATCATTCGGAACTTCTGCATGGAAAGGCCTTGGAACAAACGATTCCCCGAATACACTTGTAGTTATTGCAGACGAAGCATTCAAATAGATATCCAAATAATCCTTGATAAACGCTTTCAAACGATCAACGAAAGCATCCGTGTCGGGAACATCTCCTAAAACCACCGCATGGTCATTGGTATTCTGATAATCTTTCAGGATATCATTAAACCGAGCGCTAATGAAGGCGCGAAGGTCAGAAATCTTCTTTCCGGAATCGTTACTGAAAACAATCTCTTCCACGGTTTGGAAAAGATTCCTTTGTTCAAGCGTTCGGACATAGGTAAGGGAACTATCTTCACTTTTATGAGCTTTTGCCCAAGAAACCAGAAAACTGAAAGGGATGGCCATAACGATTTAGTACTATTTTGACTCATGTAAATATACGAATTTATTTGCAAATTGATAAAGGATTCGACAAATACCTTTGAAAACTCAACCATGAAAAAACACGGCGTTGGAATAGTGGAGAAATCCCACCGAAACTGATCTCCTGATTCCGCACCCCCTGCCCCCCTGTCTATTTCCTTTTCATCAATAAACAAAATGCAGACTACCCAAAGGAATAACCTTATCAGCCTGCATTCATTTTAGGATTCCGCTTCTAGTATAGGGGGATCACTTTGAATCGGAAACGGGGATCACGACTTTACCGGGACAAGGGGGTCTATCCTTTACTGCGGTATTTCCAAACTGAAGGGATTTCCTGTTGGAGTATTCTTTCATGCGTTTATTCTAGTCGCATCCATTAATAATATGGACGGCTATCTAATAAAAACAACTTCGATTCTCCACTGACGATTCCGTTCATCTTATAACGGTTTATGTTGATTTTGGCATAAATGCTTCAGATTAGTCTAGTGTTTTATCTCGCAATTTAATTACATGTATATCAATGAATTAAATCGAAATACGGAATTGGATTACATCTATTCAGACAAAGAATAGGACTTGCAGAATAGGAAAGATTAATTATATTTGTTTCAGTTCTAAACACACAAAAAAAGAATCCAATTCATATTTAAATCAAGACATTTATTTAAAATAATGATTAGCAAACATGATCATATACGTCGCCAGACCTGTGCGGACCTTCTCATGGCTGACATAGTTAAACAGAGTCTAGAGGACAACGCTAATCGCATTCCTTTTACAAATAAAGGAGGTTTCATTTCCACAGAAATGGGAGAAAACGATGATGATGAGCACATTGTACTCAGCATACATGGTTTTCAGGATCAATCAGGCATGATGATACAGACAGTCACGGTCATCTATTTCGATACATTGGAAAAGGCGAAACATTTTCTTAATTCTCCAGAAGGCAATGGATTCACAAATACGAATAGAATTGCTCAAGACTGCTTCGAATATACCACATATGCTGGTGATCCAGAATTACCAAGCCGCATTATCAGCATTTTAAAGAATCACTTCGATTTCAAAGATAACTCTCGCCTAGTTGCCGAAACTCACTGTGAAATCGATTATTTCATTTAATTACGTCACAAAAATCATCATACTATATTCCCATCTGAAAAAGGCGGAATGATTTATCTCCATTGAGCCGACTGTAAAAAAATGGTTTCTTCTATTTTATGATTTCCCTATACATTGAATCCAGCATAAAAATGCTGGATTCAAAACTACATTTCACTTGGAAAGCTCCTTTTAAAACCAAACTATAATTCTTCGTTCAGGACAAACATGGTTTCATTGGTGGTTTGTTCGGAGACTTCACGAATAACTATTGGCCAAGCTTTTTCCCAAATAATAATAACGATAGGTTTTTGTCCTTTGTCTTTTCCGTCCTCTTTTTTTTCTTCTTTCTTTTCTTCTTTCTTGTCTGCCGCTGTCATTGCCATCGCGACTCCTGAAGGGAGCAGCAGCAATAATGCGATAGCAACTAACAATTTATGCATGATAGAGTATTTTTTATAATTATTACAAAGATAGTTATTTCTATCTCTATTCCAAACTTATCTGCCTGCTACTCAAAAGATTAACAATTAATGATGCTCTAAAATACTTGTCTTTTGTCTATTACTTTTACGCTATTTTGATTATAGCCACTTACGAAATAAATAGGATTTGAACCCACATAGTTCGATTCGTAACTTAAAGCACTCTTAAAAAGCCAATTCATATCCGATTAAGAAACGCGTGAATGATAGAGATTAGATGCTTACTAAGTGATAAGAAGAGAAAACAATAGACAGTATAATAAGTCAGCATCTCATCTCTTTCCATTCCTCTATTCTAGTGGCGCATGTCTGCCAAACTTTGCCAAACAGTTTTCCATTAGAAGAGAAGACGAGACCTTCCCCTCGATGGAAAAAAGTGTTTCCATGTCGAGCGATTGGAGAAAGACCGGCTGGACGGCGAAGGAGAGCCGCGAGCGGTACTAGGAGATATGGCGGAAACTGGAAGCGAAAGGATGGAACGTCATCATCGTGTGGGAGTGCGAACTGGAGAAGAGCCGGTGGGACGAAACCGTATTCAAAATCGCAAAGGAAATCAAGGAGAATGGCGAGCTCTTCAATCAGAGGAAGGAGAAAAGGAGGGCAGAAAGAGAAAGATTTCGGCGCAAACGGGCGGGAAAAGCCGCAAAAGCTCACACCCTTGATATTATTCTCCCCCTCTCTAGGTTTTAATGTGTAAAGAGTACCACCCGATGAAAGTCGTCATCAAATCCCCCACCCCTATACCAGTGAAGAGAAGCCTCACCGTTTTTCTGGCCGGGCCGATGAAAGGTGCGCCCAAATGGCAGCGCACGGTGCCGAAGCTCGCGGAGAGCCTCGGCATCGACGGCATCATGCCGCCGTGGAGTAGAAATCCTCTCCTCTCTGCTCCCACTCGTAGTCACCTCGCGTGATGGAAAAGCACTCCTCGCTCTCAACCCTTCCATAAGGGTTGTAGACGCTTTCCTTGTAGGCTTCATATTTGGGCCTGAACCCACACTTCAGCGCCACGTTACGCGACGCCTCGTTGCCCACGAACACGTACAGCAGAATCTCGTCGCACCACCA
>JAEEGL014908461.1_pt1 | contig 27791 bp, 27 predicted proteins | sample 9134231 | NCBI WGS metagenome assembly JAEEGL01 (sample SAMN16246548, study PRJNA631951) | gut metagenome | biome: gut microbiome; feature: rumen; material: fiber-attached | host: Bos | place: Iran: Karaj | collected 2018-10
GCTCTCCACTCTTAAAATATCGTATACATCGGGAACTTCGGAAAGTGTCAGCCACACAGGCTGCTTTGAATGAGGACAGCTGTCCATATGCTCTCCGTTTTCGTCCGTCATGTCGATTACATTCGTCTTTATATTATTTCCGCCCGGCTTCATTATCTCGATGATATCGCCGACGCAGAATTTATTTTTCTGTGTGATAAGGCATTTGCCGTCCTTTATTTCAAGAACAGTTCCGAGATAAACAAACTCATTTATATATGTATTGCTGTCATAAATCTGGTTTTCATGTGTAGGCTTTCCGTAGAAGAAACCTGTTGAAAACTGTCTGTATGTACACTTTGCAATCTCTTCTTTATACCAGGGAATATTTTTCTCATACTCTTCTTTTGATGTATAAAAATCATCGATTGCTTTTCTGTATGTTCTTGCAACGGTAGCCACATAAAGCGCCGTCTTCATACGACCTTCTATCTTAAAGCTGTCAATACCTGCATCAACAAGATCGGGAATATGCTCTATCATGCAGAGGTCTTTTGAGTTGAAGATATATGTACCTCTCTCATTTTCATATACAGGAAGGAACTCACCTTTTCTCTGCTCCTCCTCAACAAAACCTGCGTACTCATATTCTTTTTCAGATTCGTTGTCATATACTGTATACTTCCATCTGCACGGGTGAGTGCACTCGCCCTGATTGCCATCTCTGCCAGTGAAGTAATTGGAGAGCAGACATCTGCCTGAATATGAAATACACATTGCGCCATGCACAAATGTCTCTATCTCAAGGTCATCAGGAATGTTCTCTCTGATTTCCTTTATCTCAGCCATGGAAAGTTCTCTTGCGGAAACAACTCTCGTAGCTCCCAGCCTGTGCCAGAATAAATATGTCTCATAGTTGGTATTGTTGGCCTGGGTAGATATATGTATATCGATTTCCGGACATACACGCTTTGCTGTAGTAAAAAGTCCCGGGTCAGAAATAATCAGCGCATCCGGTTTTATCTCTTTTATCTCAGAGAAATATTTTTCTGCTTCTTTAATATCTTTATTATGGGCAAGAATGTTTGCTGTGACATAAACCTTTCTGTCGCGGTCATGAGCAAACTTTATTCCCTCTGCCATTTCTTCTTTTGTGAAGTTCTTTGCTTTCGCGCGGAGCGAGAAAACTTCACCACCTATATATACCGCATCGGCTCCGTATATTACGGCAGTCTTAAGCACTTCTAAATTGTTGGCCGGAATTAAAAGCTCCGGTTTATTATCTCGTGACATTTTTATACCTGTTTATTTCTTTAACGTGAGAGCCATTCCGTCTCCCACATTGACAATACTAGTTGTGAACAAATCATTATGCGTCAGTTCATGGAGATACTCACGCATCCTTGAATGAATCGTCCTGTCTCTCCTGGTGACTCCGTATCTTGAGCACAGTACATCTCCGTCCTGGAGGACATTATCGGTGACAAGTATACCACCACTTGTTAACAATCTCGTAACCTCCGGGAGGAAGTTAATATACTGGGCTTTTGCCGCATCCATAAAAATAAAGGGATATGGGCCGTCGAGAGTCTTAAGGATCTCCATGGCATCACCCTCAATCAGTGTTATGTCGTCTCCCGCGCCTGCTTTGTTAAAATTCTCCCGCGCAATGGGGATACGCTTCTCATAATTTTCTATGGTTGTAATCTTTGCTTTTTTATCTGATGCTTCCCACATAAGCAGTGCCGAAAAGCCTACTGCAGTACCGACTTCGAGGATACGCTCGGGCTTATGGGCCTTAATCAGAAATTCAAGGAGACACTGGGAACCCTTTCTGATAATGGGCACCTCATCATTTAATGCTTCTCTCTCTATGGAAGCTAGTAATTCGCTGGTCCCAGTAGAAAGCGAATCGATATAAGATTCTATTCGTGTCTCGTCTGTATCTATATGTGTGTTCATTATTCTTCCGTTACGGGTGCTTCTTCCGTCACACCGGTATCGCCCATATCACCTGCATCTATATCTCCCGCCATGTTATCAGATATAGAATTTTCCGATGCGCTCTCAGAGTTGCCTGATACCTCGCCGTCATCTTCATTTGAGCCTGCCATGATTTCCATCATCTCCTCGGGAGTCATGGCTGTTGAGAGTTCATATACTCCGGGCTTAAGCATACCGTGGTAATCGGATACAAGCTCCTGGAAATAAAAGAGCTTTGCGTCTCTGATAAGTTTCTTCTCTTCAAGTATCTCGCCTATTTCCATTACCGATTTTCCTTCTGTAATGGCAACAGAAGTGGTATATCCGGGAGGGGGAGTCATGGCTTCCTCTCCGAAAATTCGAAATCCGAAATCATATACTTTTGCTGAAAACTTTATGACTGCCATGACAATCACCATTATGACGGTAAGTGCCACAACTACTTTTAATACTTTGAAAACAATCTCTCTTGCTTTCATAAAATCCTCCTGCAGGATTACTCGAAATCAAGGCTCGAAACTACCTTGTCCGTAAGCTCCTGCATCATGTAACACAGATTATTCTCAGCATCGAGGAATGAACTGACCACACGGTTTTCAAGAAACTCCGCATACCTGTCGGCGAACTCCTCAATCCTGTATTTAATGCTCGGGTCCCCTGATTCATGCTGGAGAGCAAAGAGTTCCCTTCTGTACTCATCAACCCTGGCCCGAAGCTCATCGTCCTGCTTTAAGATATCTCTCCACTTGGCATACTCAAGATATGTCTTTGAAGACTTAACCGCAGTAATAAGATTGCATACTTCCTTATCAATCTCTGTCATATTTGTAACCCCATAAATATAATTTTTATCCGGATGCATACCTGACTGCATCACAGATTAATCTCAACGATTATCGGTAAAATCATTGGCTTTCTCTTAGTCTTTCTCCAGATACATTCTGAGAGTGCATCCTTAATATTGCCTTTTAGCCTTCCCCAGTCTGTAATCCCCTTGTTCTGGCAATATCCTATGGTCTCCTCGACCACGCAGCATGTCTCCTCAAGAATATCTTCCGATTCTTTTACATATACGAAACCTCTTGTTGAAATCTGAGGCTTTGCAACAACCTGTCCCGAATAAGCATCCATGGCAAGTACCACGATAACGATTCCTTCGTCTGCAAGTTTCTGTCTGTCGCGGAGAACCATGTTGCCTACATCTCCGACACCGAGACCATCTACTAGGACGCAACCCGATTCAACTTCACCTATAAGGTTTGCTTCGGTATTTGAAAATTCAAGTACCTGGCCTGAGTGAAGGATAAAGATGTTGCTCTTTTCTATATCAAGTTCCTCGGCGACCTTGGCCTGAGCCATAAGGTGCTTATACTCGCCGTGAACCGGTATTGCATACTTAGGTCTTGTAAGAGAATAAATAAGTTTAATCTCTTCCTGACATGCGTGTCCCGATACATGAGTATCCTGGAATACAACATCGGCGCCCTTAAGATATAGTTCGTTGATTATCTTTGTAACCGCTTTCTCATTGCCCGGTATTGGATGAGAAGAAAATACGATGGTATCATTCGGTCCTATCGATACTTTTCTGTGAGTACCGTTCGCCATTCTCGATAATGCGGCAAGACGCTCTCCCTGGCTTCCCGTTGTGATAATAACGGTTTTCTCCTCGGGATAATTCTTTATCATATCAATATCGATAAGGGTATCATCCGGTACGTTCAGGCACTCGAGTTTCATCGCTGTATCGATGATATTTATCATACTGCGTCCTTCGATGACAACCTTCCTGCCAAACTCATACGCAATATTAATTATCTGCTGAACTCTGTCAACGTTTGATGCAAACGTTGCAACTATTATCCTGTTATTCTTATGCTCATCGAATATGTTGCGAAGAGTACGTCCTACTGTTCTCTCGGACGGGGTGAATCCGGGACGCTCAGCATTTGTCGAATCGCACATAAGAGCCAGTACGCCTTTTTTACCAAGCTCGCCAAAGCGCTGGAGATCAATGGCATCGCCATATATGGGCGTATAGTCTACCTTGAAATCTCCCGTGTGAATAATAATGCCCTGAGGCGTATATATCGCAATGGCTGCCGCATCGACAATACTGTGGTTTGTCTTTATAAATTCTACATGGAAATCGCCGAGTGTAATTGTCTGGCCAAACTTTATAACCTTGCGCTGTACCTTATCAAGAATGTTATGCTCCTCAAGCTTTCGCTCGATGATACCCATCGTCAGCTTTGTGGCATATATCGGTGCATTTATTTCCTTAAGCACATAAGGAAGCGCACCAATGTGATCCTCGTGGGCATGGGTAATTACAAATCCCTTTATCTTATCTGCATTCTCCTGCAGATAAGCGGTGTCCGGTATGACAAGGTCTATACCAAACATATCATCCTCGGGAAATCCCAGTCCGCAGTCGAGAATGAATATACTGTCATCCGTCTCAAACACAGTGATGTTCATACCTATCTGCTCTAGTCCGCCAAGAGGTATGATTCTCACACTCTGTGTGTTCTCGTTTACTATTTTTTTCAAAACGAAGTTCCTTTCTGAAAAATATGATATTTACTCATTTTTATCAGAAGAATCATCTGCAACTATGCTGACATCGTCGAGGAGACTCTCAAAGACTCCTGCCACAGCATTCAGCTCCCCGTCATCGTCAACGATCTCGAATACCGCCTCTGGCTCATCTTTGCCGGAAGTATCCTTCATGATCATACATTCACAGTCACCCTCTTCGGAATCGGCTACAAGATAATAGTCAATGCCGCCGAGTGTGGTCTGTTCAATTACATATAATTCTATCTGTTCTCCACCCTCAGGTGTAAATGGTATCTTTTCCATAAAATTAATTATTTTCTCCTGCCTTATTAGCCAGCATGTCAAGGTATCCCTGAAGGATAAATACTGCAGCAATCTCATCGACATACTGCTTTCTGTCCTCACGCCTGATACCTGCGTCCATCATATATCTGTCGGCTGCCACTGTAGTCAGACGCTCATCCCACATGGTTACCTGAAGGCCTGTCCTGCGCTCAAGATCTTCCTTGAACTGCATGGTCAGTTCCACGCGCTCGCCTTCTGTGCCATTCATATTTTTAGGGAGCCCGAGAACTATCTCTGTGACTTCCTCGTTTTTAATAATCTCTTCAATCCTGGCAAGTGTCTGTCTGAGTTTATTCGGCTTCTCACGCCTGATTATCTCTCTGCCCTGGGCCGTAATAAGTAAGGGGTCGCTGAGTGCCACTCCTACAGTCTTGCTTCCAAAGTCGAGTCCCATTATTCTGCCCATATCAAAACCCGCCTGTTATTAAAGATTCTTGGATTCTATATAATTTTCAAGCAAAGCTTCAACGATCTCGTCTCTCTCGACCTTCATGATAAGACTTCTCGCATTCTTAAAGCTCGTGATGTAAGTCGGATCACCGGACATAATATATCCGACAATCTGGTTAACCGGGTTGTAGCCTTTCTGTGTGAGGGCATCAAAAACCTCCGCAAGAATAACCTCAACGCTTTCTTCCGGTTCTACATCCACGTTAAAAAACTGTGTGCCTGAAATATCACCCATAGCATAATTCTCCTTTTAGACATACAAGGAAATTTTACCACAAATAAGGGATTTATACAAATTTACAAACGTAAAACCCGCAGGATTTTTAAGGCCTGCGGGTCGGTTTAAGGGAAATATAATTTGATTGCAATTTCATGCTTTTTAAAAGCAATTGCTAATCATAAATGCAAAGTGAAAAATGCTGCCTGCCATAACAAACAGGTGCCATATCGTATGATAAAAATGCTTCTCTTTCCTGATGTAAAACAGGATTCCAACAGTATAGGCAATACCACCTGCAAAGAGAAGCTCGAGGCCGTTTCTGTCAATAACGGCAAGGAGTGGTTTCATATTGAATACTATACACCATCCCATGATAATGTATAGCAGGAGAGAAAACCTCTTAAACTTTTTCATATCCAGGGAATTGAGATAAATACCTGCTGCCATGCATACTGTCTGGATGATAACAATAGTCCATCCTGCCCTGCCTCCTATGAGATTGACGGCTACAGGCACATATGTACCCCATATCAGTATAAATATGGAGCAGTGGTCAAATACCTGCAGTCTGCTCTTTACGCCAAAATCCATGGCCGCATGGTAAAGAGTTGAGAATGTATATAATACGACAAGGCTGAGGCCATATACCATCATACTGCCAAGGAGCATGGCATCTCCCGTAGCAGCCGATCTGCCCATAAGCCATACAAATGCAGCTATCGCCATCAGGGCTCCCACCCCGTGTGATAATGAATTGAATACTTCCTCTATAAACGATTGTCCGTTAAATGTACCTGCTTTTTCCATAAAAAAGCCTCTTGCCAAACACTAATAACACGTAATGTAGTTTTCAATACTACATTAACGCGTTTATCAATCTTTGTCAAGAGGTGCAGCTACTATTTTAAGGTGTTCTCCATTTTCTTTGGATCTTTCGCCTGTACAAGAAATAAAACAAAACCTGCACCAAATATAAAAGGGATCACATACCATATCGGGTCAAAGTAAGGCGGTCTGTTTGCATATGCATTATCCGGATTGCCATTTTCATACCATATCTTTACGGGGATATGTCCGTTTAGCCTTTCATCGAAGGTGAAATCAGATGATTTATACAATCCCACCGCCGTATATGTTTTACCTTCTATCTCAAAGGCTGCTGTAAGATGGCTTCTGACATACCTTCCACTATAAAAATTCACCGTATAGCCGGTTGTCTCTTCTGTACACAGCGCAAGTCTGTCGCTGGTCTGTTTACTAAAGTAGATTAACACAATAAGAGAGGCCACAGCTATCAAAAGACAAACTATGGCACATTTTATACTTCTTGCTTTCTTCTCTTCTTCTGTAAGCGAAAACCAGTGTTTCATATAGTTACTGTAAATATTAATTCAGCTCCATTGACCTGAGCATAAACATGATATCTTCTGTGTAATTAGCCTCGCTAAATACATACATGACTACGCAAAGCCCTTCATTATCACCAACAGGTGTGAAGATAAAGTTAATGCGATGGAAAATATCTGCGGCATCAGTATAGCTTGATGCGTAGCATTTCATATTTTTTGAATAATCCACATTAAAGTTGCTGACTTTTGTGATGGAATCATACGGGAGAAGATTCTTAACAAGAGCAATTTCTATTCCTGAAGTATTGCTCCAGTCGCTCTTGTTTACAATGTATGTGTTGTAATCAAGATAAAAGACATAAACCTGCTCGGGACGTACAGTGTATGTTGTTGAAATCTCATTAAGCCTGTACACATATCCGTCAAGCTCGTACTTGCTGTCGGCCATGGGCAGCGCCTCTTCAACAGCCTCCCACTCATCAGATATATAGTACTTAATCAGTCCGTCACCGAGTGTACGGGAATCCATATCGTCAGTACAGATTGTTTTGTATGACGGAACAGAGTATGAATTGTTAACTACAGAGATATCATTTGTGGCTGATACTTCTGCAATTTCCTTGAGGGATATTGATCCGGAACCCCATGTGCTTACCGAAACCTTGCAGTAAATCATGACATTCTGGCCGACACTCAATCCAGCAATCTCGCTTATTATTGCAGAGCTTGACGATGATGCACTTATAGTCGGACCACCAACTGATACAGTATTTATGTATGTGATGTCAAATGATTTATTGTCAGTTGCCTTTGAGCAGACATGTCCCAACACCATATAATATTTTCCGTTATACAGTGAATATGCATTATCCTTGTTGATACTTAGCTGTGCCAGCATTTTATCAGCAGTAACGCATGGATAAATATGCTTCGATGAATCGATAGTCATACTGTCAGAATAATTGAAGCCCATGACAAATGACATAAACAGACACATGACCATAACGACAATATATACTTTTTTGTTTTTATAAATTCGTTTTGTCATCATCATTTATTCCCATGAATCAATTATCAGGATACATCTGTCTTCAATTAAAGCTGCTACATTTTTGTAAACCACTGAATCTGCATAATCTTCCACAAGATGGACTACAGATGTTGAACCAATATTTGCATCGTCCATTGCAGTAATAAACGCATCTACCGAGGTCAGGAGTCTATTGTCAAAATAAATATTCTTTCCTCTTACCCTGACGGTATATTCATATTTAGCCTGTTGGGATGTTGGGTCTCCACTGATTTGCGGATTATCTGAATCGTTGTTCGGGTCTGTATCATATATGGATACATCACCCATATTTACTCCCGGCGAATCAACAACAAGACTGTTTAAGTCGATAATCGGATTGCTTGTAACAAAAGCAACCGAACCTGCACCGACGAAAACAATCATAATCATTATCGTAATGATGATTACTGTTGTCCTTCGCTTCATTTAACGATACTCCAAAGAATAATCAGAATGATATCTATCTGCGATATCAAGGACTGCATGCATAACTGCAGAGTCTGCGTAGCAGTCAACTATGTATAAAACCTTTCCGGAGAAATTTACTTTTCTGAAATACTCCTCAAAATCTTCTACAGTTTCAAATGTAATATCCTGAAAACTGAGCTCTGTTCCCTTCACAATTACAAAGAAAGCGTCATTTCCGTAATTGCCGGTATCTTCACTAAGCTCTATATAAATCTCTTCGTTTTCTTTATTCAAATCGTTGTCAATGTAATTAGATGACGGCGATTCATCTGTTGTATGACCGTCATCAGGAGCATAGCTATTCTCTCCAAAACTGAATAATCTGCCATTGGGCAGGATTAGTTCAATAACAGAATATGCCGTCACAACAATCAGAATAATAAGAACTATAATATAAAGGTTTTTAATAAATTTTGAATGTCTGAAATACTTAAAGCCTACAAAAAGGTAGAGAAGCAAAATCACTACCAGCACAGCCGTAATTATCCAGTTATTAAAGTCTCCCATAGAAGCACCTTACTTAACATATATGTTGGGATATTCTTCCCTAAGCGTATCGATTATCTCAAGGATTGCCACTTCATCTCTATAAAGAATACCTGTTACGCCTGCGTTCAAAGATACGAGTATCGGCTTATCTTCATTGGCAGCCACGAATGAGCGAAGTGTTTCTTCAAGATCATTAAAAGTCTCATCCGTATTGCTTGAATACAGATATCCAATCTCTGTAATATCTTCATCGCCAAGCTTTACTCTGACTGTTCTCTCCGTCGGGTCGTAAGCCATATAGTCAGAATAAATCACAACATTCGGAGCATAATTATTTATATTCTCAAATGTTTCCAGCTGCTCTGTGTACATCTGATATGCTGCATTTGCAGATTCAGTCATCTGCTCCTGCTTTTCTATCTGGTTATTTAATTCTTCTTCGGTTAAATGAGTTTTATCTGCAAGAAGCTGCTGCCTGCTCATTACGATAAGCAGGACAATGAATATGACATCAAGGAGCGACGTCAGATCCAGGATAACCTCTTTTCTCCTGTTTCGTTTATTCATCCTACTTACCTTCCTCTAACTGTTTGCGGGCATACATATTTGATAACTGTTTCTCGAATTTGGTAATGATAGTCTGAACTCTGTCAGATGTAACGCTGACTTTTGAGTCGTACCATTTTAAGATGATTGCAAAAAGCAGACCAAGGAATGTTGTGATAAGAGCAAGTCCGATTGAGTTTGTAATCTCTTCCACGCCAACACTTGTAATCTGCTTAATAAGTCCTGTTACTGTACCAAGAATTCCGAGCATTGGCAGGATAGAGATAAGCTGGGAAGTCGCTCTGTAATCCGACTCAATCTTCTCATATTTCTCCTGATAGTCTTCCATAAATCCTGTCCTGATTGTAGGGATTCCTTCAGATACGCCTATCTCATTCTGGCCTGATGTGATTTGAGAAGTAGCTTCGCTTTTGCTCTTGTTTTTCTCATCTTCATACTCTTCGATTTTGTCCTCGAATTTCATATTAAGCTTTATCAGTTTTACAATCAGATAAGCAAATACAGCTGTAATAGCCAAACAAAATAAAAGTGTCAGTCCATCAGAAATTATTAATCCAAAGAAATCTTTCATTATCATGCCCGTCCTTTTAAAATACTGGTTAATAGCGAATTCAAATGAACCCACCAAATATTATTTTAACATAAAAAGGGCATGGCGCGTGCCATACCCTTTAAAAAATACATATTATTTTATTCCTCCCCCACGGCGTTCGGATCGTACTCAAGAATGTCGCCGGGCTGGCAGTTTAATACATCGCAAATTGCTTCCAGAGTTGAGAATCTGATGGCGCTTATCTTGCCCGTCTTAATCTTTGAAAGATTCACATTGGTGACTCCGACTTTTTCCGACAATTCATTTAGGCTCATCTTTCTGTCTGCCATGACACGATCAAGGCGTAATATTATTTTCCCCATATTGGTACCTCCTATAATGTCTCATCGGCAGCTTCCTGAAGCTCCATACCGTAATCAAATATGTTATAAATGCACCAGAATGTGAGGCCGACTACCACGGCGTATCCAATGGAAACCGTGCATACCATAACTACAACAAGGGTTCCGGCAATCTTGATGTGCTTCATAACACTCTTTGTAAAAGGTGTTTCGCTTGTCTCAATCTCAAGGAATGCATTTCTGATAAAGGTGACAACTATAAATGCTACCAGACAAAATGCTGCTGCCACCAGGCAGTTAAGTCCTGCGAGTATAAACGGATTTTCGATATTAAGCATATTGAGAAACTCAAATCCGCTTACATTTATGTTCTCTATATCAACCATCCCGTGAATCGTGATTGGTCTGCCGAATACAGAGAATGTTCCAAGCTCGTCCCTCTGGATAAGCATCGTAAATACACCGCCTACGATACAACATATCATTCCCACCAGTATTATTGTCTTAATTACATTAAGTACCTTTGCTGTTGTTCCTGCTGATTTTTTAATTTTCTGAATTTTAGTATTTTCCATATCTGTTCTCCTTTTCGTTAAAAAGTTATCGTTTATCGATAATTAGACTATACTACCGCCGAAAACGTTTGTCAACAACTTTTTAATGTTTTTCGTTAAATAATTATATTTTAATGAAAAATATTACTCTTTTTTCGTTGTGGAACCGAGTAAATAGGGAAAACAGATCATGCCGATGCATGCAAGACTCATCATCAGATAATATGTCTGCCACATATCGCCGTGACGCTGAACGAGATATTCAAGATATCCTGCTGCGCCCATAGATATTAATATGAGCAAAATAAGGATTATATGATACCATTTAAAGCCAGTTGTCTTAACAGACTTTACTGCCAGGACAACTGACAGTACAAGAATGATGGCGCCGGCAAATATCTGAATAACGCTTACAAATCCATTGAACGGAAAGAAATCAGAATCATATCTGGTGGAATCAAGGATATATTCAAGAGACGAAAATATCAAAAGGAACAAAGCAAATGTTCGTCCCTTTATTTCCACGAACTTAAGATAGAAAAACTTCATCATAAACCCGACAATCATAAACAGAATAAAAGCTATAAAGAATACTGCCAGGCGATACTGGACTTCCCCGTTTGTATTTAACACAGGTGAAGCAAAAGGTAACGTATGATACCTCTCATCAGTAAGTATTGCATTGCCACGGCACCCGTCATCATATAAATGTACAAGGTACAAAAGAGAAACAACCACCGATACCATGGGAGCACAGCCATCGAGAATCGCCAAAAATTCTTTCTTTAAATCTGTGATACATACAAGAAAAGCAGCCAGGCATATGCCGGGTATAATGCCTGCCATGTTATATCCGTTCTCTGAAAAAGAAAGGGCTGATTTAAACGAAGAATACTGCTCCAGATGGCAATAATAAAAGATACCTTTACCGAATATATACGAAAAGCAAACCGAAAGAGGATAAAAGAATAACAGTCGGAGTCTCTTACCTCCATTAGCGATATATAAAGAGTGCATCATGAAAAAGCCTGCCATAACGGCTATGACGATAATGATGCTGCTCCAGAGTATTTCTGTACTTCCTACAATTATGGCGACAGGTTCACGCATTATCTGTCCTCCTCAGGCAGTGCTGTGGCGAAATAAATAATATCGCTGACCGCTCTCTCGTTTCCGTAATCTATAAAGTTATACGGAACTCCCTTCCAGACAATCTCAGCTGTCTGGCCACCATCAAGGGCATAGGCATTCTCACAGCCCTTGTCATACATAATCTGAGCTGACTCCATGATTGTTGCGCCCTTTGTTCCGTATCCGTAATTAATTGTCATCAGGAAATAATGGCACGACCCGGTCTGGCCAATTGCTGAACGGGAATATGTATCATTTACTTCGCCGATCATATATGAGTTTGTAGTAACTATCTCTCCACTGTCTACAAGGACAGGACCGAATGTAAGTGAAAACAGAATATCATTATCCTTAATAAATTCCTTTGTCTGCTCTTCGCTTGTAAGCTCTCCCTTGTATGTAAATACAAGGTCTCCCGATGAATTAATATGACAGCAGTCGAGAGTGCCGGGATTAAAGCGATAGAGTTCCCTGTCATAAACAGTGATACCATAAGCCCTGAACTTGTAAAAATCTCCGTTCATTGCCACAACTGCATTTGCCTCAACCGCCAGATCCGATGCATTCTTCTGGACACTTGATCCATATGTATCATTGGCAAGCTTACGCCTAAACTGAGATGGATCTGCAATAAATACTTCAGAACAGCATATGCTGTGATTATTAAAGAGTTCCTTCCATGTGAGGACAAATATGGTCTCATCACCGTAATAATGGATATATGAATCAGTAAAATTAGTTTCAGGGTCAAAGAATAAATCCCTGTCATCTATTAATCTGGCATAGTCAGGTAAAAGATTTTCTACCTCTTCAGGCAAAACATCTCCATATGCTGTCTCAATGGGAGCAGGTACGAGAATTGTCTCCTCCGGAAGAGTATAATGCCTCGGTATAAATATAAGCCCCTCAAGAGCTGTACTCTTTGCATTATTTGAAAAGTTGTCTATCTGGGATACACCACCTGTAAAACAAAGTGACAGTTCATCGCTTGGTGTAATTACCCATTTTCCATCTCTGTATAACAAATCAAGGGTAACATTAGCTGTCTTATAGTAATTTTCAGCCGATGCTGTCATTTCATTTACGCTGCCATAATATACACTTTCAAGTACCTCAGGCAGGAAGTTGTCATCATCGTCCGCAATCTCTGACGGACTGCACTCCTCAGAAAGAGTATCGAGGTCGCTTAATACATCCGATCTGATATCAGTCAGCATGTCATTAAGTGCCAGATAATTCATTGACACAGTTATATATGCATGTTTTCCGTCAAGGATATTGTCAGACGATACGGAATATGAATAGCTGTCTGTAAGAGCTTCGTTAAAAATATTGGCATAGTAGTCTTCAGTCAGTTTTGTGCCATCAAAGAGCTGACCTGATACTGAGAGGTATCCTGCTGCAGTAGCTGTATCTCCAGTGCACCATGCATCCATAAATGCATATACTGTTTCACCTGGCTGAGATGATGGTGCAAATAAAAGTATCCCCCTGCTTGATGAAACAATGCAGAGCAGTAACGCAAAAGCCACGAGAATCCCTGCCAAAATTCCACTTATACATTTTGCTTTCTTTTTAACTGTCAGAATAACAGATACACCTAAAAGAAGGCACAAAAAAATACATACCGCAATCACAAGTTTTAAATGGGTTTTATCCATCTCTGTGATTGCAGCATATATATTAAATAAGCATGATTTTATTACTGATATAACTGTTCCTGCCACAATGGTTATTAATATATTCCTTCAAAAATTCCTGCGATAGGTGAATCGCCATCAAGGAATATTGTAGTGTTGCCATTTGTGACCGATGCCTTGAGTGCATCAAGCTGAAGCATAAAGAGGTAGAAATCTGCCTTGTCAGCATCATTGTATGCATCAGAGAGAATGCTCATGTACTCTGCTTCACCTTCTGCCTTGATTGCCTCGGCCTCTGCCATTGCCTCAGATATCATGATTGCAACTTCTGCATCTGTTGTATTTTTAATAATCTGAGCCTCAGACTCACCCTGGGCTCTGTATGCTGCTGCAATGTTATTACGCTCAGTAATCATACGATTGTATACAGCACCCTTGTTTTCATCAGGAAGGTCAAGGACCTTAATCTTTACTTCAGTAATCTCGATTCCATACTGGTCTTCCTGAGTACCTATACATCCAAGAAGCTTGTCAGAGATAATGATTGTCTCAACAGGTTCTTCCTCTGCATCTGTATCCTCGATAATATTGCCTTCCTCATCTGTCACAGATGATTCAATATCATTGATCTCAATATCATCAAGTTCCGCCTCTGTCGCATCAATCTTGATTGCAGTATCACGGCTGGCGATCAGTTCTTCCTGACTCATTGATGATATGGTCGTCTTAATCGCATTATATACAATGACATCGATACGCCCCTGGGCTGTTACGGCACTGGAATTTAATGTCTGATTGTAAAGCTTTGCATCAGTCACCTTCCAAAGTACATATGCATCGACAATCATGGTCTTTTTATCACTTGTGATAACCTCTGACGCAGGGAGGTCATAAATCTGAATAGCTTTTGTTACGGGACTGACTGTCTGAACAAAAGGAATCTTAAAATGAAGTCCCGGCTGATCAACTATCGCAATGATACGTCCAAACTGCTTTACTACACTGTACTCATTCTCGGCTGTCGTATACATGCTTGATGCGCCAACAATTATGAGTAATACAACGATTATAATAAATAAAGATTTTCCTGCTTTCTTCATGTTGCGCCCTCCTTAATTCTCACCGGCTGAAGTGCCGTTTTCCAAAAGGGCCGCTGTACCATCCTCATAATCGCCTGTTACTGAGTAATACTTGCTGATACCGTCGCCGTTACTGTCGATTACAATCTTAAGGGTAGGAAGAACTTCTTCCATTGCCTCAAAGAATAGACGCTGCTTTGTAATAAGAGGGTAATTGATGTACTCATCATACTCCTCTGTAAATCTCGCAACCTGACCGTTGGCCTCATTAATACGGGCTGCCTTTTCTGCCTCTGCTTCCTGAATAATTCTGTCTGCTTCAGCCTCAGCTGCGGGAATCTGCTCATTACGATATGTATTGGCCTCGTTAATAGCCGACTCCTTGCCCTGCTTTGCAGTTTCTACTGCAGTAAATGCCTCAATGACATCATCTGTCGGAGGCTCTACGTCCTGGATACTGGCATCCACAAGTGTGATACCGATATCTTCCTGCTCGAGCTCTGCGATAATCATTGACTTAACATTACTCTGAATCTCAGCCTTGCCCGTAGTAATTGCAGTATCAACAGTGTATGCCGATACTGTAGATCTGATTGCAGAGAGTGCAATATTCTTAACTATAAAGTCAGGCTCACTTGACTGGTAAAGATATTTGATGGGATCTGTAACCTGATATGAAATATAGAAATCACAGTCGATAAAATTGTAATCGGACGTAATCATGATGGACTCATGCTCAACGCTGTATGCATTACCGGAGCTGTCCTCACTGTACCCGATCATAAGACCTTTAACGGTAGTATCAACCTTTGTCACTTTCTGAATAAAAGGAATCTTGAAGTGAAGTCCCTTCTCACTCATAAGTTCTGCTTTACCAAAAGTAGTGATAACTGCCGACTCAGTCTCCTCAACTGTATAAATAGAATCAAGGCCGACAAAAATAATCGCGATAACGATTATTACTTTCCATATGCTTCCGCCTTTTTTCTTAAAAAAATCTTTAAAGTTAAAAGGTTCCGTATACCGTTCCATCCATTCCTCCCTTGTGACAAAATAATAAATGTCACGTATTATAACTCTGCTTTAATCTGCTCGTATACACCGTCTCCGTCAAGCTTGTATGCCTTTAAAAGATCTGCTGCTGAACCTGACTCGCCGAATACATCATAAATACCAATGCGTTTAACCTTGCAGGGATATTTCTCTGCAAGTACTTCACATACTGCAGAACCGAGACCACCTATTACTGAGTGCTCCTCAACAGTAAATACTTTGCCTGTCTTCTTGGCACTCTTTAAGATAATATCTTCATCAATAGGCTTGATTGTATGCATATCAATGACATCAGCCTTTATGCCGTCTGCCTCAAGCTTCTCTGCTGCCTTAATTGCACTGTCTACCATAAGACCTGTTGCAATAATTGTGATGTCAGAGCCTTCCTTAATCTGGATACCCTTGCCCCACTCAAACTTATATGTTGCGGGATCATTGATTACAGGTACTGCCGAACGGCCCAGTCTGATATATACAGGTCCTTCATAAGTTGCCGCAGCTCTGACTGCTGCTCTCGCCTCCACATCATCTGCAGGATTCATTACAACCATGCCGGGAATGGTACGCATAAGAGCCAAATCCTCAAGACACTGGTGTGATGCTCCGTCCTCTCCTACAGTGATACCTGCGTGGCTGGCGCAAATCTTTACATTAAGATGAGGGTAACCAATTGTATTTCTAACCTGCTCAAAAGCTCTGCCTGTTGCAAACATTGCAAATGAGCTTGCGAAAGGAATCTTGCCGCATGCTGCAAGACCGCCTGCTATACTCATCATATTTCCTTCAGCTATACCGCAGTCAAAGAATCTGTCGGGATAAGCCTTTTTAAACATTGCTGTCTTTGTTGCTCCTGCCAGATCAGCATCAAGAACAACGATATCTTTATTTTCAGCACCAAGCTCTACGAGAGTCTGACCGTAGCTTTCTCTTGTCGCTATCTTCTTTACTTCACTCATTTCCTGTCTTCCTCCGTATTATGCGTTAAGCGCTTCGCCGATTTTCTCAAGTTCTGCCATGGCTGCCTCATACTGCTCATCATTAGGTGCAACACCATGCCATGAAGCATTATCCTCCATGAACGATACACCCTTGCCCTTTAATGACTTAGCAATGATTGCTGTAGGTACGCCCTTGGTTTCTTTGGCCTTGTTAAATGCTGCTCTCATCTCATCAAAGTTGTGAGCATCTATATTAATTACATTAAAATTAAAAGCCTCAAATTTCTTATCAATAGGATAAGGAGAGTTTACATCGCCTACGCGTCCGTCAATCTGAAGATCGTTGTTATCAACGATGACTACAAGATTATCAAGTTTCTTGGCTCCGGCAAACATAGCAGCCTCCCATACCTGGCCTTCCTGAATCTCACCATCTCCGAGAAGTGTGTATGTTCTGTATGACTTACCGTCAAGCTTTGCAGCAAGTGCCATACCAACTGCTGCTGAGATACCCTGCCCCAGTGAACCTGTAGACATATCAATACCGGGTGTTTTCTTCATGGAAGGATGTCCCTGAAGATGTGAACCTAAATGTCTGAGTGTAATCAGGTCTTCCTTGGGGAAGAAACCTTTCTCTGCAAGTGCTCCGTAAAGACCGGGTGCAGTATGACCTTTTGAGAGTACAAATCTGTCTCTGTCAGGATCCTGAGGATTTTTTTGATCCACATTCATCTCTTCAAAATAAAGAAATGTAAAAATATCTGCTGCCGAGAGTGATCCTCCCGGATGTCCTGCCTTTGCCGAATGAACGGATACAATGATATCCTTTCTCACTTCATTGGCGATTTTCTGAAGCTCCTTGTTGTCCATTTGTGTTATCTCCTTGGAAAAATAGGGCGTCTTTTGAGACGACCACATGATATTGTATCATCATCGGGATGAAAATGCCACATCATGTGGCATTTTCCCGAAATATATCATATATTATTAATAATAATAGTATGAGAATGCCTTATATACGGTATCACCGTACTCAAGATACATTACTCTGAAATTCTCATATCCATCTTCTTCGTAGAAGTAGATGTAAGCTTCATCATCATCAAACAGACCTTCCGTGTCGCTTGTAATCAGAAGGAAGTTGCCATTCTCATTTTCTTCGTAATCGAAGTAATCATAGTCAACACCTTCGATATCCCTGATGACACCGGTTCCGTCATTATAAAGAATTACACCGAAGCATTCTCTCTCAAATGTCTTTCTGTCAACAACAGGCAGATATGTATCTTCTCCATCAACAGTCTTCACGAAGCCTGTCCATGGCGTAATATAATAAATATCTGTTATGTTCGCTTCCACAAAGTCATCCGGATCAAAGTACGCACCGTAGTATTCTATCTCCGGATCATCAAATGTTGTGAATTCGCAGTCATTAAATTCTGCCTGGAAGTTATACAGTATGGATTCAGATTCATTCTCTCCAAACGTACAATCGTTAAATACATTTATAAAGATATCAGGATCCATGGTAAATCCACCGTTGGAATTCTCGAATACACAATTATTGAACTCGCAGTATGAATCCTGAGCATATGAGTATATGGGGCCGAAATCGCAGTCGTGGATATTGCAGTCATTTGCAGATAACCATGAAACATATTCCATATAAACTCCGTAAGTTCCACAGCCGTACAAATCAAGCTGTGACAAATATACTTCGTTACATGTATTAAATGAGAGTACATTTCCGCTGCACTGACCCAAGTCTGTATGACCTAATGTCATATTGTAAATGCCTATGTCATCACAGTTGATAAATGCAAGTACATCGGCATATCTGGGATCTGTCTGAATCTCTGTATCAAGAGGATCATCAGTCTCACCTGAAATAAAGAGACTTGTCACATCACTGATCATTACTTCGTAGCCGTCATATACTTCCAGTATGTTTACATAGTCATGGGTGTCATTAAAGTCATCCACATCTATACTGTCAAGATAATCCGAAAGGACATATGTACCCTCTGCAAGTGTTATGTTTGTATAAGGATAAATATTATCTAAAAAGTCTTCCATATTATCGACACTCACATAAGTAAGATCAGTGGGCTCGCTTGAATATGAATCATCATATGTACAGTCATTAAATGTAAATGAACCGTAGTTAAATATCTGGGCATTGTAGAGCGATGTCTCAAATGCTCCGAAAGAACAGTTGTTGAATATTACACTGTTGCCGTCTGTGTCATAAATAAAATCGGCACCATACTCGCTTGCACTGTTGTCATAAAAATCACAGTCACTGAATGTAACCGTAGAATCGTAAATGTCAAAGAGTGTGAAGCATACGCATCCGTAAATAGAGCAGTTATTAAATTCTGCAGAAGAGTACTGGATATTTACCGTACCGTAGCTACAGTCCCTGATAATAGTATTATCAACAGTAATGTTGTATGAGTAATTTGACCAGATTCCGTATGTACCACAACCGTAGAGATCCATTCCTGAAATATCCACGCCGTCGCAGTCGCTAAAGTTAAGGACAGCACCTGAGCAGTATCCTTCACCGTCTGTATGGCCAACTGTCATACCCTGAAGAGTGATATCCTCGCATCCTTCAAAGTTAAGTACACATGCATATCTGGGCTCAACCTGAAGTTCCACCTCATATTCAGACATGATAGTCAGGTCTTCAACATCTTTAATTACTACTTCAAGACCGTCATACGCATCACGGATCTGAACGTAGTCATGATGATCGTTAAAGTCTTTTCCATCTGTTCCGTAGAGGTCCTCAAGGTCAGGTGTCATGTCATATACACCATCCTCAATGACAATTGTCACACCCGGTGCAATGGCATCAAGAAGTTCTTCTGTAGAAGAAACGCTGATTTCGCTGTTTTCCTCAGTTTTGTCCTTCTTGTCTTTCTTGTCCTTCTTCTCTTCCTTCTCATCTTCTTCTGCACCACATGCAGTAAAGATCATGGCTGCGCAAAGAGTCATGGCAGTCATCAGAAACTTGAATCTCTTCATGTTCTCCTCCTTCATAAAACTAACTTACTTTGTTCCCCGTATACAGTGAATAGTATTTACCCTTCTTCTCAAGGAGCTGTTCGTGATTGCCCCTCTCTATAATACGGCCCTGCTCAAGTACCATGATGCAGTCCGCATTTTTAATGGTTGATAATCTGTGGGCAATGACAAATGTGGTCCTGCCCTTCATAAGTGAATCCATACCTGCCTGAACCAGCTTCTCGGTACGGGTATCTATGGAACTTGTCGCCTCATCAAGGATAAGTACCGGAGGATCTGCAATCGCCGCTCTTGCTATAGCTATAAGCTGACGCTGTCCCTGGGACAGGTTGGCTCCGTCTCCGGTAAGCATTGTATCATATCCGTCAGGAAGTCTTGTAATAAAACCGTGGGCATTGGCAAGCTTTGCTGCCGCGATGACTTCCTCCTCCGTGGCATTTAATTTACCGTATAAAATATTCTCCTTAACCGTACCTGTAAACAGATGGGTATCCTGGAGAACTATTCCAAGAGACCTTCTAAGGTCTGCTTTCTTAATCTTATTAATATTAATACCGTCATACCTGATTTTGCCATCCTGAATATCATAGAATCTGTTAATCAGGTTTGTAATCGTAGTCTTGCCGGCACCCGTCGATCCGACAAAGGCAATCTTCTGACCGGGAGTTGCGGATATCTTAATATTATGAAGAACTATCTTGTCATCGGAATATCCGAAGTCTACATCATTAAATTCCACATCACCCTTAAGCTCTACATATGTGGTTGTATCGTCGGCTTTATGATAATGTTTCCAAGCCCAGCGTCCTGTATGGTCAGGAGTCTCGATGAGCTTGCCGTCTTTTTCCTTGGCGTTAACAAGGGTAACATATCCCTCATCAGGTTCAGGCGCCTCGTCCATTAAGTCAAATACTCTCTCCGCTCCGGCAAGAGCCATTACGATAGAGTTGAACTGCTGGGAAACCTGGGTAATAGGCATGTGAACTGCTCTGTAATATGTAAGGAATGCCACAACTGATCCGACAGAGAGTGCTCCGAATTTATCCATTGTGAGCAGACCTCCGACGATGGCACAGATAACATATCCCATATGTCCGAGCTGACCGTTAATCGGTCCGATGATATTTACAAACTTATTTGCCTTTGATGCACTGTCGTAAAGCTCATCATTAAGCTCATTAAATTTCTTGATGCCCTCTTCCTCATGGCAGAATGCCTTAACGACTTTCTGACCCTGCATCATTTCCTCGATATATCCGTTTACGGTACCAAGATTCTTCTGCTGTCTGATGAAGTTCTCACCTGACTTGCCTGCAACCTTGGCTGTCACGAATACCATGATAAATACGGTGATAAACATGGTAAAAGTAAGCGGTATGCTGAGCATAAACATGCATACTACTACACCAGTAATGGTGATAACTGAGTTAATAAGCTGAGGCATGCTCTGGCTAATCATCTGACGGAGTGCATCAACGTCGTTTGTATAAATTGACATGATATCTCCGTGGGCATGAGTATCAAAATACTTTATGGGCAGTGTCTCCATCCTGTTAAACAGTGTCTTCCTGAGTCTGTTTAACGTACCCTGAGTAATCTTGACCATAATCATGGACTGGGCAAATGTCGCAATTACTCCGACACCGTACACAATAACCATCTGTATTATTTTTCTAAGTAACGGTCCAAAGTCATTGCTGCCCTGCTCAAGCATGGGCTTAATATAATCATCGATGAGGTCTCTTGTGAACATGGTTCCGTAGAGAGATGAAAGCACCGATATAATAAGGCATGTTATTGCTATTACAGCAAGAACTACATAGTTGCCATATGCAAAAACCACCAGTCTCTTAAAAGTCGCGCCGGGATTCTTGAGCTTTGGCTTGGGTCGAAGGGCCATCTCGGCTTTTCTGCCCATCTTTACTTCCTTAGCGTTCTCTTCTACCATTATCTCTCACCTCCCTGCTCATCGAAATCTCCGGTTCCGCCGGTCTGTGATTCATATACCTCTCTGTATATCTCATTATTCTTAAGGAGGTGCTCATGCGTATCAAAGCCATTGATGCGTCCGTCCTCAAGTACTATAATGCGGTCTGCATCCATAACACTCGAAACACGCTGGGCAATGATAAGTTTTGTTGTACCCGGCAGTTCCTCTCTGAATGCTTTTCTGATTTTTGCATCCGTTGCTGTATCGACAGCACTTGTCGAGTCATCAAGAATCAGAATCTTGGGATTCTTAATAAGAGCTCTGGCGATACAGAGTCTCTGCTTCTGACCTCCGGATACATTTGTACCCCCCTGTTCAATATGAGTATTATATTTATCAGGCATCTGCTCGATAAATTCATCTGCACATGCAAGACGGCATGCCTTTATGCACTCTTCATCTGTGGCGTCCTTATTACCCCAGCGAAGGTTCTCAAATATACTTCCGCTAAAGAGGACATTCTTCTGAAGGACAACTGCCACCTGATTACGAAGCACTTCAAGATCATACTCCCTGACATCGACTCCGCCTATCTTAACAGAACCCTGAGACACATCGTAAAGTCTTGGAATCAGATTTACGAGACTGGACTTGGCACTACCGGTAGAACCGATGATACCTATGGTCTCTCCTGATTTAATATCGAGCTTTATATCCTTAAGTACAGGTTCTCCCGTACCTGATTTATATGAGAAATCAACATCATCAAATACTATGCTTCCGTCCTTAACTTCCATGACGGGGTTTTCGGGATTAACGATATCAGGCTCCTCATTAAGTACTTCAGCAATACGCTCTCCCGAAGCAGCACTCATGGATACCATAACGAATATCATGGACATGAGCATAAGGCTCATGAGGATACTCATGCAGTATGACAAAAGGCTGGTCAGGTTACCTGTAGTTAGGTCGCCCACAACTATCATATGGGCACCTACCCAGCTGATTAACAAAATACATGTATAAACTGTGGCGCTCATGATTGGAGCGTTTATTACAACCTTTGTCTCCGCTTTAATAAAGAGATTATAAATATCATCGGAAGCCTTCTCGAACTTGCTCTTCTCGTAATCTTCCCTTACATAAGCCTTAACTACTCTGATGGCGTTTGTATTTTCCTGAACTGACGCATTTAAGTTGTCGTATTTCTTAAATACTCTTCTGAATGCGCTCATCGCGAGAATGACAATAATAATAATGACACAGGCAAGTCCCAGAGTTGCATACAGATAAATGGATGCAATCCTCGGCGAAATCATGAATGCTGCTATCATTGATATAATCATGGAAAAAGGTGCTCTGAAGCACATACGCAGGATCATCTGGTATGCATTCTGAACATTGGTGACATCAGTTGTCATACGGGTGACGAGACCTGCTGTCGAGAATTTATCTATGTTGGAAAAAGAAAAGGTCTGTATCTTTTCATACATCGCTTTTCTTAAATTACGGGCAAATCCTGTTGATGCCGTGGCTCCAAATATTCCACCACCCATACCTGCAGCAAGACCACAGAGAGCGAGGAGAAGCATAACACCGCCCATCATAAATATGTATTTCAGATCCGTACCACCTTCAGCCTCGATACCGTTATCAACAATAAGTCCAAGGCATACGGGAATGATAGTCTCGAAGATAACTTCGATAACCATACAAAGCGGTGTCAGTATCGAATCTTTTTTGTACTGCTTTACTTCTCTTAGTAATGTCTTTATCATTGTTTTTCCTTTAATATTTCAGTTACAGTTAAAATGTGAGTCCGACCAGGTCAATAAGTACACCCCACAGTACACCGATTACATAGAGCACGCCTATTACAGTAAATGTCTCTTTTTTGTTCTTATTGCTCCTTATGAGGACAAGTATACCGACTCCTGCATTAACAAGCAGTCCGGCAAAAAGATTTCCGGTAGTAATCACTTCATCAAGGAACAGCTCAGTAATGATTACAGAAGATGCACAGTTTGGTATAAGTCCTATAAGTGCCGAAATCATATGTCCCAATACGGGAATATTCATAAACAGGGACGCTAAGGTATCCTCTCCGATTAATTCAATCACTATATTAAGAAGCAGTGATAAAGCAAAAATATATGCGAATACCTGGGCTGTTCTCTTTATGACAACCAGCCAGAAAGGGCCTACACAGCAGCTCTGCATACATATGGGCTGGGATTCCTTTTCCACCTGTTTTTTGCCCATTATCCTGACTGCTTTTTTATTATTCACATCCTTCTTTCTGACAAAAACCTTTATGGCAATATCGACCATGTATCCCATAAAAATACCGATACACATTTTTACTGTCAGGAGTTTTCCTATACTCAGAACAGGAAACGATGACGATATGAGTATGGGCAGCATATCATCTGATGCAGACAAGAATACAGCCAGCATGGTGCCGACTGTAATCACTTTGTCAGAAAATAGCGTAGCTGCCGCAGCCGAGAGACCGCACTGTGGTATGACACCGACAGCGCCGCCTATAAGGGGGCCAACTGCTCCGGCTTTCTTAACAGCCATTGCTATACGGTTGCCTGCCTTACGGGTCAGCAGCTCTATCAGTATGTAGATGACAATCAGAAACGGCACAAGCTTTATGCTGTCAATGAATGCATCAAGTAAACAATCTATAAAGAAATCCATAAATAATACGAGGTATTAATCTACCCTGTTGTAATTAATGAGGCATCCCTTAAGGATAATCTGTCTCTCCTCATCTGTAAGATCTCCGAGAGTCATTGTAAATTCCTTAAGACTGCCGTCCTTAACAGCATAAGCCTTAATCTCTGAAGCCTTGTCTTCTACGGCCTTCTTAATCTCAGGTACAAAGATGTAGTCAAGGTTTGCAAAAGGAAGTTCTCCTTCAGGAATGATGAAAGGAAGCATACCCCAGTTGATAAGGTTTGAACGGTATCTCTTTGTAGCATACTCGTTGGCAATATTAGCCCATCCGCCAAGTACTTTCTGGCAGCTTGCTGCCTGCTCTCTTGCAGAACCGTCGCCGGGCTTAACAGCAAATATTGTTGAGCCGATACCGATGTTCTCATGGCTGACATTAGGGAATGTACCCTTAATCACGGTCATTACATCCTTAATCTCAGGAAGTACTTCGCAGGGATGTCCACCCTCTTCAAGAGCCTTCTCTGCTTTCTGAACTTCTTTTGCTCTTTCAACATACTTAGGATCTTTTCTCGATAATGTAAATTCAGCAAGACCGAGAGGATTTGATCTGTATGAAGATGTCTCACCTGAAGGGATAAGCTCATCTGTTGTTGTAACGGGATCGTGAATCTCCGATACACACTTGAGCACAAGGTTCTCAGGGAGAGCAACCATTGCGGGCCAGTCCTTAATATTAGGACCAAACTTTATCTCTACGCTGTCATCAGCAACGCCCTTTGAGTCAAATACTCTGTTCTCATAAATAGTGCTGTCAAAGTAATACTTATACTCACCGATCTTGTCAGGCACTTCTGTTGCGGGAGTAAGGTATCCCTTGTTTGCTGCAGTAGCTGCAATTGATCTTGCATCCATAAGTGCAACCGATGCAATCTGACCTGACTGAAGCTTTGAACCTTCTCTGTTCGGGAAGTTTCTTGTAGAGTGTCTGATAGAGAATGCATTGTTTGAAGGTGTATCACCTGCACCAAAGCAGGGACCACAGAATGCGGTCTTAAGTATCGCACCTGTCTGCATAATCTTTGCTGCAGCACCGTTTTTAATAAGTTCCATATATACAGGCATTGAAGCCGGGTATACATTAAGTGTAAATTCATCGGGACCTATTGAAGCGCCGTTTAAGATATCAGCAGCTGCGCAGATATTCTCAAATCCACCGCCGGCACAACCTGCAATGACGCCCTGCTCCACATAGAATTTACCGTTTCTGATCTTGTCTGTAAGCTTGTACTCAACAGCTCCGTCAAGAGATACAAGGGCACGCTTCTCTGTCTCGTGGAGAATATCCTCAAGGTTTGCGTTAACCTCTTCGATAGTATATGTATTCGAAGGATGGAAAGGCATTGCTATCATAGGCTTAATCTTTGAGAGATCAACCGTTACAACACCATCGTAGTAAGCTACGTCTCCGGGGTTAAGCTCTTTATAATCCTCAGGTCTCTTATGGATATCATAAAATTCCTTAATCTTGTCATCTGTCTTCCAGATAGAAGAAAGGCATGTTGTCTCGGTTGTCATTACATCCACGCCAATACGGAAGTCAGCTGAAAGCTTCTCAACACCGGGTCCTACGAACTCCATCACCTTATTCTTAACGTATCCGTTCTTGAATACCGCACCGATTATTGCAAGGGCAACGTCCTGGGGACCAACTCCCTTAGCAGGTTCTCCTGTCATATATATAGCTACGACGCCGGGCATATTGATATCATATGTCTGATTAAGGAGCTGCTTAACAAGCTCAGGGCCTCCTTCACCCATAGCCATGGTACCGAGGGCACCGTATCTTGTATGGGAGTCAGATCCGAGAATCATGCGTCCTCCGCCTGCGAGCATTTCTCTTGCAAACTGATGAATTACTGCCTGATGAGGGGGTACATACACACCGCCATATTTCTTGGCACATGTGAGACCAAACATGTGGTCATCCTCGTTGATGGTACCGCCTACTGCACAAAGCGAGTTGTGGCAGTTTGTAAGTACATAGGGAATGGGGAACTTCTTAAGTCCTGAAGCTCTCGCAGTCTGTATAATACCTACGAATGTAATATCGTGTGATGTAAGCTTGTCGAACTTGATCTTAAGCTTATCCATATTTCCTGATGTATTATGGCTCTCAAGAATACCGTAAGCTATGGTATTTTTCTTTGCAGCCTCTTTTGACACGTCCTTGCCTGTCTGTGCCTTGATTTTATTAAGGGCTTCACTGTCATCTGCGATGAGCTGTGAACCGTTAACAAGATATGCTCCACCTTCGTATAAACTGATCATTTTATATAAAATCCTTTCGTGAAATTTTACGCGTCGTTATTATAACATAAGTAGAAATATCATTCAAAAAAAGATATAATAATATCCAACTATTTGTTTAGAAATTGTTTAGTGTAAAAGGTTTTAAAAGGGGAATTAAATATGCCTGAAGTAACACAGGAAATAAGTATACCTATGTTTTTTGCCCACGAGGGATTTCTGGGCGCCACTGTCGTAATGTGTATATGCAGTTTCTATTACTGCGTTATAAGAGGACAGACAAAGAAACTTCAGAACAAGCTGTTTCTGTCGATGGTCGGAATTACTTTCATAGACGCCATCTGCAACCTTGTTTCCAATTTTGCAAAACCTCATATTGGTGAATCAGAGGCCTGGTTTTATGTACTGACAGTTCCTCAGTTCATTTATTTTATTTTTCATGCGTGTCTTGCGGCACTCTTCTGTTTTTATGTATCTGTAGTCACAGGTGCCTATCACAGCTTAAGAAAAAAATACAGACATATTTACCAGCTTCCTATGTATGCAACGCTGGTTATGATTTTAACCAACCCATGGACTCAGGTTATTTATCATTTTGACGAACAGGGAGGCTACCACAGAGGTCCGGGACATAAATGGCTCTATATTGTAGCTGCTTTTTATTTCCTGTTCTCATGCAGTATGCTTTTCGTATTCTGGAAAGCCCTTAACCTGAAGCTTCGAAGGGTTATGAGATTCTTCTTCATCGTGGTATTCATCGCCTTGTTCCTGCAGATGATATTCGTAGACCTCAGGATAGAGCTCTTTGGCCAGGCAGTCGGACTCTGCGGCGTCATGATTGTTCTCGAGGGTGAGGAAGGCCGTAAGGACCCGCGGACCGGTATATACAACCACGCAGCCCTGTCGTATGACGTAAACAGGAATATGAGGGTCCGCAAGTCATTCTTTATCATATGCCTTAAGATGGTTAACCCTTCATCAATGATGCAGATGATTGGTCCCGTCAACATAGAGAAGCTCACCGAGATGACAGGTGACTTCCTGACAACCCTCGTTCCCAAGC
>JAEEGL011264440.1_pt1 | contig 27790 bp, 27 predicted proteins | sample 9134231 | NCBI WGS metagenome assembly JAEEGL01 (sample SAMN16246548, study PRJNA631951) | gut metagenome | biome: gut microbiome; feature: rumen; material: fiber-attached | host: Bos | place: Iran: Karaj | collected 2018-10
ATCAGATAGCGGTAGAGCACATCGAACGTAATCGCCGGACGGGCGTGTCCCAGATGGGCGTCACCGTACACAGTGGGCCCGCAGACATACATGCCTACGTGCCCCTCGTGCAGCGGTTTGAATGTTTCCTTTAGTCGTGTTAATGAATTATAAATTTCTAACATAATCGAAAGTCAAAAGACTGCTCCGTTCAGAGAAGCGTTTTAGGATCGAGGTTGTTTTTCTCGATGTCCTTGAAATACTTGAAGGTCCCTACTTTGAGTTCGTCGCAAGCGGCTTCGTCGCAGACGATGATACCGTGCTGGTGCATCTGGAGCGCGGAAACAGTCCACATGTGGCTGATCGGTTCCTCAATAGCGTGCTGCAGCGCGCGGGCTTTGTTATGACCATTGACCATAATGAGCACTTCCTGTGCATCCATGACGGTCCCTACACCTACGGTGAGGGCTGTCTTAGGCACCTTATTGACATCATTGTCGAAGAAACGGCTGTTAGCAATGATCGTATCGGTGGTCAGCTCTTTCTTGCGGGTGCGGCTGGAGAGGGAAGAACCCGGCTCGTTGAAGGCTATATGTCCGTCCGGACCGATACCGCCGAGGAACAGATGAATACCTCCGTAGTTCCTGATTTTCTCTTCATACCGTGCGCATTCCGCTGCCAGATCGGCTGCATTGCCATTCAGGATGTTCACATTCTCCTTGCGGATGTCAATATGGCTGAAGAAATTATTCCACATGAAACTATGATAACTCTCCGGGTGCTCTTCCGGCAGGTTGACATACTCGTCCATATTGAAGGTGACTACATTGCGGAAGGACACTTTTCCCTCTTGGTTCAGCTTGATAAGCGCCTTATACATACCAAGCGGCGAACTGCCTGTCGGCAGACCCAACACAAACGGAGCCCCCTCTTTAGGTCCAAACTCATTGATTCGTTTTGCTACATAGTTCGCTGCCCACTGACTCAGCAGGTCATACGAAGGTTCGATAATTACACGCATGGGATTTATTCGTTTTCACATTTTCTTATTTTCACATTTATTCACCGAGAAGGATTTCCGCCAACTCCGGTTCCTCCGGGTTGACAGCAACAATCTCACCCTCGCGGTCGATCAGTACGGTGAAGGGGATATACTCCACTCCGTATTTATCGGAACACGGGTGCTCCTCATCCTCCCGCATCTGAAGCCAAGGCATCTGCTCTTCCTGGAGCGCTACGCGCCAAGCCATAGCGTCTTGATCGACAGAGCAACTGAGTATCTGCAGATGTCCCTCCGGCTGCGAAGCATAGATTTCTTTGAGCACCGGAATAAAACGGCGACACGGCCCGCACCAGCTTGCCCAGAAATCAAGCAATACATAGTCGGTCCTGCCTACCACCTCGCTCAGGGACAACTCCTCGCCTTCCGGCGTGAGAGCGGTGATATCAGTGTAGGCGTTCTCACTCGCTGCTTCTGCTACTTGCTCCTGAGTCTGTTCCTGCTCTTGAGACTCTGCGGCTTGCTCAGCCGGTTTCTTGGTACAGCCGATTAATAAGGTACAAAGGGACAAAGTACCAAGTACCAAGGAATGATAGATTTTCTTTTTCATTGTTGTATTGTTTTAGTCTATTTTTTGTAACACTACTGCGCTTCGTGCCGGCAGATACATCTTCAGCCACCCCTTGCCGTCTTTGGCGTAGAGTTCGTCGTGCTCCGTGAAATGCTCTACCGAGTCATCGCTCAAGCCGAAGCCTGCAAACTCCTTGGCATCGGTATTAAGCACCACTTTGTATTTGCCTTCCGGCACCAGCATACCATAGTCTGCAAATGATTTCTGGCCGTTCCAGTTGAAGATGAAAAGCAGGTCTCCGCGTGAATAAGCCACCACCTGGTCGCCTTCGTTATCCCACCATTTCATCACCCATGGCAGATGTTTGCCTACGTTGTACCGTTTCTCCTCTGCCGTCGGGTTCTGCGTCAGCAAGTGGTTCTTCAGCAGATGGATCATGGCTTCGTCAAAACGGTTCAAGTCGGCAAAGAAATAATTAGGATTGTCCACCAAACTCCACTGTCTGCGGGCGTATTTATAACTCCATCCGTTCCCCTCGCGCGGGAAATCGATCCACTCTGGATGGCCGAATTCATTCCCCATGAAGGTCAGATATCCGCCATTGATCGTAGAGGCCGTCACGAGCCGGATCATCTTATGCAACGCTATACCCCGGTCTGCCATATAGGTAGAATGGCCATGCTCGAAATGCCAGTACATATCTGCGTCCACCAGACGGAAGATAATGGTCTTGTCTCCTACCAGCGCCTGATCATGACTCTCAGCATAACTGATGGTCTTCTCGTCCTCGCGTCTGTTAGTCATCTCAAACAGGATATGACCGGCTTTCCAGTCCTCGTCTTTCACTTCCTTGATATACTTGATCCAGAAATCAGGAATACCCATTGCCAGCCGGTAGTCGAACCCGACGCCGCCATCCTCTATCTTAGCCGCCAGTCCCGGCATTCCCGATACCTCTTCCGCTATCGTGACCGCATCAGGTTTCACCTCATGAATCACCTTATTCGCCAGGGTCAGATACATGATTGCGTCGCCGTCCTCGTTGCCGCTGAAATAACTCGGATATCCGTTGAAATCCTCTCCCAATCCGTGGCTGCGATAGATCATACTGGTCACACCGTCAAAACGGAATCCGTCAAAATCATATTCATCCAGCCAGAACTTGCAGTTGCTCAACAGGAAATGCAGCACTTCGTTCTTGCCGTAATTGAAGCAAAGGCTGTCCCAAGCCGGGTGTTCCCGACGCGCGCCGTCGTGGAAATACTGATACGGAGTACCATCGAAATTACCCAGTCCTTCCAGTTCGTTTTTCACGGCATGGCTGTGTACCAGATCCATAATCACTTTCATTCCATGGCCGTGGATGTCATCAATAAGGGCTTTCAACTCATTCGGTGTACCGAAACGACTGGATGCGGCAAAGAAGTTAGACACATGGTATCCGAAACTGCCATAGTACGGGTGCTCCTGAATAGCCATGATCTGCACGCAGTTATAGCCCAGTTTGGCTATACGCGGCAATACATCGCGGCGGAACTCCTCGTAACTATTCACCTTCTCCTGTTCCGACGACATGCCTACGTGACATTCGTAGATATAAAGACCGTCTTTGCCTACTTTCTTGGTCTTCGCGGAATTACGGTGTTTCCATTCGTACTCCGGTTCATCCCATACTTGGGCAGAAAAAATCTTGGTGTTCGCATCCTGTACGACACGCCGCACATAGGAAGGGATGCGTTCGCCGTATCCTCCCTGCCACTCAACCAGCAGTTTATAGAGTTGCTCGTGTTTGAGTGCTTCTTCCGGCATTCTGGCTTCCCATACGCCGTTTCCGACCGGCTGCAAGCGGTAGGCTTCATCTTTCTGCCATCCATTCATATCGCCCTTGATATAGATTGCAGTCGCATTGGGAGCCCATTCGCGGAGGACCCATTCGCCGGCTACTTTCTTGCCTTTCTCGTCAATATAGGGCTTCTTGTGGTGGAGACCGAAATAGAGGTATCCTGTTGCCCAGTCGGCGAGTTTGGCACCGCCGGTTATTTCTGCTTCCTTGCGGCTGGCATAGTCAGCGCGGGCTTGCAACGCTCCTTCATAGGGTTGCAGATACGGGTCGCGCTCTACTATCGGCAGATGTTTTATTTCTTTCTTTGTTGCCATAAGTGTGTGTTTTTTAATGGTTTGTTATTAAGGATGACCGGGAGATTATTGATTTACTCTCGCTTTAACGATGATCTTACGGTACTCTTTTCCCGGAGCGATTCCCGGTTGGTGGGCATCAGAGGGGAAGAACACGGCAAAATGACCTGCGGGAACTGTAAACTTAGCCGTAGCTTTGTCGCCATAGAACTCTACATCCTTGCCTTCGTCGTATTCCTGGGTCACTTCCTGACAGTCCACCTGTGCTTTCCATCCCATCTCTTCATCATCACCAAGCGGTATCTGAATATCCAGATAGTCCTTGTGCGCCTCCATACGGCATTTGGATTCCTCCTTGCCCTTGAAGTCAAGAATGTTTACAAACAGATCCTTTCCGTCCAGATAGATCTTGCATGCCGGCAATTCCTCAAGATCATTGTCATTGTAGAATTGCATAAATTGTTTCAGTCCGGGTACGCTGTCGAAATACCAGTCAGCGTTCTCTAATTTGTCAAGTATCATAATTCTTTTTGTTTAATTTTGGCTACAAAATTACAATAAATATTTCATATACGCAATAACTTACACATTTTGTGTCAATTATTCATCATTCGAGATATCTCTTTCGCAGGATTTGCATATCCTCCCGAGAGAGACATAAGATCTCATGCAGGTAGTTTGTCATTCCTCCGAATTCACGGTCTATGAGATCCAATGTAGAGATAAAATTCGCCGTTGAGACCCCCATAAACGCCTGGATGACAGCCATTTCGTCTTCTCCTCCTCCTCTTTCAATAACATCTTTATTCAGCCGTTCTACAATAGGTCTGTAAGCCTTATTGCTTTCATCGAAATCGGCAATAACGGTTTCTCTCTCCACGCCGAGGGCAAACATCAGGAAGGCAGCGCCCCATCCGGTCCTGTCCTTTCCTTGCGCGCAATGCCACAGAATACCTCCGTCAGCGGGTGCCTCCACGATCAGACGCAGAAACGCTGCATATTGCAACTGCGAGAACTCGCTCCTGATAAGAGACGGATACATATTGGCTGCCATCTTCTGTACCTCGGGATAAAACGAGTAATTGACAATATGCCGGTCCAGTTCAAAAAACGCCTCATCGGGTATGGGTTTACCTGTCTGTTGCTCTGCACGCATATCAATCGTCGGCAACAAGTGGTGCTGCACACCTTCTATCTCCCTGTCCGGCACCACCTGAAACTCGCCCATCGAACGGAAATCAAAGATCCGGCAGAGGTTATACTCCTGCTTCAGCCGTGCTACATCTTCGTCCGATGCGTCATGCAGGTGCGCGGTACGCAACAGGCGGTGAGGACGGATGGATTTACCTCCGGCTCCGAGAATACCGCCCAGGTCACGGGCATTGTCAATATGATCAAAAACGATGGTCATTAGGCAAACACCTCATCTATCAATCGTACAAATTCGCGGTATGCGAAGGTGTCGCTCAGTTCACTCAATGCTTTTGCCAACCCGCGGTAATGCCATTCATGCGACGCCTTGTCCGTCACATGGAAGATCTGCCATAACTCATCCCCTTTGATCTGATAATCCCGCCATATGGCGCGCATGTTGCTCAATTTATCCCCCATCGCTACCATCTTCGCATCGTGGGAAGCGGCAGCCAGACGGTCTATCGCTGCTTGTTTACGGGCATGCCATGTTGCCGACTCGTCATTCGTTTCACCGGCGTTGAACAGTGCGCCATTCAGTTGGTCACTCTCGTCATGCACGATAGCGGCTACTCTCTCTCCGAACAACTCGCGCAACTGCTCTACGGTCACATCGGTATCTTCCACCGTATCATGCAATGCCGCAGCCGCCAGCAGTTCCTGATCGGTAGTCATGGTAGCTACGATCTCCACCGCCTCCATAGGATGAACAATATAAGGAAAGCCCTTTCCTCTCCGCTCGGTGTTGTGATGCGCCTGTACGGCGAACACGATCGCTTTGTCCAGCAAACCGGTATCTATATATTTATTAGCCATTCTGGTATCAATAAACGGTTCCTTCCAGCATAGCACGGAACTGCGGCATAGGGCAATGCGTGTCCCTCTCTACCATCAGTGTTTTAATTCCGGCATAAACCTTCACTTCTTTTTCCACCTGCTCCAGATCCGCCTCGGGACCGAAATACTCTCTTGCAAAAGCATCCCAGAAACGCCGGGCTGTTGCATTGGACATATGGTTTACCTCCTGCGTCCATTCCTCATTATTGAGGCAGCAGCACAGATAAACCATACCAAGATCGAACATGTAATAGCCATAGGAAAAATCTCCCAGATCGATGAAATACTGCTTGCGGACTCCGTCTTTCTCCACGAAGATACCATTACCGAACTGCAGGTCTCCGTGCAAAGCCGTGTCCGTATCCGGAGCCGCCTCTATAAACCGGCGGATTTTCTCTTTCTGCTCTGCCGTAAAATCGGGATTGTCCGCCAGCATCTTGTAGAACCGGTCCTTCACATTCTCAAACTGCGTAGTATCCACGTGCGTTGCATGCAGTTTCTTACACATCTGGGCGAATTCGCGTGCATATTCTTCCGTATGTTCGGGGTCGTCCCCGCATGCCCGTGAATAGGATTTCTTCCCTTCGATGCGTTTGAAACGTATTCCCATCTGTTTGCCATCCGTAACCAGATCTCCCGGTTCGGGCGTAGGAATGCCCATTGCATATACTTTCTTAGCCAACTCCAGCTCCAAAGCCGCAGCATCGAAATTACGGAAATACATCTTCATCATGATGCTTTTGTCCGTCTTGTGGTTGTAACTGGCGCCATTAGCACCTTCCCCAACGCGCTCGTACTCATCGAGCGAAATAAGAAGTGGTTTCATGTTATCTTTATTCTATTTGCATTTTAGAGGCCTGCTGATAGGTCAGTTCGGCCAGTGCTTCATTTTGAGAATTATGTCCGTTCAACGTATCGAAGAGTCGTATCAGTCCTATTTTCCCGCCACCGGTAGAGAGGATACAAACGATACAGATGTTTTGCAATCCGACCGCCGAAGATATAATATCCAGATCTGTGTTACCGAGTTGGTGTCGGGCGAGGCGGTATGCATCCTCTTCATACTTTCGTATCAGCCGGCTTACGTCACCGAGCGTCTTGCATCCGAGCGCTTTGAGCACACGCAGATAGCGGATAAGCGGTGCTTCCTGGATCTCCGCCTGATTGATAGCGGCGATCCGCTTGTTCAGGGCATCCAAGGGACGAGCCTGCAAATAGGAGCGGAAGGTATCGCCGTCCAGCAGCACGTCGTCCAACTTGCCGTTTTGCACCAGTTGCGTCACGCGTCGGCGGTAGTCGTTGATTTCTATCCTGATCCGGCTGAACTCATCATCCGCCATCTCAAGCAATCCCGCCAAGCGGTTGATACGGCGGATATATTCACGCGGTATTTCTACGCCGGACTTATATCCCGTATCATGATTGATCGACGCCCAAGCATGCTGCAGCGTAGTACGCAACTGCAATTCAAACCGATATTCATATCCCGGCAGACGGCATATATAATGCAACGAATTATAGCCGAAGCTGTCAATCTGGTGCAGTTTGCGTTTGTCCACCGAGTTGTCCCAGTCAATATCAAACAGCTGTTCGGCGATAGCTGCAATACGGTCCACATCATCCGTGTAGAATGTCACAATACGCCCGCCTAAAATGTCGGTAATATCGCTTAGCGATGCATATTTAGCCCCTTTGAGCGCCAACTTTCCAGCCAGACTTTCCTCCGTTTTGATACGCGTCTCTATCGTCGTAACGATAATCCCGTTACGGTCCAACGCATCGCGCAGTTTGGCTTGCACTTCTGTCTGCATGCATTCAAAAACAGGCAGTGCCTCGCGGTACTCGTCGAGGATGATTTGGGAATGCAGGTCCATCTTACTGAATCTCAAACAGACTGATAAACCCGGTCATCATGAATACCTGACGGATATCCGCATTAATATTACGTACGATGACCTTGCTTCCGTGAGCGGCAGCCTCTTTTCGGATACCAAGGAAGATACGCAGACCGGACGAGGAGATATACTCCAGAGCTGTGCAATCGAGAATAATCTCTTTGCCTTCCGCCTCCATCAGCGGTTTCACATCTTCTGCTGTTTGTACTGCTGCTGCGGTATCCAAACGCCCCGCAAAAGAAGCAATGAGTTGATTGCCGTTAGTCGTAATTTCAATTTTCATATTAATTATATGTTTTTTATAAGTGTCAGTATATTCTTGTTTTCTTCGCGTGCGTAACGCACTTCGTCCATAATCTGACGTACCAGATGAATTCCCAATCCGCCTATTTCGCGCTCTTCAGCCGAGAGAGATATATCCGCCTCGGCATGCTGCGTGGGATCAAAGGGAATACCGCTATCCGAGATAGTAAAGACCATCTGCTCTGTCTGTTCCCGATAGCGTCGGGTACATTCGACGAAGACCTGTCCGCTCTGCTCCGGATAGGCATACAGCATCACATTGCTTACCGCCTCTTCCAACGCCAGATTAAGCGGCATGTTCAGTTCGGCAGGGATCTCCAGCCCTTCCATCCACTCGGCAAGAGTAGGTATCTGCTGTATGTCGTTACGCATGACAAGGGCATCCGACTGGTAACGGATAGCCAGCATCGTCAGGTCATCGCTCTGCGGCGCACCGTTTACGAACTGCTCCACATCCGATTGCAGATGCACGACAATCTCCTGGGGACGGTTAGTTGCCATTTCCGACAAGGTCCGCATCATCCGCTGCTCGCCGTACTGCTCATGTCTGCTGTTCTCCGCCTCTGTCAGTCCGTCGGTATACAGGAACAGGATGTCGTCGCGTTGTATCTGTACTGTTTGTGCCGTAAATTCGAAGGACGGCTCAATCCCCAATGGCAGGTTCGGTTTCACTTCCAGCAACTGCCATCCGGCTTTGGTCTTTAACACGGGGGCATTGTGACCGGCGTTGCAGTAATCCAGTTCGCCCGTCCGACAATCCATCACTCCCAGGAAAAGGGTGAGGAACATGTTCTGCGAGTTCTGGTCAGCCAGCGCGCGGTTCATCTTCCGCACGATAGAAGCCGAGTGTTCGTCATGCGCCGTAATACTACGGAAAAGAGACCGCGTCATAGCCATCACCAAGGCAGCCGGAACGCCCTTTCCGCTCACATCGCCGATACAGAAAAACAGATGGTCCTGCCGCACATAGAAATCATAGAGATCGCCGCCTACCTCTTTCGCCGGTTCCACCATTCCGTATATATTCAGATCCAGCCGGTCCATAAACGGGGGGAACACTTTTGGCAACATCGCCATCTGGATAGTGCCGGCGATATTCAACTCGTCCTCTATACGGCGGTTTTTCTCGTTGGATGCTATCAGTTTGCGCGCTGTACGGGCAGAATAAGTCAATATGAGCGCAAGCACCACCAGACCTGCCAACATCAGGAAGAAGACAATCAATCCTATGCGATTAATATCCGCAAACAGTTCTTCCTCCGGAATAATGATCTCGATATGCCATCCTGTGGCGTCTATCTCTTCGTGGAAGATGTTATATTTACGGCCGGAGATAGTGTCCGGAGCGGGTACTATATCCTGTCCTGTGCCGGAACGGATAGAGTAATAACTATTCGGATAGACCTGCAGATATTCGGATACCGTCTGCAGATAAGCAAGAGACAGATCCACACATACAACCGCCACCACTCTGCCTTGCGGGTCATGCACCGGATAGGAACAACTCACCACCATCGTCTGCGATCCTGAATCGTCCAGATAAGGCTCGCACCACCAGCAACTATCGTGTATGAATCCGTTTTGGTACCACTCCATCAGCGTATAGTCGTGTTCGGCACTACCTATCTGACGGGTAAAGATACTATCCTCCGAGATACGGCTGCTACATGCCTCAAAGTAACGTTTCCCCGGGAAATAATCAGGGATATAGGCAACAGCCATACTGGTGTTCTCCCGCAATGTGCTTACGGTCAGACGTGTTGCAGCATAGATGGAATCGGGCGTGTCAATATGCCGTTCCGCCAGAAAAGCCAACGTCTTGGCAGCGGTCTCCATCTCAATGGTATGTTTCTCTATCTCCAGTTCCGCCTTACGCAGTTCCGTCCGTGCACGCTGTTCCGCCTCATGGCGTATTGCCACACGGCTGGTGAAGTACTGGAGGCACGAGATGCTCTCCAGTATCAGTCCGGCAACCACCAGAATCCAGACACCTGCATGTTTGTTTTTTATATCGTTTACCATATAGCTTGGATTATAGCAACGGTCATCAAGCCGCAGCAGATCAGTTTAAGGACCGTACCGAAAAGCAGTCCTATGAAACTACCCCAACCTGCTTTGAGAGCCTCTTCCACCTGTTTGCCGCCCAGCATCTCACCTAATATTGCCCCAGCCAAGGGACCGATTATGACTCCCCATGGTCCCAGAAAAAGTCCCACGAAGACACCTATCGTACTGCCCCACACGCCGTATTTGGTACCGCCGAACCGTTTCGTGCCCCATGCCGGCACCACATAATCCAGCACGGAAACAACGATTGTCACGATTCCCCATATGAGTAGCATCTGCCATGAGAAATCAATACGGTCAGTAGCTTGCGCCACCCATAAACCGGCATAAGCCAGAGGCACACCGGGCAAGCCGGGTACAATACATCCGATGATACCGACCAGCATCAGCAGAAACGCAACTATCAGTAAGAAAATATCCATTATAAACTCTTTATATATTTGTCTGCTTCGATGGCGGCTTTCGCACCGCTTCCGGCTGCTACAATCGCCTGACGGTAATGGGGGTCAGCGCAGTCTCCTGCGGCAAAAACACCGGACAACCTCTCCCCAGCCCTCCCCTCAAGGGAAGGAGTATAACATTGTGTACTATCGTCATGAGTGATTATATATCCCTCCGGGTCGCGGGCGACGAAGTCTTTGAACAGTTCGGTGTTCGGGTGGTGACCGATAGCAAGGAAGAAACCGTCGATAGCAATATGCTTCGTTGCCTCATCGGGTTCGCCTTTGCGATAGAAGAGATCTACTCCTTGTACCTTTCCTTCGCCTGTCAGGCGGATGGTGTTATGCTCGAAGAGGACTTCTATCTTCGGGTTATTGAGGACACGCTGCTGCATGATCTCCGATGCGCGGAGGTAGGGTTTGCGGACAATCATATAGACTTTCTCGCAGAGCCCTGCAAGGTAGTTCGCTTCCTCGCACGCCGTGTCGCCGCCGCCCACTACCGCTACGGTCTTCTTGCGATAGAAGAAACCGTCGCAAGTGGCGCACGCACTCACACCGCGACCTTTGTAGGTACGCTCGGACTCTATACCGAGATATTTCGCACTCGCGCCGGTAGCGATGATGACCGCGTCCGCTTCGTACAAGTCTGTGTCTTCGACCCAAACCTGATGAGGTTTGCGGGCTTTGCCCGTGTTTGAAGTTGTTTGAAAGTTTACTTTCGTTACTACGCCTGATACGAACTGCGTACCGAAACGCTCCGCCTGACGGCGCATGTCGTCCATCATCTGGAACGGCTCCACGCCATCCGGGTATCCGGGGAAATTCTCCACTTCGGTAGTAGTGGTCAGCTGTCCGCCGAGTTGCGGACCTTCGATGAGTACCGGTGCCAGGTTCGCACGGCCGGCATAGATGGCAGCCGTGTATCCCGCAGGACCGCTGCCTATTATCAAACACTTTATTTTATTTACCATTTGTTCATTTACCATTTTCTCATCTATTTTGTTATTTGGTTATTTAGAAACGCATATCGTTGACATACGTATTCTTGCTTGGTTTCAGTATGAATATATATTCGGGAGTTGCAGCGACGAACTTCGGCTCTTTCAGTTTCAGGGTCGAGGTCTTTCTACCCTCTTTGATTTCCACCGAGAGGGGCATGAGGTCGCTGTTTCGCACTTTCAGCACAAAGCGGTTGATGCCGATAGACTGATCCTTCGGTGTCAGTGTGACGATGGTCTGCAGCCCGTCCTGCGTCGTCCTTTCCGTGACGTTGCAGACCGGCACTAACGCCTTGGCGTACAGGAACGGATTAGCTTCCAGCAACTCCTGCTCGGTCGGGTTGGAAAGATTCAGTTCGTCCGTCTGGCCGGAATACATATACATCGTCTTGCCGTCGTACGCCGCTTCTATGTCCATCATCTCCAAATGGAACTTGTTCCCCTGCATAATGATCTCACCGGGATAGTTCATCGGTGCATTCACCTCTTCCGCTACGGTCACAGTGAAAGCCGACTGCAGCGTCTTTTGCTCCAAGTTCGCCATAAAAGACGAAAGGACTGTTAGTATGGTTAGCAATAGTTTCATAGCAATTTACTCCTTTTTTCCCTCGTAATACTCTCTGTTCGATTCTCTCTCGTTAGTGTCTCGCCAGTCTGATTTGGCTACTTAACGCCCAATTCTTCCAGCAGTTGGTCCAGTTGGGAAAGGTCTTGGATGAGGACATCACGGCCTTTGGGTCCTTTGTTCGGTCCGACGATACCGGCTGCCTCCAGTTGATCGGAGAGTTTGCCTGCCCGGTTGTAACCAATCTCGAAGGCACGCTGGAGACGGGAAGTGGAACCTTCCTGTTTGGTAACTACGTAGCGCGCCACGTCTGCAAACATCGGGTCGAGACGTTTCATATCCACGGCTCCGGGAGCCAATGCCTCTCCTTCGCCGCCTTCGCCTACGTATTCCGGCAACTGGTACGGCTCGGTGTAACGCTGTTGCTTGGAGATATGTCCGACGATAGCGTCCACCTCGGGCGTGTCAACAAAGGCGCACTGCACACGTGTGATGGAGGCGTTACCGGCGTAGAGGCTGTCGCCGCGTCCGATGAGCTGCTCGGCACCCTTGGCATCCAGCACGGTACGCGAGTCAATGACAGACTGCGTGCGGAGGGCTATACGCGTCGGGATGTTCGCTTTGATAACACCCGTGACGATATTGACAGACGGACGCTGGGTAGCGAGAATCATGTGCATACCGACGGCACGCGCTTTCTGGGTGATACGTGCAATAGGCGTCTCAACCTGCTTGCCTGCCTGCATGATAAAATCTCCGTACTCGTCAATGATGATGACGATATAAGGCAGGTACTGGTGGTGCAGACTGTCGGCTACCAACTTATTGGGGTTCAAGCGGCGACGTACGAACTTGTCGTTGTAGTCCTCGAGGTTACGCACGCCGGCATCCATCAGCAGTTTGTAGCGGTTCTCCATCTCAATGACAAGCGAGTTGAGGGTGTTGATAACCTTGTCGCAATCGGTGATGACCACCTGCTCCGGGTCGGTGTCCGGCTGCGCGGCGAGGAAGTGTTTCAAGAGCGGCTTGTAGGGCGCGAACTCCACCATCTTCGGGTCCACCATGACCAGTTTCAACTCCGCCGGGTGTTTCTTATACAGCAGCGAAGTGATGATGGCGTTGATGGCTACCGACTTACCCGTTCCCGTGGCACCGGCTACCAGCAAGTGCGGCGTCTTGGCGAGGTCGAACATGAAGACCTCGTTGGTAATCGTCCGTCCATAGGCGATCGGCAGCCGCATCTTCGTCTCTTCCTGGAACCGCTTGGAGGCGATGACGGAGTGCATGGAAACGACCTGCGGTTTCTCGTTCGGCACCTCGATACCGATGGTTCCCTTACCCGGCATAGGCGCGATGATACGGATACCCGTAGCGCTCAGAGAAAGCATAATATCGTTCTCCAGCGCCTGAATCTTCGCTACGCGGATACCAGCTTTCGGCACTATTTCATAGAGCGTCACAGTCGGACCGACTGTCGCTTTGATGCTATCAATTTCTATGCCATAGTTACGGAGGGTTGTCACGATCCGTGCTCCGTTCGCGCGCTGCTCATCTTCGTTGATGACCGGAGCAGCCTCGTTGTCATACACTTTCAGCAGGTTCAGAGACGGGAACTTATAGAACTCCAGGTCTTTGCGCGGGTCGTACGGACCGAGTTTCTCCAAGAGTTTGTCCGGATCTTTCGTGTACAAATCATCCACATTCACATCCTCTATCTGCAGGTCCGGATCATCGGAAGAGTCCTGTTGTTCCTGTTCAACCGGCGGCAGCGGTTCGTCTCCCAACGGCTCGCCCTCTCCGTCCAGGACAGGGTCCGCGGGCTGAGACTCGTCTTCCTGAACAGGTTCGATAGTCAGTTCAAACCCTTCGTCTTCAGTCTTTTCCTTACCTATAGGTTCTTCGTCTATCGGAATGTCGATAACTACCTCGTCTTCCGCGGTGTTCTCTGGCTCTTCGGGCGTTTCCGGCACCTCGGGATCCACAGGTTTGGGCTTGCGTTTGAAGAGGTTCTTGCACCATTCTCCGAAAGCCTTACATTTATCTATAAACCGGTGGTCGCTCACGATCAGGAAGATGACCATCGCCGCCAGCAGGATAAGACCCGTACCGATCTCATTCATATAACTCACCATCCATTGCGCAGAAGCGGCTCCGAAGGCTCCTCCCCAGAGGAAGACGCCCATCCGGTGGACCATGTTATGCGCAAAACCCAAGGTTATCGAAGTCCACAGCACCACGAAAGAGCCGCAGAGGAACATCTTCAGCGCAGGAATATCCCGGAACACGTGCATCAGTCGGAACGCATAAACGCCCACCATCACAATCAGCAGCAACGACACAAACCCGAAGCTGCCGTCAATCAGGAAGCGCGCCAGCATAGCACCCGGCAACCCCAGCATATTACGGATCTCCTCGCGGTTAGCCAACCGGTCGGGACGATCCATCGAAAGGATTGACTGGTCATAGGAGCCCGTGAAGAGATAGCTCACGTACGCCAACAAAGCGATTACGGAAAAAGTCAGCAGCACTACCCCCGCAATCATGCGGGTCTCGCGAGCCTGACAGACACGTTTGATGCTGTCCCACACTCTCGGTCTCTCTACTTTGATCGTGCGAGCGGAAGGAGAGGAGGCAGCCGTATTGTTCAGTTTGGATGATGTCCTGGGCATATTAACTCAAATTTAGCGTGCAAAGGTACGAAAAAAAAATGATATTAAAAAATAGAACCTGCAAATCTGCGTATTTTTAGCCCTAAAATGCGTATTTTTTGAAATAAAGTTCGCGTGCGCTTGCGTATATGAAAAAAAAACACTATCTTTGCACCCGCTTTAAGTATGGGCATGGACGAATTGATCAAACATGAGGGTATCGTAGTAAGCACCAGAGAGGGTCTGGCGCACATCCAGATTGTGCAGACGAGCGCCTGTTCGGCATGCAAAGCCAAGTCGATGTGCATGTCCGCCGAGAGCCAGGTAAAGGAGATGGATGCGGTCATGACGGAGCCCATGGAAGCAGGCGACAAGGTAGAAGTGCTGGTACATGAGAAACTGGCGTGGAAAGCCGTCCTGCTGGCTTATATACTGCCCTTCTTTGTGATGCTGGCAGTATTAGCGCTGCTGACCGCCTGTACCGATTTGTCCGAATCCGTTGTGGGGACACTGTCGCTTTGCGGCATCGCACTCTATTATATAGGCCTCAGCATCTTCCGCCACCGCCTACAGAAAGAGTTCAGCTTCACAGCGCGGAAATTATAAAACATCTAATATTAACAACATAACAAACAAAAAATCCAACAAACATGAATTTAATTCTGATTTCAATGGGAGTTCTGGGCGTTGTAGCATTACTCGCAGCTATTCTGCTGTATGTGGTCAGCCTGTACTTCAAAGTGGAAGAAGATCCCCGCATTGACCTTGTGGCAGCGGTGCTGCCGGGTGCCAACTGCGGCGGATGCGGATTTGCCGGATGCCGTAATTTCGCGGAAGCATGCGTCAAGGCCGGTGGCATTGACGGTCTTGCTTGCCCCGTAGGCGGCGAACCGACAATGGAACAAGTGAAAGCAATCCTTACCCCTGCCGGCGCGCAGGAGGAGACACCGGCTGCCGAAGCAGGAGAAAAGAAAGGCTTCGACCCTGCTATCGCCGCGAAGATCAAAGCGCTCGCTACGCCGAGAGCTGCGTTCCCTGCCTCTATCCTTATGGCGCAAAAATGAGTAAAATGTGAAAATGTGTAAATGATCAAATAAATGAAGACTTTTCATATTGGCGGAGTTCATCCGCAAGACAACAAACAATTCTCCGCTCACCAGCCTATAACGGCCTGTCCGCTGCCTAAACAAGCGATCATTCCGCTTGTTCAGCATATCGGTGCGCCCGCGCAAGCTGTTGTAGAAGCCGGAGCGAAAGTGAAAGTGGGCGAACTGCTGGCTAAGGCCGGCGGGTTCGTGAGTGCGAACATCTGTTCGCCGGTTAGTGGTACCGTCACTAAAATAGGCGACTGGACCGATGCATGGGGTGCTCCCGGACAGGCAATCTTCATTGATGTAGAAGGTGATACCTGGATTCCGGAGATTGACCGCACACCCGATATCATCCGTCAGTGTACTCTGGAGCCGAAAGCAATCATCGACAAGATCTCGGCAGCCGGTATCGTCGGGCTCGGTGGCGCTTGTTTCCCGACACATGTCAAACTGCTGCCCCCTCCGGGAAAGAAAGCAGAAGTGCTGATCGTCAACGGCGTAGAGTGCGAACCGTATCTGACATGCGACCACCAGCTGATGATGGAGCATGGCGAGGAGATCATCATCGGTATCCAGATCCTGAAGAAAGCCCTCGGCGTAGAACGCGCCATCATCGGTATCGAGAACAACAAACCCGATGCCATCGAGCATATGCGTGACCTGGCTGAGAAACAACTGGGAATCGAGGTACAGCCGCTCAAACTCAAATACCCGCAGGGTGGCGAGAAACAGCTCATCGATGCTTGTATCGGACGCCAAGTGCCCTCCGGAGCACTGCCTATCGAGGTAGGTGCAGTAGTGGACAACGTAGCTACTATCTACGCGGTATATGAAGCGGTGCAGAAAAACAAACCGCTTATCTCGCGTGTGATGACCGTGACGGGCAAGCATGTTGCCAAACCGGGTAACTACTCCGTTCGTTTCGGTACTCCGATTGAGGAAGTTATCGCTCTCGCAGGAGGTGTTCCTGCGGATACAGGCAAGATCATCGGCGGCGGTCCGATGATGGGTCGCGCCATGGATCATATCGAAGGCATGCCTGCCAACAAACGTCTGTCGGGTCTCCTCTTCCTTTCCGAAGAAGAGAGTGTCCGTCCGGAGGAAGAGAACTGTATCCGTTGCGGCAAATGCGTACAGGCATGCCCGATGGGTCTGGAGCCGTACCTGCTCAGCCGAATGGCGGAACTGGAGATGTACGACGAGTTGGAGAAGCATGACATCATGGACTGCATCGACTGCGGTTGCTGCGTCTTTACCTGTCCTGCACACCGCCGTCTGCTCGACGGAATCCGTCCGGGTAAAGCCAAAGTGGGTGCCATCCTCCGTGAACGCGCAGCTGCAGCGAAAAAATAAATAACAACTAACCAATTACTAATTACTAATATAAAATGAAAAATTTTATAACCTCTCCGGCTCCGCACGCCCATAGCGGCGATTCAGTCCGCCGGAATATGTTTCTGGTCATTCTCGCGCTGCTGCCCGCTTACGTGGTTTCGGTGATCGAGTTCGGCTGGGGCGCACTCATCACGGCTTGTATTTCCGTGCTCGCTTGTGTCTGCACCGAGTATGTCATCAGCCGTTATTTGCTCAAGGAGCACAAACAAACGATAGGAGACCTCTCAGCTGTTCTGACGGGTCTGCTGCTGGCTTTCAACCTGCCGTCCAACCTGGACTGGTGGATTGTAGTCATCGGCGCAGTGGTAGCTATCGGCGTAGGCAAGATGACCTTCGGCGGACTGGGACAGAACCCGTTCAACCCCGCTCTGGTAGGTCGTGTCTTCCTGCTTATCGCTTATCCGGCACAAATGACCACATGGCCGACTCCGCAAGGTTTCGCAGGCTCGTATGTGGACGCGGAGACCGGTGCTACACCGCTCTTCTACCTCAAGAACATCGTTAGCGGAGACGCCTCTGCAATCGACCAGCTGCCAGCGCTCAAGGATGCTTTCCTCGGCGTGATGGGCGGTTCGCTCGGTGAGGTATGCGCGCTGGCGCTAATCATCGGAGGACTCTTCCTGATCTGCTGCCGCGTCATCACATGGCATATCCCTGTTTCCATTATCGCTACCGTGGCATGCTTCGCTGCTTGCACCGGTTGGGCGGGTGTTCTGCCAGAGGGTATGGACACATGCCATTATGTAGCTTACGAACTTCTCACCGGAGGTCTCATGCTGGGTGCGTTCTTCATGGCTACCGACTATGTCACCAGCCCGATGAGCGCGTGGGGCAAGATCATCTTCGGCATCGGTATCGGTTTCATCGTGATGGTCATCCGTACATGGGGTAACTATCCTGAAGGTATGTCGTTCGCCATCCTGATCATGAATGCCTGTGTTCCTCTGCTGAATAAGATCCGTCCGCAGCGTTTCGGCGAGAAAAAGAAATAAATTCGTATTGGTAAATGACTAAATTATAAATGAATTTATGGCAAAGTTAGAAAGTACATTCAAGAATATGGTGCTCTCCCTGGTTATCATATCCGTGGTAGCCGCAGGAGCTCTCGCCGGCGTATATATCCTTACGGCTGAGAATATCGCCCGTCAGGAAGCGCAGAAACAGCAAGCCGCTATCCTCGCCGTGCTACCGGATGGCTGCACAATAGCCGAACCGGAAGAGGTAGAGGGTTTGAAGATTTACAAAGCCTATGCTAATGATCAGTGGATCGCTACTGCAGTGGAGACCTCGGAAGTTGGTTTCGACGGACCGCAAGTGATCATGGTCGGTCTGGATGCGGAAGGCCAAGTGTTGGATTATGTAGTGCTCAAACAGACGGAGACTCCGGGTCTGGGCGCGCACATCGATCATTGGTTCAAAGACGCAGCCGGCAACCGCTCTATCATCGGTAAGAAAGCCGGAGAACTCGCTGTCTCCAAGGACGGCGGAGAGGTAGATGCTATCACAGCTGCTACGATCTCTTCCCGCGCGTTCCTTAAAGCAGTCAACAAAGCCTATGCTGCCATCGCTGCACAGCCTGTTGAGGCAGCTACCGGCGCTTCGCAATTACAAGAACAACCCGCTCAAGAAGCACAAGAAACGGAGGTAAGTCATGAATAATGGTCTTAAAACACTCACCAACGGTATTCTCAAGGAGAATCCTACTTTCGCGTTGGTTTTAGGTATGTGTCCTACTCTGGCTACTACCACCAGCGCTATCAACGGTATGTCTATGGGCTTGGCTACTTTGTTCGTGCTCGTATGCTCGAACGTAGTGATCTCGCTGCTCAAGAACCTCATTCCGGACAAAGTGCGTATCCCGGCATTCATCGTCGTTATCGCTACGTTCGTGACTATGGTTCAGCTCGTGATGCAGGCTTATCTGCCGGCTATCTATGACGTGCTGGGTCTGTTCATTCCGCTGATCGTGGTGAACTGTATCGTGCTCGGCCGTGCCGAGGCGTTTGCAGCCAAGAACAGCGTAGGCCTCTCGGCTCTCGACGGACTGGGAATGGGTCTCGGTTTCACCCTCTCGCTCACCGTGCTGGGCGTCATCCGCGAGTTCCTGGGTGCCGGTACCGTCTTCGGACTCCAGATTTACAGCAGCCATTTCGCTGCACTGATCTTCGTCCTCGCTCCGGGAGCGTTCATCTGCCTCGCATACCTCATGGCTGCCGTCAACAAACTGCAGAAGAAGTAAATGACCAAATTGTAAATGATTAAATTGTAAATAGCTTTATGGTATACTTTCTGATATTCATCTCTGCAATATTTGTTAACAATATTGTATTGAGCCAGTTCCTGGGCATATGCCCGTTCCTGGGTGTAAGTAAGAAGATTGACACCGCGCTGGGTATGGGAGCCGCTGTGACGTTCGTCCTCACCCTCGCTACGGTTGTTACCTATCTGCTGCAGAAGCTGCTGGTACTCTGGGGCATTGAGTTCCTGCAGACCATCCTCTTCATCCTCGTTATCGCTGCGCTTGTGCAGATGATCGAGATCATGCTGAAGAAAGTGTCTCCGGCGCTCTACCAGGCTCTGGGTGTCTTCCTGCCGTTGATCACCACCAACTGCTGTATTCTCGGTGTAGCTCTTATCGTGGCTGACCAGAACAAGCTGCTGGCTAAACTGCCGCTCGGAGCAGAGTACGGACTCCTCTCCGGTACCGTTTATGCCTTCGCTACAGCCGTTGGCTTTGCTCTCGCACTCATCCTCTTTGCCGGTATACGCGAGCAACTGGCAATGAACAAAGTGCCCGAGGCAATGAAGGGTACGCCTATTGCCCTTCTGACCGCAGGTCTGCTGGCGATGGCTTTCATGGGCTTCAGCGGAGTAGTATAATGAACTAGGATCCTAAAGCACTCGTATCTTAGTCTTTTGCACACACGCGCGTACTCTTTTATTGTACGCGCGTGCGTTGTTTTATCCACCGACCGATGACCGACTCACAACCGAGAGAAGACCGAGAGAAGAAAAATAGCACAAAAATGATGTACGCCCTTGCGTATGTCGTTTTTTTTGCGTAATTTTGCGGACACATCCACTTTATGGGAGTGCAAAGCAGTAATTTTGCAGCCGAAACGCTAAAACACGAAAGAATTATGAAGAAATCATCCACTGCTTATCTGTTTGAGTGCTACATCTGGTTACTGAATACTATCGCACGCGGCCCTATTTCGCGCGCTGCCATAGACGAGAAATGGGCGCACTCGTCCGTGAATGACTACAAACAAGATTACATCCCCGAGAGTAATTTTCACCGTTGGAAGAACACCATTGAGTTGCTTTTCGATATTCATATCAAGTGCAACTCCAACAATGAGTATTACATTGAGGAAGCAGCCGATTTGCACAATGCGGATATGCGCACACGCCTGCTGAACCTCATGTCTGTTAATAGTTTGCTCAAGGATAGCAAAGAGTTGAGCAACCAGATTCTCTTTGAATCGGTCCCTGCCGGAGAGCAATTCCTGTCACCTATTATCGAAGCCCTGCGCGATAAGACAGCTATAGAAATGACTTATCAAGGCTTTACAAAGGACTATCCCGCAACATTCATCGTTGAGCCATATTGTCTCAAGATGTTCAAGCAACGTTGGTATATGTTGGCATATTCACCGGGCACAGACGATATGCGTGTTTATGGTCTTGACCGTATCCACGCTATTGAGCCAACTACGCAGAAATATAAGTTGCCGAAAGGCTTCAATGCGGAGGCATATTTCAGCGATGCGTACGGCATAACTATGCTTGATGACCAGCAAGAACCGCAGAAAATAGTCATCTCCATTAGTGAAAATCAAGCACACTATTTGCGCACCTTACCATTGCACTCATCGCAAAAGGAGATTGAACCGATTAATGGCTATCCAACGTTTAGTTTCTATGTTTACCCATCTGAAGAGTTCTGCCAGGAACTATTTAAATATGGTTCTGATTTAGAAGTCCACGAACCGAAATCATTACGGAATTATTTTGCTGAAGATGCAGATAGAGTAAACAAAATGTATAACGGATAAAAATAATTTGATATGAGCAAAAACTTATTAAATGAAAATTATTACAGTCGACTTTTGGAAAGTTACATCTTGGAAAATCAGTCCCTCATTTTAGAAAGTGGATATCCGTATGGTCCATTTATTCCTTACACTTTCCCTCGCTACCCCGAAGCACCTATAAAAATTTTCTATGTTGGTCGAGATACGTATTACTGGATAGAAAGGTCTGAGTTGATAGATGACAAGGGGGAAGTTTATATTGAAAACTATTTTAGTAAGAACAAGGCTGCTGTAACACGAGATGTCACCCTAAAATGGGGTAACATGTCTGGAGCATTTTGGAGCTTTGTTGATAAATTGCATCTTTATATAAGAACAGGTATAGTTAAAGACCTCACAAATCTTAATGATGATGACTTGAATATCTTAGATGAAATTGCTTATGGAAATATGAATTGTATGGAGCTTGATAAGACTCTAATCAATAATGAAGGGCGCGAAGAAAGCGATTTTGATAGAGAGAAATTAAATCAGTTACGTTGCAACTCTAGATGTTTTGACCGCATAGAACATATACTAAACGCATATCCATGTCCAGATTTTATTGTTATCCTGAATTGGGAAGATAGAGAGGACTATTTTGAAAAGGTTGACTATACCTTTGAAGAAGATCTATTCATTGAAAACATACAGTCTGTATTGTCTCTTAAAGACTACAAAACCAAAATTATTTGGGGACCTCATCCTAATAGGTTCAAATTCCTTGGAGAAAATTCCGAAAGTATGGTCAGACGATTCGGAGATCTAATTCTGTCACTTAATAAATAAAAAAAACTTTTTACTATGCCTAAAATGATTACACTCGGCAGTGAACTGATTAGAATCAATCCTGCAAAAAACACAATTGAGTATTCAACAAATGGTGGACGTTTCTGGGTGTCTCGTTGCACAAGTTCTTCTTATGGAACATTTGTTGACTTATTGCCATTTGGAAATGAGTTAATTGCTATTACAAGCAAAGGAGTCTATGCATCCACAAACAAGGGAAGTTTTTGGGTGTCTAGGTGCACGAGTTCCTCTTATGGAGAATTTCTTTCATTAACTGACGGCGGAAAGGAAATCTTGGCACAAACTTCCAAAGGTTTGTATTATAGCACAAATGGCGGTCGCTTTTGGGTAAGAAGATAAAAAATGTGCCTCTTCCTTTTTGTGGGAGCTTGGTGTTGTAATTTTGCAGCGTGATTCGTTTGGGTCACGCTGCATTATTATAATAATCAAATTAACAAGTTATGAGAAAAGTAATTCTTTTTGGTCTGCTTCTCTTCATGGGAGTAGCAACCGCATTTGGACAAAAGTCCACAGTTCAAGTATTTGGTGTTCCTTTCGGGAGTACTTATGAGGAGTTCTTAACCGCCTTTAAGGAAAAGGGCTTTACCGGGAAAACGTACATCTATGAAGGAGGAAGTGATGTTGAAGTTAGTAGCATCTACGGCACTTTTATGACTTACGAGTGCTATATAGAAATGCGCGCTACCAAACTTACACACACTGTTTACAAGATTAAGATTTCCTTCTCCGTTACCGACAAGTACAAAGACATCCCCGGAATGGAGCAGTGTCGCGCTATCATTTCGCGCTTTGAGGAGAAGTATGGTAAAGCTACTTTGATCCAAAAGATGCACGGCGGTAAGGTCGTTCAAGATTTGGAAGAAAGTAGTGCAGCAATCTGGCATTTAGACGATAAGATTGATTTGGAGCTATTCTATCGAGGCTTTGATGATTGTAAAGTGACTTATGGAGGCAAGGAAGCACTGGATGGTATATTCCAGAAAGAAGTTGACCAATACAATCAGCAGAAAGCTCAGGAGATACAAAATCAACTATCCGGAAGCGATTTTTAATATTTTGAGATTATGGATATTCAAGAAATCAACGACCAACTGGAGCTTTTGCGTCTCAAGGAACTCTTTATGTCAGACATTGACATACGTAGCAAAATGGCGGTACTTATTTGCAATAACCGAGAAGAAAATCCGCCTTTCAAGGAATTTTGCGAACTGACGCATTGTGAACCGCACATTGCCAGAATGTTTTCTGAAATCACTTTGTTTGCGGTAATTCTCACACCGGAAGAAATTGCAGCAGAGCGTGAACGGTTAGAAAGGATGAAACATGGTACATTATGACGAATATGCAATCCAGCTCATAGAGAGGGAGATTATTAACATATACGACACAAATGCTGCAGACTATCCGCAAAGTGAATATTTGCTTGAAATTCGCAAGAGATTGTTGGATAAACAAGCTCTGACGCGCGAAACTCAAGAAGAACTTTTGCCGGATATCATAGCCTTCAATGATGCCTTGCGAGATGCGCTTAAATCTATGTACGACCGCGCGCATGAATTCTATCGTCAGAAATACGCCATTCTGCCAGATATTAAGGTAACCGCCAAATGCTATCTTGCATGTGACTACCCGGCTTTGCATCCCTACCGAGGAGAAGACAGGCAAGACCTGTTTGAAGCCATATGCGATTCAGGATGGAACAGGCTTTATGAGGATGGCGTAACATCCCTTTTGGAATTGCCTCGCGATATGGAACAATCTTTTGAAGAGTTCATAGGCATGGATTGTAAGCCGGATAATTGGAATGAACGGTTGGATCAAAACCTCACAAAGGACTTGCATCTTATCAACGCCTTCCATAATCTCTTTGACCATACCAACTTTGCTCTCACGGATTTCATTTTCTGCCGGGACTTCGACTTTGAGTATAGCATAGATTACACAGAAAAAACAACTCTTAAAAATAAAACACATATGAAAACATTTGCAAGAAAAAACTTCAAAGATGAGTATGGAGTTGAGTTCTCTACTTGTGGCGACATTACCACACTCACACGTATGCCATCGTACTTAAAGGGAGCATATCGGATACCGGACTTCGTGACGAACATCGGTTTAGACGCCATAAACGGGTGTGATGAACTGACATCATTGTTCATTCCGAAAAGTGTTACGGTGATAGAAAAGAATAATTTTGAGTTGTGTGAGCAACTGACTTCTTTGGTCGTCGAGCCCGGCAATCCTATGTTTGACTCTCGCGATAATTGCAATGCTATCATCGTTACTGCCACTAATACACTGGTTTCTGGTTGCAACGGCTCAACGATACCCGATGGCGTAGAGGTGATTGCAGATTCAGCCTTTTCTCAACGGCGTAATTTATCGCACATTTCTATTCCGGATAGCGTTGTGTATATTGGTGAATTCGCTTTTTTAGGATGTTTCTCTCTGGAAAGTGAAATAGCATTACAAGGAATACGTCAAGTAACAAGAAGTTGTTTCGACGGGTGCAGCCGTCTAAAAAAAGTCACAATTGGAAGTGCTATAGAATCCATAGAATCAAGTGCTTTTGCCGGTTGCTCAATGCTGTCCGAAGTGGTAATATCTGAGGGCACAAAGTATATAGAGACATGGGCTTTTGCTAACTGTAATAACTTGGCGTCAATCATCTTGCCGAAATCAATTGAGCGCATTGAGCCCACAGCGTTTGACAGATGTAATCGTATTGAACGCATTCTCATTCCACAAGGCGTCACAGAATATTTTATGCGCTTCGACGCACTCAAACAATACCGGCATCGCATATCAACTTTTCTTAAATAAGGTTGACAGTTATTTAGGAAAAGTCAGGTTTATGCCAATTTACTACCACTTCTGCTGGCGGAAGAGACCGCCAACGAGAGAAAGGAGAAGGTAGAAAGGATAGAGGATTTCGAGCAGCAGAACGACTAAAACCCCACCCAGCCTCCCCTCGGGGGGAGGGGACGGGAGACGTTTCTTGACCAAGTTATATTCGATCGGAAATTTGATAAGGATGATGAGCGGAAAAAGGAGCTGCAATATATTCGCAGCCGCCACTATTGCCCCGCAACGAAGAATATCTTTGTCCGTATATTTGGGTGCTTTGCCTGCCCAGCGCATCCGTTGGCAGAAGAAGGCGCGCCAGGTGGGGACCGGACGGACCACCGCCGTATAATCCGGTTCATCAATGACGGCAATCCGCATGCCGCGCCGCTTCATGGCTTCCAAGAGAAACATATCGTCGCCGGACGGAATCTCAGGATGCAGGTCTGGTTCACATTCCAACCATGCTTCTCTCCGCACGATCAGGTTCGCACCGGAACACATCACTGCTCTGCCGGCTTCCGCCGTACGCATCGTCAACTCCTGGATAGCCGCATACTCCGCTATTTGCAATTTCTCTAACAATGAAGGTTTGGCGTTGCCGCTTTCCATCTTTAACGGCAGGATAATGAGATCTGCGTTTATACTTTGTATCCTGTCCTTCGTACATCGTACATCGTTCCTTCGTACATCAATTGCCTTTGGCAGTATGACGTCGTCATCATGGAGCCAGACGTATTCCGTTGGGGCGGTGTGGATGAGTTTGGAGAGGGCATGTTTCTTACCTAAATTGTCATCATTCACGCCCTTTATCGGGGTAATATGGGTCAATGGCGTATCAGTTACGTTAGTCTTGACTGTCGGTTGACCGTCGGTTGACCGTCGGGATTCAGTCGTAATTTGGATTAAATTCTCTATGAATCGGGGGTAGCTTTTGGCGATACACTGTTGCTCGTCGTCAGCAACTGGAAAGTCCGCTGCCATGAGCGCCATCGCCATCCGGTGGTCGTTGCGTACTTCGTGGAGTCGGACGGCTTCGAGGCGGTCGGACTCTTTGAAACGCAGTCGCTCCGTGCCCGTGGCATGCAGTTCAATTGATAATTTTTCGCACGTAAGTGCCACTGCCGGATATAAATCCGGGCAGTTCGAAAAATCGATAGTGACCGCCTTTGGCTGACAGACCGTTTCACTGACAGACCGCTTGGCTGACAGACCGCCCAAAGGACTGACAGACTGAATTACTGCACCTTCTGGTACAAACTCCGTTTTTACACCGAAATGCTCCGCATAGATGTCTGCCACTACCCTGTCGCCTTGGAGGCTGTCGGGTTTGAGTCCCTCTAACAGCAACTCGCCGCCATGGATGGCAACATATTCGTACCAATACGAAGCACTGCTCCAGCAGGCTTCTAACAGACCGGCTACGCCTGTAAGACCACTTTGTTGTAAGACCGTTTCACTGTAAGACCGCTCACATAGTTCGCTGTAAGATTCCCTTATGCGGCGGCTCATGGTGATATAGGGGGATTCGTTTGCCGCGACGGGGATGGGTTCGCCATGGAGAATCCGCGCAGAGGTTGTTTGAGTCGTAGGCTTGCCGTCACGTTCCATGAGACGCGGGTCACCGGTAAGCGTAATCGGTGCGCCGGGATAGCACTTCGCTATATGAACTTGCAAAAAACGCAGGGCGGTACCGCAGTTCTTGAGATATAAAGCCCTCTCCGGCTCCCCCGTGGAGGGGGAGGGAGAAGATGCGTATTGTGCGGGCGTGCCGAAAGTGTCTCTTATCTGTTGGAGGGCGTCGTGTAGGACAATCACATCGTCCGGCATATCCGCAGAGACCCTCATCAGAGGGTCCCCGTGAATAGCCTGCAATAGAAGAATTCTATTCGCTATAGATTTTGATATCGGAAGTTTAATTGACATCCGGCAGCGGACTGTAGTCTTTACTGTAACGCAGGTGCTGCTCAACGTAGCCTTCGGAGAAGTCGATCTTCACGTCCGTAATCTCGCCATCGGCATTGCGGACAGCGGTATAAACGGGATTGACGAAACCTTTGTACGGCGCGAGGTTCAGTTTCTTGTAACGCGCCAGAATCTCCTTGTGCAGTTCAGGATTGACCTTCACGGCGTATTTCTCTACCATCTCTTTCGCCGCAGCATAATCGCCTTCGGAGGTGATGCGCTGAATCTCCGCCAGCAGTTCTCCATAGAGGCGGCGCAGACCCTCGTAATCATTCACTTTCAGGTAGTGTTTGCCTTCGCGCTCAATGATCTCCACCTCTTTGTTCGTCGCGTGCTCATAGACCCAGTTGGCAATGAGCTGGCGGTTGCGCATGTGCGCTTCCTCGATGTCTTTGCCCGGCTCGATACGCACGAGTTGGGTCATCAGGCCGTTCATCTGCTGCTGGTAGTAACCGGCTTTGTAGGCATCGGCGGAAGGCAACAGACCCAGTTCCACTAACTTCGGGTCACCCAAGAAATACAAACCGAACAAATCCGCACGTGCCTCTTCGATAGTCGATGCGTGCTCTTTGAGGGCATCCTTGGTCACACCCGGCATCAGTTTGCCGCTTCCGTGACCGACACACTCATGCAAGTCTGTATGCAGGTCGCCGCAGACAGCACCGTATTTCTCATAGAGCGCGCGTGTCTCGTCGTCAATCATGAACTCCTCGTTGAAGCCGTTGCCTTTCGCAGCCTCGTTGTAGGCGTGTACGAGGTTGTCTATCGTGACAGATTTGGAGCCGTATTCCTTGCGGATCCAGTTGGCGTTCGGCAGGTTGATACCGATAGGGGTTGCGGGATAGCAGTCGCCGGCGAGAATAGCCGCCGTGATTACCTTGGCACTCACGCCTTTCACTTCCTCTTTCTTGTATTTGGGGTCAGTGGTGGAGTGGTCCTCAAACCACTGTGCGTTCTTCGAAATCGTCTCCGTGCG